>Ga0153922_1000270_pt1 | contig 21676 bp, 28 predicted proteins | sample TSNJ006MetaG_FD_104723 | JGI IMG/M metagenome (GOLD analysis project Ga0153922, IMG submission 104723) | Attine ant fungus gardens microbial communities from New Jersey, USA - TSNJ006 MetaG | ecosystem: Host-associated > Fungi > Mycelium > Unclassified | place: USA: New Jersey, Brendon T. Byrne... | reverse complement strand
CTCCTCCTGATAAAATTAATTTCACAATAAAATTATACCGACTTAAAAAAACGTATTCAATATTTATGAAGAAAAACAAAAAAACTTCTGTCCATAATTGAACAGAAGACTGCAAAAAATATTCAAACGGTTAGGAGTGGGAACAACGACAGAAATATCGTTGACGATAAAAGTATATCAAACATTCTAAAACACTGCAATATCTCTTACATGCCTAAAAATCAATCGATTGCTTACTTTCGTAGATTTCATAGAATCATCGCTCAAAGGAATCTACACATCATAATTTATTTTGTTCACCCAACTATACAGATAATTAATTCTAAATGATCTTAGAATCGTCGTGTGAACACTAAATACCCTATTATTTTCTACATTATATATAGATTCTTTTATCTGGAATAATGGATAGTCCAAATTTCCTCTTTGCTGGATCGATATATTTTAGTACGACTTGATCTAAGTTTACAACTTCTAAATTATTTAAGATCCATTCTTTAAGTATTTCTTTTCCTTCTTCAAAAGTGGCAACTTCTTTTTGCAATTTAACAGACCAATTATCTTCTTCAATAACAAAAAAGCATTGTGTAGGTTCTTTTCTTCCTGTTAAAGCTTCCATACCCTCTCTAGTTATTACTAAAGTTTTTTCAAATAATCTGATTTCTCCTTCAGGTATTTTGTTAGAATACTTTTTCTTCATTTGTCTCACATAGCTTGAATCATATCCCCACCTTAAACTAGCTTCAGTCGCAGTCATCAAATCATTATCATGCAAGTCATATTTCTTATCTGACATATTAACCTCCTTTTACACACTATACAGTTTATAAATAATTATATACTTTATATGTCACTTTTCTCTTTAAGTGGCAAAATAATTTGTTGTTAAATGGCAAGTTTTCTTAAAAAGAACTTCTACCATTATTTACTTTATGATAATAGTAGAAGCTCTTTTCGCTTAGCTTAGTAGTTCATATAATCAATGTATAAAAATTAAATATCAATAATAGAGTAGTTGAATCTAATATTTTCTAAGCATAAAAAAATATCGTTAGTATCGAAAAAAATGTTTTTTGTATTTATATTAGGTTGAAAACTAATACGTGGCTCTTTAGTAATTTTTTTGTCAAAGTATACATGGATATCTTTTCCATCGTTATTTAGAAGTCCAAAAATTGAAAAGATGTCCGCAAGCAACTTTTTCACCGGAATTAGAATACTTAGAACTATCCATCTTTCTAAGAAAAAATAAATTAATTTATTTTTTCTCTCTATTCTTTTCTAATTTTCTATTCACTTTTTCAATTTCATGGTTAGTAAACAATATAATCACTAACCATGTTAGTACGTAAATGATAATAAAAACTAGAAAGATGATTAAATAGTATTGATAATTATTTACATGATAAAACAAGTAAGCTACCGATAAAACAGTTCCTAAAGTCAAAATAAAATGAAATATCTCTGCTACTAAAAAATTTATTTTCTTACTATGAAACAAATAAGAATACAATCCTATAAGACCACTAGCCAAAATAATAACTAAAAATTCACTTCTTGAAATCTCTACAATTTGTTTATAGCTTAATTGAACCCCCAGTAAAAAAAAGCTACCGAAACCTATACCAATCAGAAAACTTTTAATGATTCTATTTAATTTAGTCATTATCCAAAATCCTTTTCTTAATATTTTTCCAGTATTTACGACTAATATGAATCTTTTGATTATTTGATAACGTAGCAGACATTGTGCCAGAAAAACTAGTTTCTACTTTTTTAATTTTTTTTATATTTACTATTGTATTACGACTGGTCCTTATAAATTTATTGATAGGCAATTCCGATTCAATCGATTGCAGTGTTTTTCTAACACGCAGCTGGATTGTATTTGTATAGATACTAGTGTAATCTCCTATCACTTCAATCCATAATATTTCCGTAAATGGAAATTTGTAAATTTGACTTTCTTTTTCTACAGTTAACACATTTACATATTGTTCATAATCATTTAGATAGATTAATAATTGCTCTACTTCGCTATCCCTATTGTTCTTTTCCACTGTAATAGTAATTTCATTAATTTGAGTATTTTTTTTGAAGAAGATATTCAAATGAACGCCTCCAATTATGCTATCAATAACATTTATTATAACTACGACAGACTTAATTGTGCTATTTTTTTACCACATAAAGATAATACTAACAAGCAGAAAATAGTAGTAATAACTAAAACAATAATATCCATAGTAGCTGTAGTAATATGGTCATTCCAAATATAACCAATACCAAGATACTCTTTTAATGTCAACAACTGTTCATGAGGCATATTTGTTATAATCGGAGAAATGAAGATGCGACGAAAACTGGATGAAGCATAGGAAATAGGTAAAATTTTGATAAATGTTTCAGTAAAACCACTGAATGATCCTATAGGCAAATAGGCAGTACACATAAATCCAGATATAGCTCCCAAGATACTGCTAATTGTACGTAGAGTGCTTTCCGTCTTAATTAATGTACAAACGGTTAAATTGATGGCTGTCGCATTTAAAGAACTTAATAGAATAATTCCTAATGACTTTACCCCCATCATAAAAGTAAATTGGCTATTTTCTTGGAAGTAAAAATAAACTAGACAAAGAATTAAAACGGCCACCTGCATACAGAATGAAATAATAAGTCCACTTAAAAAGTATCCGATCAATAAGTGAGAGGCTTTCTTACCGGTAATAATAAAATCCATAAACTTATTTTCAGATTTATCTTTAATAAATTGACTTAAGACAGTAAATGAGGTAGTTAAACTGGTTGTAGCTAAGATCCCTCCCAACACCCAAAAATCAGTAATAATAGGCCCATCAGTAAGTCTGTCAAATTGTGTGACCATATTTTTCCGTAAAAATAACAAATATAAGCCAAATACAATTAAAGCACCTAATAAAGAAAAAAAGACAGTCACACTATTCGAAAAATAGATTTTTAAATTTCTTTTACATAATGCTCTCATGCTCAATCTCCTTTCCAGTAACTTTTAAAAATACTTCGTTCATTCCAATAGGCTGATAGGAAAAATCAAGGATCAATTCTTTTACTCGTTGTAACAATGAAAAGACTTCCTTTTTGTTTTCTAAATAAACATCAATGCTATTTTTTGATTTTTTCTTCGTATGATAATTCTTTAATTCTCTTTCTAATAGATCCATTTGATTACTTAACAAATGAATAACAGGTTGTTCATATTTTTTCTTCAACTCATAAGCAGAACCTTCTTCTACGATATTTCCTTTTTCTAAAATATAGATATAATCCGCAAATTCGGCTTCTTCCAAATAGTGAGTTGTTAAAAAAATACCTAACCCGTTTTGTTTAAGTTCATTTAATAATCCCCATATTTCTTTTCGTGATTGTAGATCTAATCCAGTTGTAGGTTCATCCAAAAATAAAATATCTGGTTGATTGATTAATGCTCTCGTAATATCCACTTTTCTACGCATTCCCCCTGAAAGATTTCCATATTTCTTTTCAGCAAATACGAATACACCCGTTTTTTTCATTACAGAAATAATCGTTTCTTTCTCAATCATTTGGTACATTTGTCCTCTTAAAAACAAATTATCAAAAACTGTTAATTCGTTGTCTAAAACACTATTTTGAAATACTACACCTATAGCTATGGATTGTTTACTATTTGAGTAAAAAATTTCTCCAGAACTGGGAGTTAATGTTTTTGTAAGCATTTTAATAGTCGTTGATTTCCCAGCACCGTTTGTACCTAAGTAGCCAGTTAACTTTCCTGCAGAAATTTTAATATTTAATTGGTTAACAGCAATCTGTTGTCCGTATTTTTTAGTTAAATTTTTTGTTTCAATTAAATTCATTGTATTCTCACCTCATCGAAATAATATCAGAAATAAAAGAGATGAAATATAGATTATCGGTAAGTGGCTGATATATTGCGTTAAGTGGTTCTAGCGAAAATAGATGATTTTTATGAAAACATCGTTAAGTATTTAAATGAAGGAATTGCTATTTCAAAGATTGCGAAAGACTACAATGTTACTAGACAAACAATCTACCGAATAAAAAAAGAATTGTAATTTGTGGCAATTTTAATGATATAATTTTATCTGGCAACTTGCCCCCAAAGGGAGTGCTGTCATGCAAGACTTATTCTCATTTGTTATCGCACCATTGTTCGTGGGACTAGTAATTACCCTAGTTGATCATTGGTTAGATGATTAGACGATAACTGTGCAAGTTGTCCTAACCCACACGCTTGGAGTCGCAACAAGCGAAAAAAAAGCCAGTCCTAGTCGCATAAGATTGGCTTTTGTGCTGTCATAAAGACATATTCTCATTTTGCAACTACATTATAGCATCAATAATTTAAATGCTCAACTTAAATGTCCATGTATAAATAGTAATCTATGCTCAATTTATCTTTTGATCATCTAGGTATACTCTATTGGACTCTAAACTACTTTTGTACATCAATTAATTTAATGTTATACTTTTTTGGCAACTAGCCCCCAAAGAGGGTGCTTCTCTTGTTAGACAAAATCTTCACATTAATTATCGCACCAACTTTTTTTGGGATAGTCATTGAGCTAGTTTCTCATTGGTTAGATGAGAAAGACGATAATTGAGCAAGTTGTCGCTAACCCACACATTCGGAGTCGCAACGAATGAAAAAAAGACAAGCCTATTCGCAGTAGCCTTGTCTTTGTGCTTCTATTGTACAAAATCTTCACATTCAGCAATTGTATTATAGCATTTCTACTTCAAATGCACAAATTAAATATTCGTTTATAACTGTAAATTTTTATTTACTTGTTTTTCTTATTGTAAAAGGACGTTTACGATTTATTTGTTGCTTTTTATCAGAAGCTGCACTACTTTCTTTCCCTGATATAGTGATATAGTCTGTCTTTTTGAACCCTCTTGCAACTTTTTTCAAAAAAAATGGTTTAAATTTCGGTTGAATGAACGATATGTCTTTATTCAATTCTGTTGGTTTATAGACTTGGATAATCAATACATGATATTTTTTACCTTTAGCAAAAAAGACTACAATATCTCCTATGCCAATTTTCCTATAAACAGTTGGTGGGGCTTTGAAATAAACCTTTTGCTTGGTTTTGTGTAATGTCTTATCTTTCAATTCTAAAAATAGCCCTTCAAAAATTGTCTTTTTGTTTATGGGTCTTATTTTGGGTAACTTTTCCCCCTTTTTTACAGGAAGAACGCCAGGGTTTTTGTTAAAGATTTTACTAATGATCGCAGTATACTCATTTTCTTCTTCTCTGGATTTACCTATAATTATATTTTTCACATAGACCAATCGACCATTCTTAGAATACACAAGCATTCCCTTTTTAATCTTTTTTTCTAATTTTTCAGCTACACGAAAAGTAAATATCCTATTTTTCAAGTAGACAGAATCATTTATTCTTCCATGTACTGGTCGAACATGAACAGCTTCTACTAACAACTTATTCACTTCCTCTTCATTTAATATATTAGAAAAGTACCAAATGATATACTATGAATGAAAAAAGCTATGCGTAAACATAGCCCCTAAAATTGCTTAAAAACTATCATCCTTATCTTTATATTCATAGTCTGGATATTGTTCAGGAGATTTACCTACACTTTTAATAATTTTTTCCTCTTCCATATCAACGTAAATAATACGTAATACTTTACACTGAAAATTCCAATCATCACCAAAGTCAAATACAAATTTAAAAACATCTCCTTTTTCTAATCCTAACTGACATAATTTGTAATCACAAGTATGACGATATTCATCCTCCAGATCAACTTCTTTCATATAATAACAATCTTTATAACTCCATGCACAATTGTCCATAAAAAAGGCATGTGCATGATCATTGAAAAAATCAAATGTATACAAAATAATGTCTGCTAAATCTTCTAATGTTTCATTACTTGATACACAAATATGCCGATAACATCCTTTTCCTGCTGAAACACTAAATATGATTGCTTGTTTATTTCTTTCAAAAGTCACTATCATCATTCAACCTTTCTGAGAAAATTACACTAAATGGGACTACTGAAACATCCGTACAAAAAATATATGTAATCACTTTGATTTTATCAAAATATCAGTTATACTGTAGTTAAATAAGAAGCTATGCTCGAACATAGCTCCTATGTAGAACCGTAAAAAAGACGGTGACTTTGAATTAAATGTTTTTTTACAAACCATCTATCCTCTTTAAAACAGTTCGCTATGCGACCCAATCTAGCAACAATTAACATCAATTGATTATTATCAATTTTATATATTAATAACTAGTCAGGACTAATATGACATTCCCTAAAACCTATATAATTTCCAGTAAGACTATGATCTCGATAATTTTCTGGCAAAGAACAACCATTTTGCAAAAAAGACAATACTTCTTTTAACTTGTTTAAATCTTTTCCTTGTTTTTTCGCTTTTTTATAGTCTTTTTTAAATTGTGACGTATAAAAAATATTAAGCATCTAAATCCTCCATCAAATCATCTATGGAAGAAAAACCACCATAAACATTTCCATCATTCACATCTTTTATTGCTTGTAAAGTAATTGGATTGCCTTTTTCAATCTTAAAAGGGAGCGCTTGTTTCGTTACCGACTGTTTTAAAAAAACTGTAATTGCTGTAGTCATATTTAAGCCCAATTCATCAAATAACTGTTCAGCATCATGTTTCAAATTTTCATCAACTGAAACATGTATAGGCTTTTTTTTCATCGTATCCATGTTATTCCTCCTTTTTTCTTCTCTCATTTTAACACAAAAACAACATAAAGAAAACATAACAACAACATAAACATTTTTTCAAGAATAATTAAAAAAATTATATGAGATATCGTTATTTAATCACTTAGTAGACATAATCCACACTATCCCAAGTACCAGCTCTACCAAGCCTTTTTCCCTCTAACTTTGTGAAAGAAAATTGGTCTAGGTGAAACCGACTGAAATTCCCTGTTTTTTACTTTCTAAAAGTTTGTGAAATTCCTTTTGTCAAAAATAACCTTATTGTTATATTAAGCTGTTTTTTTATATTATTTTCACCCATATTTTCCCACTAAGATTAGCAAAAAAACTTACTCAATCCAAAAACTATCAAAAATCTATTTTCATTTGTTTCGATTGAAAAATACGACCTACAAAAATCTCTTTTCTCTCATGATTGATTCGATAAAAAAGAGCATAGCTTTTACCAATAACAATCCGATAAGTCGGAGTATCCATACCGTATATTTTAGAAACTTCCTCATACATTTTAGGAAACGTCTTAGTGAGCTCCAGCGACTTCTGAATCGCACCCACAAATCTTTTGATACTATCAGAAGAAAGTAATAATTCATTTTCCCATTCATCGATTAAATTTGATAAACTTTGCTGGAAATTTTGGGAATAAATTAGTGTATACTCTTTCATCTAACCCCAACCATACTTTCCAAAATTCTCTCTCATCTCAAATTCCGTTACAGTTAAGCCTTTTTCAAAGTCTTTAAAACTTTCTTCAATTAGCTTTTTATCATGTTCCTTAGCTATCTGAGTGGTATCCAAAATAAGTAAGTTCCCTTCCTTTTCTGCTTGAAGAACATCCCCATTTTTCAAACCAAGTTCTTTAGGTAAAATAATTCCTACACTATTCCCAATCTTACGAACTTTTATTGATTGCACAATTTTCACACTCCTTTTCTACTACTATAACCAAATAATAACACGTTATAATATCAGTAGCTAGTAGAATACAAACATCTGTACAGAAAATATATGTAATTACTTTAATTTTATCAAGATATCAGTTATACTGTAGATAAATAAGGAGCTATGCTCGAACATAGTCCCTAATGTGTAGTCCGTTCAAAGCGGATGGCATGTAAATAAAGCTTTAGAGCTCGTCTACCTCGCCAAAAGTTGAGACGGCTCTATTTTTTTTGTTCTTTTTTGAACTTTAACCAAGCTAAAATCGAATCGCTAGCTTTTGCTACAGCAGTAATAACTACTGCTACTGATCCAATAATAGCAATGATTTGATCCAATGAGAACAAATCAGGCATTTCCTTTCTACAGAGTACGTCCGATAAGCTAATAAGCCCATAGGCACCACGCTCCTTCAATTGGATTTGCCAAACCGCCACAAACTTTCTACAATAATAGTATATCATAACAAAAATACTTTTAAATCTTTAAAATAATAAGGAATTTTTACTAAAAACCTATTAACTTCGTAATATGATCACAATTTCTAACCTTGAATAATGACACAACTACTTGGTTTCTACTATTGTAATGTCCATTAACCACTACATTATATTTTCCATCTTCTAACATTAGAATTTTCGTAGCTAACTCTTTTTTTGCCACAATACAACAATAGGATTTGTGAATCGTCGTTAACGTAAAGCGAATCATCAAAGGATCATATTTTATAACTCTTATTTTATCTAATACACCTGTTAATTGTTCCATATTTTCGCTCCTAATATCAATCTGACATTACTTTCTATTGTCAACCAACCACAAAATGAGTATAACATGTTTATATAACAGAAAAAAAGACAGGTACTAGCTAAAACTTCACTAACAAATAACACCTATAAAGTTTAGTCTTTTCTATATATTTCTTTTTAGTCATCAGCTATTTAAGCTGGTGACTTCTTCTTTTTTAAATAAATTATTATATATAGATATTTTAACTTTTTAGAATAAATATTCTGTTAAACTGAAAAAAATTCTTTAAATAAAAAAAGAGACTTGCTAGCCTATTCGCTAACAAATCTCTTCTAACTAAATGCTTTTTCATTATCAAGCAAATTCAATTTTTAATTGCTTTCCTAAAGCGTTAGCAATTTTAGAGAGAGTATCAAAGCTTGTATTGTTTCCTCGTTCAATTCTAGCTACTGTAGATTGTGGAACAGAAGCTAGTTCTGCTAATTCTCTTTGCGTTAAACCAGCAGCTTCTCTAGCTTCTATCAAAGCTAAGGCGCTATTTAATTTAGCATTTTCAGCCTCAAAACTTGCTTTAAACTCTGGATTTTCCATTCTTTTTGCTAAATATTCATCAAATTTAATTGTTGGCATTTTTATTCTCCTCCTCAAACTCTTTACGTATTTCTAACGCACGTAAAATTTCTTTGGATGGCGTCTTTTGTGACTTTTTACTAAAACCATGTGTAATAATGAAACGCGAACCTGTCCAATGGAAATATAATGCTCTTTGAATATTGTTTCCTAATTCCGATCGTAGTTCAAAAAGATTATCCTCCAATTTTTTGACCCATTTCATTTTTCTAGCAACTAATAAGCCATGTACTTCTACATTATGAATAACAGCTAGTAACTTATCTTGATCTTTCTTAGGTAATTTTTCTAAAAACTCCAAAAATTCATTATGTCCATTAGAACGTTCATAAAGTTCAAACTTAGGATTTTTCATAACCATATAATAGCATATATGCTATCAAAAATCGATATATATGCTATCAATTTTCTCTTATGTAAAGAAAAAAGAAACCTGCTAGCCTACTAACTAACAAGTCTCTTTCACCTCATGTATTTGATTATCCTTACCAATAAAATACTTTCTTTTACAAGAACTGCAATCATACTGATTCGTTCTCATACCTCTTTTAGCCAACCTCCCACATTCACAATCGATTGAAACAGGTTTATCATAGCCAAAATCACTTTCTTTTAAAGGTAACCCCCAAAAATTATATCTACATTGACCGCTCATCTGAGACCCTCCTCATACGCTTTTATTGCCAGTGCAAATCATCCAATAAGATTTCATGTTCCAAAAAAGAAGAAAAAACAAATTTAATTTTATGTGGGACAGATTCCTTTTCATTATACGCCACTAATTTCACAAAACCAAATTCTCTCATTTTTCGATCAAATATTGTCAAAAACTCTCTCCTCCTATTCTCTTTGATTAATACAACGAAAAATTTTACGATAATTCGTTCCAGAATATCGATTACCATTCAACATAATCGTTGGAATGGACTTCAATTGATATTTTTCAATATACAATTGTCGATTTAATGGTTCATTCATATTTACAAATACAGTATCTTTAAACATCATATTTCGTGCATATATTATCGGAAAAACCTTTTGACAATCTGGACAGTCTTCACGATAAAATAAAACGACTTTATCTTTCAAATCTTCTTCTGGTACAAAGCTTCGAATACTTTCAGTCAATCTATAAGAAATAAAAAAACTTAACATTAAATAAAACAATAAAAGGATACTACAAAAATAAATTCGTTTATATGATCGTCTATTCAACTTGATCTCCTTTCAAAATAGTTCCTAGTGTTTGAAAATCTGTAATTTTCTTTTGAAAAACATCATAAGATAATTGATAATAAACAGTTGATTTGATCCATTCTCCTTCTTCACGTTTACTTTCATAATCAACGACTACCACTCCATCCAATGTTTTTTGTTGTACTGCTCGATCATAGATCGACAATGTATTGATCCGAGAAGAAACACCATTAGAATTAGTATAGTTCCCATTTGGATTAAAAAATGACTGAAAAAGTTTATCTGAAAAATAAGCTTTTACTTTTTCTCGACGTTCCTTAAAATTTTCTGGAGTATAATTAAACAACGTTTGAAATGCCTGACTCACCACTTCATGATACTGCTGATACTTTTGATTATTAGGATCATTCGTTAAGGCTTCAGATAATTCAGTAGCTTTGTTTTTTTCTTCCTCATATAATTTTTTATATTCTAACGCTTTATTTCCATTTTGATTTTTCTCATTCACTAATTGATCCATTCGTTCTTCTTGTTGAGCCCTCTCTTTTGTATGCATATGAGACGTATAAATAAATGTGCCATAACTTCCTATCAATAGACAAACTATGCCTGTAATAAAATGCTTCATCATTCTCTCCTATTCTATTTTTTTATCGGACGAGCAAAACAAATATCGCCTCCAGAAATCAAACTTGTAAATGACGTACCAAAAGCTTCAATATTTACTCGATCTCCGTTTCCTCCTTCTTGTATAATCTTTGTCTCGTTTCCTTTCCATTTTTCAGTTAAAATCCCTGTATGACCATTTGAACCAGCACCGCCACCTTGATTGACAATAATAATATCTCCTGCTTGTGCGTCATTCGCAGAAATTGCTTGTAAATACTGCTGACTACCTCTTGCGTCACTTGCCATTGAACCTGTATACCATTGCATATTTGCAGGAACATGATACCCTGCCTTATTTAAAACTAACCAAACAAATCCTGAACAGTCTGTACGACCTTCTTTATTAGGGTTCTTTAAATCTGACCCTAAATCCGGCGCAGGGTGTACTTGGTCATAATGAAACCATCCAAGCCAACTTTTCGCAATTTCTAAAATATCTCCATCTGCTTCACCAGAACCAGAAGAATCACATACAAGTATATTTCCATCTTCTGCTACAACATTTTCAGAAGTATAATTTGCCACTGGATCACTTGAACCAAATTTCGCATACCAACTATCCGCCATCGCATTTCGCTGTTCCAAATGCCATTGCGACGAATCTTGACTAAGTCCTTCAAACCATAAAAGCCATTCTTTTTGTGCCTCATGAACGTTCGTTAATTTTAAGGCGTGCAATGCTTTTTTATAATAAGGATTTTGTAATTCCTCACTCAGTAATTGAAGTTGAACAGCCAAATCACTCTTCTCTTTTCCCATTTCTTGTGCTAATTGTTCGAGTCTTGTCAATCTTCCCCCCAGCCATTGTGCAATTCCATAAGCACCGCTTGAAGGATTTTCCGCTGTAGAATCAAGCTGAGACTCAAACTGTAGACAACCTAAAACACCACTTGCTCCTTCAGGAGTCGCCTCAAAATTCTTTCTAAAATAAGTATAAATAACTTTGGCATTTTCTTCTGTATTTTGATTAGTAACACCACTTATCATTGAAACATCTACACAAGCTTCTTGATTTTCCTCATTTTCTAATGGAAAAAGAAAAAGAACAAAAAAGAAAAAGCATAAAAACGGTAATAAACAGCCCAAACAACCACAACCACAGCCTTTTCTTTTTTCTTTCATCATTAAATCTTCCATTCTCTCCCCCCTATAACAAAAAAAGGATCAAAAACGATTAAGTTTCTGATCCCACTTCCAATTTTTATAAAATTTTATCATGACTGCCTGTCCTAACTAATGTAAGAATTAGTTTTTTACCATTTATTTTATAGATAAGCAACCAATCTGGCTGTATGTGTAATTCTCTAAAACCTTTCCAATTGCCTTGAAGAGCATGATCTTTATATTTCGTTTTCAATACTTCCTGCTCTTGATTAACTAACAGATTAATCACTTTTCTAAATTCTGCTTCATTGTAATGCTTTTTCATCATTCGTTTATAATCACGTTTGAAACTTGGCGTAAACTCAAGCGTCAGCATTTAATTTCTCCATCAACTCATCTACAGAGGATACTTTTGTAGTAATACCATTTTCTGCTTCATATCTAGCTATAATAGCTTCTCTAGGTTCATTACCTGGTTGAAAAGGTAATTTTCTCTCTCGTACACTTTGTTTCAAAAAAACAATGACCGCAGTTGATAAATCCATCCCAATTTCTTTGTAAACTTCTCTCGCTTGTTCTTTTAATTCATCGTCAATTCGAATACTTAATCTTGACATCTTATCACTCCCTTTAATAACTATATTGTATCACTTTGTCGCTACGTTGTCATTCCTTTGTACACACTCTGTGCAATATCCATCTAAAATATCTATTTAAAGTATTTATTTAGGTTTTTGTGGTGTTCTTCCTTTTGGCAACTGAAAATCCTTACCAGCTTCTCCTTCAATAATCGTTTTTTCGTAATTTTGATTCGTTACAATATTGGACTGATTATTTTTCGTCAAACGATTTTGAGTGTTCGTTTGATTCAATACCGTATTCGATTGATTTCGATTCGTTAATATATTCGACTGATTATTTTGAATCGAAGTAGACGAATTCATTTGATTCGTTACATTCTTTAAATGATTGATATTTTTACTCATTCCATCCACTGATCCACTCTCAATCGGACGATTGATTTTCCCAAGCAATTGATCTGGTACAGAAGCCATACGTCCTAGTCCTTGAACCGATTGTAATCGCTGCTGTTTCAATTGTAAAACCTGCTGTGAAAGCTGATTATTTGCGACTAATTTTGGTACGACATTATTCTGAGAAGTTAGTGGAATCGACTGTCCAATATATTTGCCTGATGGTTTTGCTATTGATAAATTTTTTCTAACTGATTGTCCTGAAATTGCTGGAATCAATGAATCAATTGGCAATTTCCCTGAAATAAATTGAGAAATCGGTTGAGAAGCAATATTCCCCACATCTTTAGAAACCACTTGATTAGCCACTGGTGTAACACTTTGAGGTGTTCGTTGCATTGGCGAGCCTTTCGACTGTTCACCTTGTTCTTCATCCATCGTTCCATAAACAACCTTCTTACCAGAATATGGAATTTGTTGTGGTGTTCGTCCTTCCAATTCTAATGGATTGATTACTTGTCCCTCTTTACTACGTTTTTCTCGTCGCTCTTCTTGAACTGTCCGAACAACTTTTGCCGAATCTACAGCATATTTCAATGGACGATAAAAATTCCCAGCAACTTCAGCCCCCTTCAGAATTGCCTCTTGTCCAGTATTTTTCATTTCATTCGCACGATTAACCATTTCTCTTGGCGCTTTCTTCACTTCATTCGTATAATGTTTCGCTTGAGCAGTAGTTTTGTAAATACCCCCAAGTCCAATTTTGCCCATAATCATTTTCCGTTTTTTAAATAGCACGATCATAACAATAAATTTCACTAATCCATTGACAATAAACGTTACAATCGATGCAGGTGGGATAAACTGATCAATCATGTTAAAGACTAAAAACATAATTAAAAGCAAAACTCCATGAGCAGACTTTAAAAAGATAAAACCTAAAAATTTCTTGATTGAATGAATTAAATAATGATCTAGCGTTGGGAAAAATGCTAAAATCAAGCCTATGGAAATAAAGAAAAGCATGACTAACGCCATGACTTCAAAAATCAAATGAGTACATCCAATAACTAAAATAGGAATCCCTACCGATAAATTAATAAAAGAAGAAGCTATTGACACAATTAATTTATACCCACTTTTTACCCCTGTTAAATACGAACGTATTTCTTTATTCTCTTTATCGCCAGAAGCTTCATCCACAGCTTTTTTTACTTCACTTCCTCCCTCAAGAAAACTTTTTTTTCTTAAAAACTCATCAATTTTAATACCCGCTTTATCTAACACTTCCATGTCCAACGTACCATAATTCATTAACAAATACGGTTCTAATATTGCCTTCTTAAAATATAACTGACGTACTTCCTTCACTGCTTCATCTGCAGAACTCACTAATTCTAAATTTTTAACATTTCCCGTCGCTTGAAAAATTAAGCCTTCCACTCCCGATGACAACTCATTTAGTTTCTTTGCCCAAGCTTCTCCCTTACTTTCAATCGTCTCAACCTGAATTCCTGATTCAGAATTATTAGAACTAAAATTGGCTGGATTATAACCGAACCAAACAGTAGAAAAACCGATAATCAAACAAAAACGAATGAGTAATCCTTTGGCTTCATGACGTTTTCCCATCGCATACTTTATCGTGATATATAATATCCATAAAACAACTACTCCCACACCAATATAACCAAATAATCGATTATAAAGATTGTGTGAGAAATCGAAAAATGTCGTAAGCCAATCGTTAAATACCTGTCCTGAATATACTTTTTCAATTACATAATCGACACTCTGATAAATCACTTTATTGGCAACAAAAAAGAAATTAGTCAATGTCTTAAAAAAATCAAGTCCTGTTTTAGAAACAACAAAATCAACAACCTGTCCCAACATACTTGAACTACCATAATATGGTCTAAAATAATCCAAATCATATTTTAATACATATTTTACGACTGAATCTTTTCCTTCATTTTCCGTTATATTATCAAGTTCACTTATTTCATCAAATAATCCTTTATTATCTATACTATCTGCGTAACAAATACTACTAAATATAAATATGCCAATAAAAAAAAGAAAGAAAATTAAATTTCTTCTTTTTTTAACATTATCACTCACAAAATCTCGCCTCCTAAATAAAAAAAGAAAACCAAAAAGGTTTTCTTCCTAATACTTAATCTATTCCACTTTTTTATATCCTTTTTTTTGAAAAGTATGAACTACAGAATTATAATCATCAGAATCAGAATAATCATTATAGGTATCACACATTAAATAATTAACTGATCCATCACCATTCATAAAAATATCATCTGCAGATACTACATCAACGATTTCAGAACTAGAATAATCTTTCCCTTTCCTTGAAAAGTTAAATACCTTTAACAGCTCACCATATCCATCAGAATCAGCATCTTTCTTATACATTAAACATTCATCTTTTATAATGCCATCAGGATAAAAACTAAAAAAACTATCATCCATTTCTTTCTTCAATTCATCAAAATTAGAGACATCTTGTATATTTTTTGGAACTTCTTTTAAGCCTTTTACCTCAAATCCCTTTGAACCATTCACAAATTCATCTACATTTCGTGCATTAACTGTGACTGTTATTTTGTCACCATTGGATAAATCTTTCTTTTTATTAATCTTTATTTCCGCATTCTCCAGAGAACTCGCTTGTGTCATTAAAGCCCTCTTTTTCTCTTCATCTAAACTCGTCACAAACGTTTCAGGATCAGCTACAGCGTCCTCTCCGTATAAATCTTTCATAATTTTATCCTCATCTAACTTGGCAGAAACCGTACCATGACCATTCGCACCATCAAAAGATACCTTTAAATAATCCGCTAAATTAACTTTCTTTTGTCCTTGACAACCAGTTAAAAAAAGAAACGAAATACATAATCCACAAAATATAAAAACTTTTTTCATTTTTTCACTCCACAATTAAAAATTATTCTGATATAAAAATTATATCAAATAACCAAATATTTTTTCAAATAACAGTAAAAATCAAGCAAACGAAAATTTCTCTTCTGCTAAACTGTTATTAGTTTTCGTCGTCGTCCGCAAGGCTTCCGCAATTTCTTCAAATGGACAATGTACATTGAGTTTACCTACTCGACCATAAATATCTCGCATAAAACATTGTCCTTTAATCATCCGTCGCATTTCATTTAAATTTTGATCGGTCACTTCTAGTCCGATATGCTTTAATATCTTTTCTCGTTCCGATTCTTCATCAAATGCAAAAACGACCCCAAAGTTTCCTTTCTCATTTTCTTCACTATCTCCCAAATCACTAATATATTGTGTATCTAAGACAAGTTGGTTCATTTGAGAACGTCCTACACGAGCCATAGCCGAAATAATCGCACGACCTGAGACCGATTTATTAAATACCCAAGCTTCCGTAAAGTAAACAGCCGTCTTCTGTTCCACGTCACGTTTTCCAAACATTTCACAAAAACGACCTAAACTAATCATCAAGCACAACGATTTTCTATCTGAATCCGTATAAGATTCTGGCGAAACCGTATCTTTTGGTAAAGATAAATCTTGAATTTCTAAAATGATCGTTTTATCTTTGAAATCCAATCCCTTATTCTCTCCATATGAAAATCCTAACCGCAAAATAGATTGATTGATCGTCAAGTAAAGAAAATCCCCATATTCTTTAATTTTTTTATCTGGATTTTCTTTTAACCACTCTACAACATGTAACAGTCCTACTTGTTCTCCTTCACTTCTTCGTCGTAACACAACCTCAATCCCTTTTAATACTGCCCCTTTCAATAAATGATTTTCTCCTAAAGGACTCAACTCATTAATCATATCTTGTGCGACCTGTTTCGCTTCTGAATCCTCTAAATACACCAATGGATCAAGTACCCCATAATTCTTTTCCTCTTTTGCATTTAAAGAAACATAACGAAAACTCTTTAAATGTTCTACAAATAATGGATAATTCGCTTGATAATAAGGATTGTTAATCACTTTTTGTAACCAACGTCGTTTCTCGCCCTTCGGATCAATAAATAAACTTTGGACTTTCAAAAACGAGCTATATAAAAACAACAGCCCAACAAGAAAAGTTTTTCCTTTTCCACTTTTACCTGTAACGGCAATATGAGGCGAATCAAACATTGCCCCACGAATACCTTCCGCAATTGCTTGAGGATTCAAAAAAACAAATTTATTCGACGCATAAATATATTCGTCTAACTCCGTTTTTTCTCCTCTAGAACCGTTCATTCCCAAAACATCTTGACGTCCTATATAATACCCTGTCTCCATTCCTAGCTCAGTGGTTGTCCCAAAAGCCAATTCTGCTAACGCTTCAATCGTTGTTCGTTGTCGCCAATGTGTTTGTCCTTCCAATGATTCGCCCATTAACAAACGATAAAATAAGCGTACCTGATCATATTTTGCCCTTGAAATCGTGGCAAAACGATCCAATGCTTTAATAATCGCCAACGATCGTTGACGAACTTCATCAGGTGTACGACCAATGACCAAAAAACACCCTAACCATTCCACAATCGGTTCTTTTTCTTCCATACGCTTTTCCATATGATTAGCTAGAAAACGAATATTTAAAAAACGATCCGAAACCTCTTCACCATATTGTTCTTTTGTTCGGTGTTCTTCTTTAAACCGATTCTTTAGCCAACCAACTTTCAAAGATAACCCTGTATGATTACGAACCTCTGCATAATGCACTTTTAATCGAAACGCCACAGGAAAATTACAATTTTGAGCAAATTGAAACAAATCAATATTGGTCATATTCGCAGGCAATGTTCCAACTGGTAAAATCGATTGATAACTTTCACCTAATTCATCTTCAATTTTCAAAATCCCAATCCGATTTTTGTCTGGACGAATAACTCCTGATTGAATATCTTCTAAATCAATCCAATGGCTCTCTTCTTCGATTTCATGTTTCATTCCACGAATATATTGTAATCGATTCGCATAAACCATTTCCTTCTGTCTTAATGGACGAATAGAATAAGAATGCAACAAATGATCCAATTCTTTCACGACTAATTCTTTTTCTCTGAAATAACGCTCAATATCTTCAATTTCAAAATCAAACCAATCTAATAAATTATCCAATACTCGATCAAGAACTGTCTGAAACACTTCTAAAAAGCTATCTGACACCTCAGTTGTATTTACTTTTACCCCTAACATAAAAGACGGTTTATAAACATTTCCTTCAGCTTCTAAAATACGACAACTTTCTGCCATATAATAACTACCAACTTCTTTTGTTTCTTCATCAAACTCTGGTTTCAATTCCTCAAATTTCTCTTTTAAGTTCAACTGATACGGTGTCACAGATAATTCGATATCTTGATAGGGTGCCAATAAGGAATACAAATTTGCCATCACTTCTTTTTGTTCTCGAATCGCCCTCGGATTATTTTGTGTTATCACTTTTGGCTCCACATGATAATATGCCCAAATGTCACCATTATGTGCCAATAATAAATGCTCCTTTAAATATCTGACAGGAAGTTTTGTTTTTCCCATAACCACTACCCCTTTCTCTCTATGTAAAAGACACATGTAATTATTTACATGTGTCTAAAAATCATCTAATTAGCTAAATTCAAATGCCATATCACTACAAAAAAGAATATTATTATTGATTTCATAGTCTCTTCCGATAGCTTCATAATCCAGATAATTCTCAAGTTCACTAGGAATCGTTACTCCTAATAATCCTTCATCACAAACATAGTAACCTAAAGTTTTTTTATCATAAACTTCTGGCAAACAATAAATTCTGTCTGCTGAATCTAAAAATTCTTCATAATCATTTCCAAAAAAGAAGTTGCAAATTTCTTTTCCATAATCCGCTATTTCTTTCGGAAGTTCATTCCAGCGTTCCCATAAATCATTCACTTTTTCTAATGAATAAGACTCATACACATAAAATGGTGTATCATAGTCTAAAATGATATATTCTCCTAATTCCTGATCTTCTCCAACAATTTTAGAAGCAACAATTTCCTCAGAAACTGGTAAATCAAACCATTCACCTTTTCCACTGGACAAACTTTCTACATAAATACTCCCTTGTTCCATCTATCCACCACCTCCTAAAAAAGCTACAAGGAAAAATCCTTATAGCCTTTTCACTAGTATTCAATTTTTTCTTCTAAATCCTTCTCTTTATGACGTTCTCCATTATAAAAAACAATTGACCCCCATTTAATCGTTACCAGATAAACCAGCATATCCCAAAGATAAAAATACACTTTTTTATCATCCGGACGGATTCGATTCATCAATAACACCACACCTAAGGGAACTGCTACATAAAAGAACATACTCATAAAACTAACATACGAAGCTATTTTTTGGACAAAATCCCTTAAAAAAAGCCAAATAAAAAGATCAGTTAACCCTATTACCGTTAAATCCACCCATGCAACAGAAAAGGGTAAATGACCTAACACTGGAAACTCTGAAATTTTTTCTGGTTCTTTAAAAACCGCTGAATAGTTATAAGGCTTCCATTCCATCATTAAGCTCCCGTTGACGGTGGAAGAGAACTTCCACCAAACAGCTTACTAAAAATCTCACCAATTCCTTTAAACACTGTGTCTGGTGAACCAATAAAGAAATACACCAACGCACCAATAATCAAAGTTAACCCAGCTTTTTTTAAGTTTCCTTTAATGGCAAAATAAACCATCATACAAATTCCACCAATAATTAGAAAATCTTGTCCTTTTTCTACAATAAAGGTTTTTAATGCACTTGTATCCATATGTTTTCACTCCTATTCATCATCAGATAAAGTATGCGTCAAACGTTCGACAAAATATTTATCCGATTTTTTGATTATTTCTAACGTCATATCCTCTTGCCAAGAATAATTTGTCTTTGGATTTTTAAAAGTGACCGTTGCTTTCACTACATAACTTTTCTTTTGTTTAAATACTTTTCCTGTTAATGAATCAAATTCTGCTGTTCCCTCTAATCCTTCAGGAGTGTTCATCATATATTCCATATCAGAAGCAGACCCTTTCGCATATTTACTTAAGAATTCTTCTGTAAAATGCAACACTTCTTCAGAAACTTTCGTATCGACAGCTTGATAGTTTTTAGAATCATAAACTAAATAAGTTGCTTTTTCTTGATTGGCAGTTGGCAACGTAAAATAAGGGTACGAAAGAATACGAGCCCCTTTTTGAGAAGATTGATAAGGTAAATTCAACACTTGGGTTTCCGTTGAACGAATTTCTTTTTCTTTGTTATCAGTCGTTGTAATGGTATAAGTGACTTTATAACAAGCAGTATTTACCCCATCTACTTTTTTCAAAGCAATAAAAGAAGCAGAATCCAATTTACGTTCCCCAGAAAAACTACTCTCTTTTAACGGAATATCAGAAGCATAATAATCTTCCAACAAAGTCTTGTCTCGTTCTTTTTGAATAGCTGAATCACTAGAAACATTCATATACAATGCAACAAAACGATTCATAAAACTTTCTAATTCAGGGGTCAATTGAATTTGACTCCCTTTGTTTTCTTGCATTTCTGTTTTTATTTGTCCCACATCTTTATTCAATGAACTCACTACACTTCTTGTTCCCACAAAAAGAAATATCGCAACAAATCCCGATAAACCAAAAACAAGAATCCCTCCCATCACTAAACGCTTAAGCCCTTTTGTCGCGATTTTTCTTGATTTTGGTACTTTTTCACTTCTCTTTTTTTCTTTCTTTTTAAATTTTTTTAAAGAAAATCCTGTTTTCACAACCAAAATCCCCCTCCTTTCCAAATAAAAAAAGAACAGACTATCTGTTCTCTTCGTTCATTTGCTTTCTCTTTTTAAACCATACACCTATTCCTGATAAAGTAACCATTCCCATACCAAGTACTGTACCTAACACCGTTTCTTTTTCACCAGTTTTTGGCAAAACTTTCAATTGTCCATCTGAACCTTTGACGGCAATATTTCCACTTGGTAATTTTGTGATATTCGCCGTAACAGGAATCAATCCTTGTTCTGTTTGCTTATAAGGAACACCATCTACAACTGAAATAATTTTTTCTCCTGTATCTGTTTCTACGGGTGTAGAAGCTGTAGGAATATGTGTTAACTCATTGACATTGTTTGTTTGAACAGGCGTTGTCTGTCCCACATTTCCAGATTGATTGATCGTTCCATCTGAATTGATTCCTACATTTGTCGTTGGAGGTGTCATTGTTTGTCCACCACTATTCCCATTAGTTGGAGGAGTAATTATGCCAGTATTTTCTCCTGTCCCATTGTTTCCTGTATCTGGTGGTGTCATTGTACCGGTATCTTCCCCTGTCCCACTATCTCCTGTGTCAGGCGGTGTCGTTGTGCCTGTGTCTCCTTCTGTATCACTATCTGTAGGCGGTGTTTCTGGCTCTGATGGCACATCAGGATTAGGTAATTCAGGTTCTACTGGCACCTCTGGCGTTTCAGTCCCTTCACCACTATTTCCTGAATCAGACGTACTATCATCTGTCGTAGGAGGAGTAGGCACATCAGGGGTTTCATCTGGCAACTCAGGATCAGTAGGTAAATCAGGTACTTCTGCTTCACGAGTGG
>Ga0153922_1000269_pt1 | contig 21722 bp, 23 predicted proteins | sample TSNJ006MetaG_FD_104723 | JGI IMG/M metagenome (GOLD analysis project Ga0153922, IMG submission 104723) | Attine ant fungus gardens microbial communities from New Jersey, USA - TSNJ006 MetaG | ecosystem: Host-associated > Fungi > Mycelium > Unclassified | place: USA: New Jersey, Brendon T. Byrne... | reverse complement strand
CATTCGCACCGGCTGTTCGAAGAATATCATTCAGTGCTTTTATTCTCTCTCTGATAGTCTTCTCGCTTACCCCCACTTCTGATGCCAATTCCTGAGCTGTTAAATATTCCGTCTTACTCAAAATACTTAGTAGTATTTTAACTGTTTTGCTATCTAACATATTTATCACCTTCAGCTTTAATTATGACGTTTATCTTTAGAAATCGGTATTGAGATGATTATATTCTATATGATAATGCCGTCGCAAACATCACCCTGGAATTGATAAAAAGAAAAAAGACAGAATACGGATATAACCTACAGCTCCCTTCAGATTCCATCGCATGATGGACACCCTTGCTGTTCAGCTATGTGCTTCCCGCTATCCGGGTGCACTCGGGACTCTAACCCGTTAGAGCCCGCTCATGGCGGGCAAACAAAAAAAGCCACCACACTATATAATAAGTGCAGCAGCCTTTTCATCACAGTCAAATACTCCCTGGCAATCCAGGTATTTGACCCCCATGGCATTCGCCAAAATCAAAAATACAAGCATTTCTGAACTCGGCTCATTGCTCGCGGGAATAATTTTTACGCTACAGCGTATTTTCTCAATACACTGTGGAATTCCGGACTCTCCCCATGATACTGAACCGTTAATGGTTTCGTTAAATCCATGCTAAGAATTCCTAAGATTGATTTTGCATCTACGACAATTCTATTATAAAAAATGTCAATGTCAAAACTGCATTTGCTTGCCGCATTGACAAACTCTTTCACATCGTCAGTTACATTCAATCTGATTATACATTCTGACATAATATTTACCTCTCCTAGTCTCCCTTTATAACAATTTGTTGTTCTCATTATGGCATTGAGTTAAATAAAAGTCAATCTATATGTTGTACAATAATATTTTTTTTAACACTATGTTTCTGGTGTTTTTGACCGGAAACTTATCCTTGCTCTCAAGTAAACTTCACATGACTAAAGTTTCCCTTATGTTTAAGTTTTTAACGTCCTCATTTTTAAATTCGCAGTTGCTGCATAACTGGCTGCCTGAATAAAATAGGTCTATTTTATAAATGCCCAGTTTACATCTGCTAGAAAAACTGATTTATCCAATTCGTGGTCTCCATCTTCACTGTTCGTATGTACCCTGGAATAACTATGTATTAATAACCAAGTTCCATGTTTATGACACTGCCATCTATTCCATTAATCATAACAAGGGGCATATCCTCTATACTCCCATCTTCACCATTAACCATAATTCTTCCATTAAAGATCCATGTCGGAACATATAAAAACGTATTTTCGCTGTTTTTCTCTTTTATTCGGAAAAGTCCCTGCTTAATTTCATGAACTTTTATCTCTATCTCAGCATCCTTTAAATTGGGGTCTGAGGCTTCTGGACCAAATATAGAATCACGACTATATTGTATCCGCGCCTGCGTCTGAAACCTTTCACAAATTTGTTCAAACCCGATTGTTTCAACATTTGGGTTGACAACTTTCTCGACATCTATCGGTGATGTTAGTCCAACAAACTTCACAAGACCATTGTATATACATATCTCTAATGATGTGTAATAATAATTGGCTGCATATATATCTTCCGATTTCACATTAACTTCTCCCAAAGGAAGAAGTGTCTCAACTCCCTCAAGGACTGGTGTATAATAAATTGTATAAATACTGGCATTTTCCATAGAATTATCTACAATTTCATTTATGTTCCAATCGATTAACTGTAACTGTTCTCGTGTTCTTTCTGCAAGATCAACCGCATTCTCTTCTGAAAACTCCAGATATGCCATTTCCTCCGACATCTTCTCCTCTTCTAAATAATAAAACCATAAATTATGCATTTTATAATCTGCTTCATTGCGATTAGTTGCTTCAACATTTGCACAATAACCGTTAAGTTCATCGGTATAGGCTTGTAATTGAAAGGTTTTTTCAAGCGACATATGTACATTACTATCTCTTCTTCAATTTCTGATTTTGTCATAACGGTATCCGGTTCATATGCCTTTGCGCCTTCAAAGAGAACATCTGCCCAAGTTTTCGCTTCATCTGCAGTAATTTCATGAGGCTTCACCTGCACTACTGGTAACGCTCCTTCAGCTTCCTCAACCTTTGCATCAAACGTAATTGTAACGTCATTAGAATCCGTCTGAAAACTTTCTTTATATTCCTTTGGTATATCCTTTTGTTCCTTTGAAATCTCTCCCGGATCCACTTCTTCAATGGCCTTTTCTAACGCGCCATCATTTTTATTTACAACAACTTGATCCATCGGAGTTTCTTTACATCCCCACAGAAAAAACCATAAAAAATAAATACCATCGTTTTGTTTTTGAATTTTTCAGTGTTCTCATTTTTGTCCTCATAATATTTGATCATTATAATTATATGTTACTCAACTTTCACTCCAGCATAGCTGGTGTCATTTCAGCGATGTACCTATCAGGGCAAATGCTATACTTTACCGGAGCTCAGAAAACTTGTACACCTTGAAGGTGACAAAAATATCTTTGCCTCTATCATCATGACAACCCAAACAGGAAGGATATATGCATGTCCACAATCTTCACAGATTTCTTTAATACGATGTATTACTGAATTCCTTTGCCACGAAACGTCACTCCTAACTTTATTTGATAAATCGGTCAATTGCCTTATTAAGCTCTGTTAATGCCTGTGTATCGCCGCTTTCTACTGCATCCACAATACAATGCTCAATATGATCCTGCAAAATCACTTTCCCGGTATTATTAATCGCCGCCTTAACCGCCGACAGCTGTATCAGCACCTCACTACAGTCCCGTCCCGATTCCACCATCCGCTTAATCGACTCCAGATGCCCAATCGCCCTGGATAACCGGTTCAAAACCGCTTTTGTATTTTGGTGCGTATGTGTATGCCCATGGCTGTGGTTTATTACTGTTTCATCTTCCAGCACATGTTCATGATGTTCATTATACTCCGCCATCTTACCGTTCCTCCTTCTATACTTCTGTAAATGTCATTCTCTGCTTCATTCCGGATGTCATAATATCAAAAACGATACTTCCATCTTCGCGCTTAATAATGTCATATTCTAAAACCTTATCCCGAAACTTATTCTTTACATATGCTTCCAAATCATCCGTTTCAATCTCATCAAAGTGTACATCTCTCATCTGATTATTAGAACACTTATTATATATCTCCCAAATCGCTTCATATGTTTTCATCCCGCACTCTCCTTTTTGGTTCATTTACATTTGCTGAATTTACTCTGTTTATTATTATATCATCGCGAAAAAATCTATACAACCCTAAAGCATAATTCTCGGATTTTCTGTACCATGCTTGGTTACTGTTCCGTGGGAGGTTTCACTAAATTATAAGCTACCAAAACCCAGCCGCTGTGTACCAGGAGGGGTGCTGTATTGTTTGCAAAACTATAGCATGAGCTGCTAAAGATACTTGCCTGGATAGTCCCGCAAATTCCCACCTCATCCAGGCTAGCATCTTTCAGCGAAATGCTCTGGTTTTGCAAACAATACAGCACCCCTCCTGGTACACAGCGGCGTCCTATCAGCCCACATATTACAAATGGCATAGCTTTTAAAAACTCAATATCTGAACACCAACACATACTTCATGCTATCCGCTACTCTTCTTCAAACTCCACAATCGTATAAAACCCACGTCCGGTAGTATTAATCTCTTTTACAATACCTTTTGTAACCTTCAACCGCTCATGCCCCTGGTAATTCTTACTCATAGCAATCGCCGGTGTAATTGTATAATAATACGATATCGGAAGAGCACTTTCGATTACCTCCACTTCCTGCCCAACCGTTAACAATCCCTGCCGTTCCATTTTAAATTCCATACTTCTCATTATAGTACCTCTCATTTCTTTACCACCATGCCAGTGCAGCAACACTATCAACTGGTTGCTACACTAGTCATCAACCATCTTTGCAAGCGCATCCATAAAAACATCATAAGCCGCTTTCATAATATACATACTAATAAATATTCCCGCCGCCGGATCCATTATCGGAAACCCAATCCTGGCTCCCAGAATTCCCGCAAAGCCCCCCAGAGACGCTATTGCATCCGACTGATGATGCCAGGCATCTGCCATCAACACACCTGACCCCAGCTGCCTGGATATGTACCTCGTATAAAAATACATTACTTCCTTCACCACCACCAATAACAGTGCCACCCAAAGAGCCATCACTCCCGGTGTTTTCAAATGACTATAATTTCCATCCATAATTGTATCAATTCCCCGCAGCCCAATTCCCAGCCCCGTTCCGGTAAGCGCCGCCGCCAGAATGATCACTGTCATACATCCCAACCGCTCATGCTCATAGGGATGTTTCTGATCAGACTTTTTATGCCCCACCTTCACCCCAGCCATGACAAGCATACTACTAAACACATCCATCGCCGAATGCACCGCATCCACCAACAAGGCACTGGAATGCCCCACAATTCCAACAATAAACTTCAATATCATAAGTAACACATTTACCATCATGCCAAGAAAGGATACAGATATCCCCCTCTCTCCGTCACACCGCTGCCTTCTAAACCTCATAGCACATACCTCCCTGGAGTTTCGTTCTATTGCTATGGTATGCAGCGACACTTCCCCTGTTGCTTATAATAACGTCAATGCTTATTTAATCTTCAAGTTTCAAAACGCTGTTTGGCTAAAAGGCAGTTCCATTTGCTGGCATCTGCAGGAGCATCAGAATTACTTAAATGTTGGAAATTTGCGTTGAACACAAAAATTAAGGATGTTTCACACCGGTCCAGCGCAAAACACCCTTAATCTTAAACTCAATTATGCTTTACGAGAAAGCACCTTCTTAACTTTTCTCACAATATGATCAGATGTCAGGTCAAACTGTGTTCTTAAGTAATCCTGAGGACCAACTTCACCATACACATCTTCTACAGCCACATACTCAACCGGCACCAAAACATCCTCTGCCAATACTTCTGTCACTGCGCTGTATAATCCACCGATCTTGTTATGGTTTTCAGCCGTAACTACTGCACCAGTCTGTTTTGCATATTTAGCTACACACTCTTTATCCAGAGGTTTCACTGTAAACATATCCACAACAGCGATATCAATTCCTTCTTTAGCCAACTCTTCAGCTGCCATCATAGCTTCATGAATCATAATACCAATTGCAAATACAACTGCATCTTTACCTTCACGAACAGTGATACCTTTTCCAATCGGAGTAGTTGCACCATCTTCGTAAATTTTAGCTGCATTCTTGCGCCCAACACGGATATATTTCACACCCTTAACATCGTTCACCTGCTGCAATACACTGACCAACTGATTAGCATCTGCAATATCAATTACAGTTGCCTTCGGAATGGAACGATACAACGCCATATCTTCGAACGGCATATGAGTTCCGCCGTTAAATGCTGCACAGATCCCAGGGTCAGTTCCGATCATCGTAAAATCATTTCCGGCATAACCGCCGGCTAAAAATACCTGGTCAAAACAACGACGGGATGCAAACGGTCCAAAGGTATGGCAAATCGGCTTGAATCCAACAGATGCAAGACCTGCTGCAACACCAGCCATATTTCCTTCTGCAATACCACAATTCACTGCTCTGTCTGGGTTTTCAGCCGCCCATTTTGCAGTACCGATACAACTCATTAAATCCGCATCCAAATAAATTACATCCGGATCCTTTGCTGCTAATGCAGGAATTTCTTTTCCAAGAATATCCTTAAATGCGCGGGGATCCATTTCACCATTATATACTATCTTCATAACTTTTCCCTCCGCTTATGCCATTGCAGCCAAATCAGCATTCAACTGATCTAACCATGCATCAAATTTGTCATCGCCTACAGCCATACTGTGATTTGCCACTGTCTCTTCAACTTCGGTAACACCTTTACCTTTTACCGTATCCATTACGATCGCAAACGGCTTATCGCCGCCTTTTTTCGTATTTTCAAGGGCATCATAAAGAGCTTCGACATCATTACCATTGATACGTACAGTATCAAAGCCAAATGCTGTCATTTTAGCTGCTAAATCACCAGTATTTAAAATATCAGCTGTATAACCGTCTAACTGTTTTTTATTGTCATCAATCATTACAACCAGGTTAGACAGTTTTTTGGCTGCTGCAAACATGAATGCTTCCCAGCACTGTCCTTCGTTGATTTCACCGTCTCCTACGAATAAGAATACACGGTTGTTTCTGCCTTTAATCTTATCACCAAGAGCAATGCCTGCTGCCGTAGATGTACCCTGTCCCAAAGAACCGGTAGTCATATCAATGCCCGGTGTTTTGTTCATATCACAGTGACTTGGGAATTTGGTTCCCGGCTGATTCAATGTTTTAATCTCCTCGTATGGGAAAAATTCCTTCAGAGCTAATGTTGTATAAACGGCCGGACCTGCATGTCCTTTAGAGCATACGAATTTATCTCTTTCCGGCATCTTTGGATTCTTAGAATCTACATTCATCTGAGCTCCGTATAATACAGCCAGCGCATCACAAACGCTGAGTGCTCCACCGATATGGCCAAATCCACGTGATTTGATGGACTCTACCGTACCGATGCGAATCTGTCCTGCAAACTTCTGTAAGCTTTTCTTTAATTCAGCATCCATTTTTTATCTCCTTTATTCTTCATTATCCGACTAATAAGTAGTGTAACTACAGTCTTGCCACTCCCGAATCTCTTGCTGCCTGTGCAACTGCCGCAGCAACTGCTTTCCCTACACGCAGGTCAAATGCAGCCGGAATAATATAATCTTCTTTTAATTCGTCATCGCTGATCAAGTCAGCAATTGCATTAGCTGCCGCAATCTTCATCTCATCGTTAATGTCTTTTGCACGAACATCGAATGTTCCGCGGAAAATTCCTGGGAACGCAAGTACGTTATTAACCTGATTCGGAAAATCGCTCCGCCCGGTTGCGATAACTCTTGCGCCGCCTTTTTTAGCTTCATCCGGGAAGATTTCCGGGGTTGGGTTGGCACAAGCGAAGATGATAGCATCTTTGTTCATGGATTTTACCATCTCTGATGTTACCATACCAGGTGCACTTACACCGATGAATACATCTGCACCGACCATCATGTCAGCAAGACTTCCTTCTCTTTTACCACGGTTGGTAATCTTAGCCATTTCTTCCTTTACAGGATTCATGCCGATCGGTCTTCCTTCATATACAGCACCTTTGGTATCACAAAGAACGATATCTTTGATTCCATAAGATAATAACAGCTTAGTAATAGAAATCGCTGCAGCTCCTGCACCGTTAACAACAACTTTTAAATCTTCTTTTTTCTTATCAACGATTTTGATCGCATTCTGCAGTCCCGCAAGGGTAACTACTGCAGTACCATGCTGATCGTCATGGAAAATCGGGATATCACATTTTGCTTTTAATTTGTTTTCGATTTCAAAACATCTTGGAGCAGCAATATCTTCTAAGTTAACTCCACCAAAGCTGCCGGAAATCTTATAAATAGTATCAACAATTTCATCTACATCCTTGCTTTTAATGCAAAGAGGAAATGCATCTACGTCACCAAATGCCTTAAACAGTACACATTTACCTTCCATAACCGGCATTCCTGCTTCCGGTCCAATATCACCAAGTCCAAGAACTGCTGTACCATCTGTAACAACCAGACACATATTACCTCTTCTGGTGTATTCGTAGCTCTTGTCAACATCTTTTTGGATTGCCAGACAGGGCTCAGCAACACCTGGGGTGTAAGCCAGAGACATATCATCTTTGGTTTCTACCGGCACTCTTGAAATTACTTCAATTTTCCCTTTCCATTCGCCATGGAGTTTCAGTGACTCTTTCGCATAATCCATAATTCTTGTACGCTCCTCATATTTTATTTTGTAACAAACGGAAGTGTGGATCCACCATATGGCATTGCCAAAACTTTCGCATTGCTTCCCAGTTTTTTAAAAGCTTTATCCAGTGCGGCTTGTGCAGACGGCATTGGTGTTAAGAAGATTTTTTCAACAAATGCATCTTCTAGGTCAGATACCAGATAGATATCTGCTTTTTCTAATACCATTGCTATCGCTGCTGCTTTATGACCTCCCAATTGGAAGTCGGTCTGAATACGGTCAATCATGGATGCTGCCGTCTCCGACTGTGTCATCCATTCTTCGAAGACTTCTTCACCCAGTCCTTCCTTACAAGAACCAACTAAAATAACAACTCCGCCATCTTTAACCGCATGCTTGGCATTGTCAAGCGCTTTCTGCGTCTGATACAGATTCAGATCTTTCGGCGCACCGCCCTGGGATACCAGCACGATGTCTGCTCTTTCCGGAATTTCTTTACGATAGATCCGGTCGAGGAAACGGCATGCTTCACGATGCGCTTCTACTGAATCACCAGCAGCTGCCATAATGATTTTTTTATGTTCATCTAATACCACATTGATAATATAATCAATGCCGCATATAACGCCTGCTTCTTCAATATCTTCTCTGACAGGGTTACCTTCCAGCTTACCTGCACAGGCTTCAGGTTTTACCATCTGGCTGTGATTGTTCTGAATCGCACCCCTGGTAGAAACGCCGGGCATGATCGCTTTCGCCCCGCCGCTGTATCCTGCAAAATAATGATATTCAATATTACCAAGGCAGATTCTTCGATCCGCTTCTGCTACAACCCGCACCACATCAACTGGTGTTCCGCGGGAAGTGGTTCCCATGTGCACACAATCCGAAGCATCCCCGTCAACACAGGTTACTTCAGAAAATGCCCGCTCGCCTATCAGCTTCTTCATCTCTTCTGGTGTCTGTTCTCTATGACTTCCCAGGCCAAAAACCACCGTAATATCTTCTTTATGTATGCCAGCAGCATATAGTTCCTCTAAAAGAGCCGGCATAACAACGTATGACGGCATCGGACGGGTTATATCGCTGGTAACAATTGCAATTTTTTCACCCGGTTTAACAACCTCACGAAGAGGCGCTGCCCCAATGGGGTTAGCAAGTGCTCTGCGCACTTCCGCCTCACCCATCAGTTCGCACTCAACCTGGTTTGCATGCAGAACATCCATCACATTCTCATCCGGAAGTTCCACCGTCTGTACTGACGTTCCAAAACCAAATTCTAATTTCATATTATTCTCCAGCTCTTTCTATGAAATAACAAACTTCTCTGCTGCATGCCGCAGTGCTTTGACTACCGGTAATTCTTCCCCGGAAAGGAAACGGATCAGGGCTCCGCCTGCAGTACAGATATAGGACATCTGTTCTTTCAGATTATATTTCTCTGTCGCAGTAACACTGTCGCCGCCGCCAATTAACGTATAGCCTTCTGTTTTGCCCAAAGCTTCCCATACCATTTTGGTTCCGTATTCGGTAATCTCCTGTTCAAAGATACCCATCGGACCATTTACACAGATAGTTTTTGCTTCCAGAATCACTTTCTGGTACTCTTCAACTGCTTTATGACCAATGTCAACAAGTCCGACATGAGCAGGAATAGAACCTATGCCAGCTTCTTTTCGCACCCCGTCTTCTACATAAGCCAGGTCGCATGGAAGCATAATTTTGTCTTTATACTTTTCATACAGTGGTTTTGCTTTCTCAATCCAGTCAGCATAGTTGGATTTAATAATAAAATCCATACTGCCTTTTCCGATATCCTCACCTGCTGCTGCAAGCAGAATATTCGCTACTAAACCACCTGTCAGTACTGTATCCGCTACGCCACGGCTTAAAACGGTCTCCATCATCATAAATGCATCGGAGATTTTCGCACCACCCAATACATATACGCATGGGCGTTCCGGGCTTTCCATAACCTTAGAAACTGCACAGTACTCTTCTTCGAACAGTCTTCCCATGGCTGATGGCATTACCTGCTCAAAGCCACAAAGCGAAGGCTGATCACGATGTGCCGCTGCAAATGCATCACACACATACAGGTCACCTAACGGTGCCAGCTTTCGAACCATCAATGTCTGTGCCTGTTCCTCATGGCTTAAGCACAGTTTCAGTTCAAACAATGTCTGCTCCTCCGATACAAAACGAACATTGTCTAAAAGGAGAACTTCTCCTTCCTGCAATCCAGAAATCGCCTGACGTGCTGCCGGTCCGCAGACATCATCGATAAACTTTACTTCTTGTCCTAACAACTTAGTCAAAACACGGGCATGCGGTTCTGTGGTATAAAAATTCTTATACTCAATATCACTTCCCTGATGTGCCATTAATACTACCTTTGCCCCTTTGTCTACCATCTCTTTAATAGTAGGAACACAAGCGGTAATACGGTTGATGCTTTTTAATTCATTCTTTTCGCGGTCAACCGGCTGGTTCATATCAACACGGCACAGTACAGTTTTGCCTTTTAGTTCAAACTCATCTAATGTTTTAATTCCAAAACGCATTATTTTACCCCCGTGAACTGCTGCTTACTATTATTTGAATCTTCCGATGTTCAGATATTTATTTGTTGCAGCTGTACCTTCTTCACGAGTTGCCTGCATTCCACATGCAGCACGGATAGCGTCCATTGTCTCCGGAATGGTTACGGATTCCTGCGGAATGTGGATAGCGTACATAATGTCGTTGCCGCTTTCTACGATACTGTCTTCCCACAGACCGATTTCATACATATCTCCTCTGGTGTTACCCAGGTCACGAGCATATTTAAAGAATGATGCATTACCCTGGAATCCTTCGTCCATGTTTACCACACGGATACGCGGATGTTTCTGGAATGCTTCTAATGCCATTTCCTTTGTGATCTTCTGTTTTCCGGTGGCTAATACAGTAATAAAATGTCCATGTGTTACCGGTGTATGAACCAGGATACCAGTAGCATCTACATGAGGCATAATAGACATTAAGTCAACAGCCTGATGTGTCGGAGCTTTTTCCATCTGCAGCGCATTAGTAAGACCGCGATGATAATCACCTGGGTCAGCTACACGGCGAACGATTGTAATTGCAATCTTTTCAACTCCGAATTCACGATCCAGACAATCAACGGAACGAATCAGACCAGTTGTGTTACATGATGTTAACTTCAGATAATCTTTGTTAACACCTTTTTCAAAGTTTGCATATCCATGGAAGAACACATCTGCAACACTATTGCTTTCTCCACCCTGGAATACTGCCTTTACACCCTTAGCAGCATAGATTTCTTTGTTCTTTGCACCCAGACCTGCCGGTGCAGAGTCAAGCATAATGTCAACCTTGTCCACTAGATCATTAAAGCTTCCCGCTACCGGAATACCGTATTTGTCAAATCCTGCCTTGTCAGCACCGTCAACTAAATACAGATCATATGGCATTCCTTTTTCTTTTAATGCACGAACTGCCAGTGTAGGAGCAAAATCCGCGACTCCAACCAGCTCCATATCCTCCTGAAGAGCGACACCATCAGCTAAACGCTGACCAATAGTACCATAACCAGCTACTCCAACCTTAATTTTTCCCATTATAAAACTTCCTCCTTAAAATTTTCACAACAATTGCTAATTGTTCTTACGCATCGATTTTTTCGTTTCCCCTTAAAAAACAAGCCGATTTTATCACAATTATGCAATCATTGGTACGCTATAACTATTATATTCTGTCGCCTGTGCTCTGTCAACACTTAGTTCGGTTGAAATACACAATGAAACATAGTATAAATTGTATGATTTTACAAAAATAATCCGATATTTAAATAAAAAAACATCTATTTTTTAAGTTTCTTGCACCTTTTCGTTTTTTCATTTATAATAGGGTGTAGGAAAATCGAAGAACACTCAACTAAGGAAAGGGGCGGGGAAAATAACATGATTCAGACTTTTGCTAAAAATTCATTTACACCATCATTTGAATCGGGTTTCGAGCCGCGGCTTTTATCGGCCAGCAATATCGACGCTGATTTTTGCAAACACAGCCGCATTCTGCACAGTCATCCAGACCGGCTGGAGCTTATGTTCATCCGTGCCGGAACAGGTACATATATTGTAAATGACAAGCCTTATGATATCAAAGGCGGAGACGTCATTATCTGCAATGCCAATGTACTGCATGATGAGGTTCCGCATAAGAATAAAAACCTGTCCACTTTATCTATCGCTGTGACCAATGTAAAACTTCCCGGTCTGCCAGAGAATCACTTGATTGCTTCGGATGTCTGTCCAGTATTGGAGATTGAAAAGCACCACGTGCTTTTTGATGCCATTATTCAGACTATCTTTGATTCACTGGCATTCGGTAATGATAATCAACCAGAGACGAACCATTACTTAACCCTGTCTCTTCTCTCCTGGTTAATTCAGGCCTTCAACCATTTTGGCACACCGCAGTCCGCTACCATTTCCAAAACGGACCAGACATTGACCGAGATCAAGAACTATATTGATACTAATTACTGCGAAAATCTGTCACTACAGAAAATCAGCGACCGCTTTTTTATCAGCCCGTCACATCTTTCTCACTTATTCAAGCGAAAGTTGGGTTACTCTCCAATGCATTATATTGTAAGAAGACGAATCGGCGAGGCACAGTCGCTTTTAATCCTGACCCGGAAATCTATTACAGAGATTGCATCAACAGTGGGGTTTGACAATTTAAGTCACTTTAATGTCCAGTTCAAGAAATATGTTGGATTGTCACCATTAACTTATCGAAAAAAATATACACTGCCACTTTCTGACAAATCAGGACACGCTTCGGATAGAACATCAAAATCAGATAATATTTAAATAGAGAAAGATATTCATACAACCAAAATGCCGTATGGACATAACTTCTACCAGTAATTCATAGAAGAGATGCCTGCGGCGTTTTTATTTTCTATTATCCACAAACCTACATTTTGCCGTCTTCCCTTATTATAACCGGAATATTTCTCACTTAGCTTAACCTCATCCAAACATTCCCGTCAGCATTACTATTTATACAAGCCTCAACAAATTGTATACCCCGCACACCATCCTCTACTGTCGGATACCAATAAACTCCTGAAGCATTACCCTCTTTCAACGCCATCAGATGCATACAGAATCCTCGGTAAATATTCGCAAATGCTTCAAAGAAGCCTTCCGGATGGCCGGATGGAAGTCTTGACATTTCCCTGCACTCATCGGAAACATAGTCTCTCGTAGCGGTATAAATCTGAGGTGGTTCATTGATTTTAGTAACCTTTAACACTGCAGGATTCTTATGCTCCCACTCAATCGATCCTTTATCACCAAAAATTCGTACCATTAGATCCGTCTCATGACCGACAGCAACCTGAGATGCCCAGACCATTCCTGAGACACCACCTTTATAGTTCAAAAGAATCTGTACATTATTATCTAATGGCAGGTCCTTCTCCCGCGGAAGCCGCTCAAATCTAGCCAGCACACTTTCCACTTCCAGCCCAGTCATTTTGGAAACCAGACACTCCACATGAGTTCCTATATCAGCGCAGCAACCAGACGGACCACTTCTTGCCGGATCCATTCGCCAGGTCGCCTGATCAGAACGCTCACTTACCATCTGTACCAACAGCCATTCCTGAGGATATTCACCGACAACAGTCAGAATATTCCCAATCTCACCCGCATCAATTAACGCCCGCGCCTGACGGATCATCGCATAACCGGTATAAGTGTAAGTCACGCCAAATAACAGATTCTTTTCTTTTGCTGATTTGGCAAGTTCTTCCCCCTCTGCCACTGTTAAAGATAAGGGCTTGTCACACATAACATGAATTCCTTGCGCTATAAAGCATTTTGCAATTTCATAATGAGTATCATTTGGCGTAGTGATGGATACAAAATCAATCCCATCCTCACGCATACCCTCATTTTCAGCCATCTGCCGATAATCAGTATAGACACGGCTTTCATCCTGCACTCCCCATTTCCGTGCAGTCTCAAGATTCTTCTGGGAATTACGGGTAAAGCAGCCCGACACCAGCACTGCCAGATCGTCCATCACTGCAGCACATCTGTGTACATTTCCGATAAAAGCTCCGTTACCGCCACCCACCATGCCAAATTTCAACTTCATTCTCGTTCCCCCTCTATACATTATTTTACCGGTGCCGTTGTACCGCGGCAAATAAGTTTTGTGCCGATTGTAGTCTTAAGCACATCCTGCTCATTATTTTCCATCAACGAAAGCAGCCTTCCCACTGCCATCTCACCCATTCCTTCCAGATTGGCATGAACAGTGGTAATCCCCGGAAATACCATGTCACATATTCCCGAATTATCAAATCCAACAATCGAAATATCATCCGGTACAGAATACCCCGCCCGCTTTAACATACCGATAGCAGCCATCGCAATCACATCATTGCAGGTAACGTACGCCGTGGGAAGATCCTTTTGCTGTTTAATATAAGTTTCCATACTAATTTCCGCTTCTTCTCGAAGCACACTCATGCACACAATATGCTCTGGCTGTACATCAAGACCAAGTCTTTCCATAACCTGGCGAAAAATCTGATTCCGATGGCGAATCGCACCACTTTCCAAATCGCCTGTCAGATAACCAATTCTTCGATGCCCCAATTCCATGAGATGACGAATGGTTGTATACATGCTTCCTATATTATCAATATTAATACTTTCAATCGGTTCTTCATCAAAATAACGATCAATGCACACAAACGGTACTTGCTTGGGCACAAGAAGTTTTTCCGAACCATGAGCATATTCTGTCCCCAGAAAGATAATTCCATCCGCCTCATCTTGCTGTATGCTGCTTAACGTCTTGCTGACATTACTGTAATCAGTATTCAGGATATACACCGAACAATTATTAGCCGCACAGCCCCTTTCAATCCCCTCAAGAACCCGCGGCAAAAAGTTGTCTTTACGATTGGCAATCCAATTAGTACTTTTATAATAAATAAAGCAAATATTTTTCTTCTCCCTGAACTGTTCCCCCGGTTTTTTCAAGGTATATCCATTTTCCAACAATACCTGTTGAATCTGCTTTCTCATTTCGCTTCGAACACCTGGCTTGTTATTCAGAACCAGGGAAACCGATGAGGGAGATGTTCCAGCCATCTTTGCAATTTCTCTAATTGTAGGTTTCATCTTTTCCTCCGCTCTGTGTATGTTCTGCCCACACATAACTATAGCATAAATAATTTTTTGCCAAATTGCAACATCTCCCGTGTAATATCTCCTAAAACACCCCATTTGGATAAATAATCACCCGACAGGCCTCTTGCCCACGCAAGAGTTCCATTCCGATTAAGATATCCTCTAGCTCCAGCTTATGACTGACAATCTTTTCGAGTCCCAGCCTTTCATCCTCCAACAAATTAATCGCATCCTGAAATGTATTGTGAGCGCAGTAGGTGCCCATTACCGTCAATTCGTTCCGGGTAATGACTGCCGGAGGCACATTGGAAACCGCAGATGCATTCTGACCAAAAATCAACAATTTCCCTCCAGCTTTCATCAAGTCCACAGCTTCACCAAAGATAGACCCTACCCCTACAGCATCAATAATGATGTCAAAAAGTCCACCCCACTCGGCCAATACTTTTTCTTTTATATTTTCCTTGGACGGATCAATGATTAGATCTGCACCACAGCCTAATGCCCACTTCTGACGCACTTCTGCCATCTCACACACCGCTAATTTCTTCACTCCAAACAGTTTAAGCACGCGGATAAATGTCAGCCCAATCGGACCGGCGCCATAGAGCAGCACTCGCTGTAAGGGCATCGGATTTATCTTTTTCATTCCATTCATAACACAGGATAGGGGCTCAGTCTGAGCTGCCAACTCTGGTTTTACTCTGTCTGCCATATGGTAAAGCTGGGCTTCTTCTATTACTGCATGTTGAGCAAAGCCACCCGGTAGTGTCTGTCCATAAATTTCCGCATCCGGGCATAGATTATCCATACCATTTTTACAGTATTCACAGACATGGCACTTCAATATATTATCAACTACAACCGTGTCTCCTTTTTTATATTGTGTCACCTCATCGCCAACTTCATCTACAACACCATAAAACTCATGCCCCATGGTTGTACCTGTTTTTGCATATTGAGCAGGTGGTACATGTAATACATGAAGATCGCTGCCACATATTCCAGCAGCCAGAACTTTAATCCGCACCTCTGTTGGTCTTCTAATTTCTGGCATTTCCACTTCTTTCAATTCCAAAACACCATTTCCTTCAAAAACTGCTGCTAACATTTATGTAATCCTCCTTTCCTTACAAGTCAAATATTTTCCTTGCTATCTTCATATCTCTTTTTATAGCTGCAAATGGTCCCGGATGCATCTGGCTTAATGGCTCACGATGGTAATAGTTCTCAAGAAGCAGCCATTTGGAGCACTTAGTCTCCTTAATCACTTCTGCCGTCTCCATAAATCCAGAATCACCGCTTCCTAATAAAACACTGCTAATCATACCGTCTCTTCCATCTTTCATATGGATCTGCTCGACATACGGATGCAGTACTCTTAAATGATCCGCAGCTGAATACCCCTTCATCATTGAATAATTCTGAGTATCAAAGATGAGCTTAAGCTGTTTATTCCCTACTGCTTCTATCATGCGTAAATTATCCCGGATAGAAAGCACATTTTCAGTAGCCACAACAATTCCGTATTTTTTTGCTTTCTCACATAATAAGCCAATCTGTTCACATGTATACCAAAATCCATCTTCATATTTCCCCAAATCAATAGCTGCTCCCTTAAAGCCCATCTCGGCAACTATCTGAAGTCCTTTTGGTCCCTGCACCGGGACTCCCCAGATGCAGATGCCAAGTTTAAAATCCCCCATCCTCAATCCCCCTTATTTTGAGAGGGCTGCCGCTACTGACAGCCCTGTTTATCTAGTCAGGCTGTGAGCAGTAACCCCTGTTTACTTTGACTATTCGTATTCAGCAGCATTAGCTGCATCAATAATCCATTGGTCAGTGTAGATAATCTTAGTCCCTTCCTCATCATAGCTCAGCATTTCACCATCTAAATTCTTCAAAAACACTTCTACCGCACCGGAACCCATGCCATATGGATCCTGAGCAACAGTTCCTAATACCGTGCCATTTTTAATTGGTTCAAACACATTAGTCTGTGCGTCATAGCCTAAAATATAGACATCTTTACCCGGAACCAGTCCCGCATCAGCAACCGCCTGGGATGCTGAAATCGCCATCGGATCATTACTGCAGAATACCACCTCCACATCCGGATTAGCCGTAATAATATCCTGCATGCAGGAATATGCCACATCCGGCTCTGATTTGCCGGAAAGTTCCGATACCACTTGCCATCCGGCTGGCTCGATTGTTTCCTTAAAGCCATTACTCCTTGAGATATTTGTATTAGAAGGATCCACCGTAATCATTGCTGCCTTATGGGAACCGCCTTTATCAGCCAACACCTCTAATGCATATTGCCCTGCAATCACACCACCGTCATAGTTATCCGACTTAAAACATGCGAGATAACCTTGAGCCTCGGTACTGATATCCGCCAACACTACCGGAATCCCTTTTGCTGCCGCCATTTCATAGACATTGGCTGCCGCCTCCGGTTTACACGGCGTAAGCACCAGACAAGCAATATTTTGGTTTATAAGATCAGTGCATCCTTGTACCATAATACTCTGGTCACTTCTTTGATCATGCTCAACATATTCATAGCCAGCGGCTTCTGCTGCATCTCTGATCCCCTTTGCCAGGGTAACATAATATTCCCAACTCATGTTATAGCAAGAATAAGCAATAACCCCTTTAGATTCTCCTGAAGCTTTGTCGGTGTCATTAGTTTCAGCTGCATCTGTTTCTTGGGTCTGTGTTTCTTGAGCATTTGTATCTTTATTTTCTTCTTTTGCCGGTTCATTTGCCGAACCACAAGCAACCATCTGCAATGCAAATACTACGGCCAATACTGCGGCCAATGCTTTTTTCATTTTTCTCATCTTTTTTCTCCTTTTTATCATTTAGTTTATACCTTCTGGACTGTTTTTTTCTGAGAGTTTTCACGAACCGTCACAACCAACCGCTGAATAAAATCAAACGAAAACGCCACCAGCAGAATTAATCCCATGCAAATTCTCTGCCATTTCGCATCAACATGATAGAGATTCAGACAGTTGCTTACACTGGCATAAAGAACAGCTGCAATGATTGTGTTAAAAATACTTCCCTCCCCTCCGATTAGTTTTGTCCCTCCCAGTACCACAACCGTTATAGCTTCAAAGTGAAAATTAATAGCAACATCAGGGCTGGCACAAGCTTGTCTGGCGGTAATGATCATCGTTGAAACAGCAGCGCAAAATCCCATCAGCAAAAAGGCCAGCATCTTTACCCTTTTCGTATTAATCCCACTAATCCGACAGGCTTTTTCAGAATTTCCAAGCGCTCTTACATTCCGGCCATACACAGTTCTGTTTAAAACCATCGCCAAGACAATACCAAGTACTAATAAGATCACAAACGGAATGGGAATAACCCCAATATTCCCATTCCCAATTTTTAAAAAAGTGGGATTAGTACACATAATCGTATTTGCATTGTTCAAAATATACGCTATCGCACGGAAACTATAATAAGTTCCCAATGTGGTGATAAAGGCCGGAACCTTAAAATATGCGATAATCACACCATTTACCAGTCCGCATACCATCCCGGCAACACATACAACAATAAGAGAAGGAATCAAACCAACCGTATTCATAACCCCTGCCATGATAATCCCCAGCAACGCAACCATGGAGCCAATCGAAAGATCAAAATCACCCATGATAATAATCAGTGTCATCCCCAACGCCGCAATTCCTGCTGTCGCAGCTTCCCTGAGGATACTTGCTAAATTATCCCCCAGCCGAAAGTTTTTGTTCATCACAAACATGACCAACCAGAATCCAACAAGAATCACAACAACAACATGTTTTCCCCAGTTTATTTTCTTCAAGATTATCCCTCCCTTCTGATTTGACGCTCATTTTTCATTGTTTTTATGCCATTTACAATCAACGCAAAAATCAGGATAATGCCAATAATCAACTGCTGATAATATGAATTCACATTATTGATGTTCAATCCATTTTTTATAACCGCAATTAAAATAGAAGCAATCAACGTTCCGGTAAGATTCCCTTTTCCGCCAGTAACCAGCGTCCCACCCAGAATTACCGTTGTCATCACATCCAGGGCAAAGTCTTCACCGATGGTGGATTTCCCGAACATTACCTGGGCTGTTTTTATCAAACTGGACAGTACTGCCGTTACTGCCGTCAAGACAAATGCAGCGATTACCATCCGATTAGTTTTGATTCCGGAAATCTTTGAGGCATCAGCATTTGAACCCACACTTCGAAGCTTCATTCCAAAAACAGTTGTGTAATACAAGATATATGAAAAAATATAAACTAAAACAGTTAGAATAATTGGGAAGGGAATACCAGCAATCGTACCCGACGATATGAATTTGATGCCTTCCATTGAATAAAGCGGGATGTCTGCACCATTGGCTATCAGGACTGCAATCCCCCGAATCAGGATCATCGTCACCAATGTTGCGGCAAAGGCCTGAATCCCCAACTTGGTAACAATCAAGCCATTAACAACACCAACCATAACGGCAATCACAACTGCTGCGGCTAATGCTATGAAAAAACCATATGTAGTCGCTGTCTTGGCAACTACCACGCTGACTAAAGCCAGGATAGAGCCGATGGACATATCAAAGACCCCCGCCGTATAGGCAAATGTCATACCTGCTGCTGCGATAGCTGTGAGTGATACCTGCACTAAAATATTTTTAATATTGAAAGCAGTCATCATGTTGGGCTGCATAATTGAAAAGCCAATAAAAAGCATGATAATAACCGCACCCAGACTTAAGTTATCACTGTGTTTCAAGATAAACTTTTTCATCCTTCCCATCACCTCTTTCTACCCGCAGCAAATGTCAATATCTTCTCTTTGTTGAATTCCTCTCTTGTCAGACCTCCGGTCACTTTCCCATCGCAGAAAACAATTGCCCGGTCACATACCTTAATCAGTTCATTCATATCTGAAAAAACAGCTATGATGCCCATACCTTCTTTTGCTAACTGAGACAGCAAACTGTATATTTCCTCCTTGGCACCTACATCTATTCCACGGGTTGGTTCCAGCATGATGAATACTTTATTGTCCAACAGGAGATTTCTCCCCAGCAGTACCTTCTGCTGATTGCCGCCGCTTAAATACGAGATTTTCTGCTTCGGGTTGGCGTATTTGATTGACATAAAATCGGTCATCTGCTTTAGCTGCTCTGCTTCACTTTTTGGATCAACATAAAATCCCAATTTCTTTTCCGCGCTTCGTATGGATATCAATGTGGTATTTTCTTCTACTGACATCTGGGGAAGAATTCCTTCGTCTTTGCGGTCGTCGGTAAGGAAGCAGATCCCATGGGCAATTGCATCTTTCGGGCTTTTAAAAGATACCTCCTTACCTTCTAGCAGCACACGTCCGCTATCATATTGAAACAAACCGTAAATGGCTGCCAATACCTCTTCTCTTCCGCATCCCATCAAGCCGGCAACCCCTAGAATCTCACCAGCATGAAGTTTAAATGAAACTTCCGCGAAGACATTCTCAAGATGAAGGTTATAAACCTCCAGCAAAACCCGCTCAGTAGCATAGCTCTGCCGGTTAATTGAACTGTCAATTTCATGACCCACCATCAATTTAATAATAGCCGTTTCATTCAGCTCCCCGATTGGCTTGGTGTCAACATATTCCCCGTTACGCAACACCGTCACAGTATCCGCCATATCAAAAACTTCTTTCAATCGATGGGAGATATACAGGATTGTTTTACCTTCCTTACGCAGCATGTTCACCACGTCTTCCAGCTTCTTTACTTCTTCTTCATTCAGTGCTGCAGTCGGCTCATCCATAATGATGATGTCTGCATTGCGCGATAAAGATTTTGCAATTTCAACCATTTGCTTTTCTGATACTGTCAGGTCTTTAACATAGGCATCCGGATCAACATCTATTTCCAAAAATTCCAATAGCTCCTTTGCATTGGCTGACCGTTTCTTTTTTTCTACAAAGCCCAAAAAAGTTTTTCTGGGAATGTCAGAGATATAAATATTCTCCGCCACTGTCAGCTCCGATATCAGATTAAACTCCTGATAAATCACACTAATGCCGCAGGCTGCTGAATCGTTGACATTGTTGATTCTTTGTTCTTTCCCCTGAATGGTAATGCTTCCCCCGTCGGCTTGGTAAACTCCGCCGAGAATTTTCATCAGCGTACTTTTTCCTGCACCATTTTCTCCCATGATTGCATGGACGCTCCCTTTGGCGATATTAAAGCTAATATCCTTTAAGGCATAGACTCCATAAAATTGCTTTACAATATTACGTATCTGAATATAGCTCTCCAATATTCTCCCTCCCTTTTGTTTTAGTTTGTTTTACTTTTTTATTAATTCTTGTTTAAATTTATTATGCATTTATTTATCTAATTAGTCAATATTTTTGTATATTTTATATCCTCAAACGTAATTTCCACTATATTTTATATTGTTTTTATGTTTATTTTGTCTTTTCTCCTTTTTTTGTTCTAATTTGTTTTAGTTTTTTCCGCATTGCCGAACGGCAAAACAGAGCCGGAATTCCTTCCGACCCTGCATCATTATTATTATAATCTTATTTTAGCGTGGATAATCTGTAGATACAAGTACTTTTCCGGCTGTGATTT
>Ga0153922_1000268_pt1 | contig 21765 bp, 22 predicted proteins | sample TSNJ006MetaG_FD_104723 | JGI IMG/M metagenome (GOLD analysis project Ga0153922, IMG submission 104723) | Attine ant fungus gardens microbial communities from New Jersey, USA - TSNJ006 MetaG | ecosystem: Host-associated > Fungi > Mycelium > Unclassified | place: USA: New Jersey, Brendon T. Byrne... | reverse complement strand
GGTACTTTGATCAATTTCCTTTGATAAAATAGGTTGGTCATTTTCAGGCTGTTTGAAGATATATTCATTTCCAATATCCCCAACATCTTCGAATGTCAATAATTCATCTAGTTGTTTGCCCGTTGATTTGTCTTTCAACGTCAAGGTGCCATTCGATTTGATCTCTAGCCGAACTTGTTGATTTTCTAATACTCGTCCATCGTTTTGGATCATCGTTTCTTTTTCTTCTTTAGCTTTTCCTTCTATTAATACATACGTGTTCCAAGAAAAAGCTGGCATTTCGCTCACTGGTAAAGTGACCGTGATTTTTCTCGCCATGTAAGGAATCCTAAACCGATCTTTTGGCAGATCATAATCAAACGTCACAAATGTTTCTGATAGTGATGCAGGGACTTCTTCACCATTGGATGTTTCTACATGATAGCTTTTTGGTGGTTGCTTTTCTAATTCTTCATATAATTTCTCAGGTATTCCTTCTGCAAAACATTTTCTTTCTAACTCAATCGTTATTTCTGCTTCACCAGTCTTTGCTGATCCAGCCGTGTTCATAACTAAGAAAGGATAGCTTTTTGCTGGTAAGCTGCTAGTGTCGATCGCTTGGGCAAGTTGTTTGATCGCTTCTTCTGCTAAATACTTCCCTACTTCATCTGCTTTTTCAAAACGTGTCATCATTTCTCGATGGACAGAATCAACCGAACACCCGCAAATACTGTCATGTGGATGATTTTGCATCAACGTTTTCCACGCATAATCTAATTGATCATGGGGGTATTTACCAGTAACTTCATAAGCCATCGTTGCTAATGGCTCAGCAATATTTTCAATTTGTCTTTGAACTTTAGTATTCCATTGTTTTAAATAGACACGTGCTGAAGCAGTATTCGCTAACGTATACCAGCCATCTGTTTCCTGACTGGTCAACTCTCCCTCAACGGAACCAAGTTCTTCTGGCAAGTCCTTTTGCACCGCTGCAAGATAATCGACAAAATTGGAATGGATAAATTCATACTCTGGATATAATTCATTCGCTAATTTGATTGCTGCTGTTACATCCTTTTGAACCGGTTGATGATCCACTCCATTCATCATCAACAGATGATCGGTTGATGCGTATTGCTCTGCATCTGCCAGCTTTTGGTCCCAAAAGGCTCTTGCTTTCTCTTTTTCAGCCGGGATCTCATTTCCATTACTGTACCAATTGGCAAACAGTAACCCAAAGATTTCTGTGCTATCTGGTCCTTTCCACCACATTTCAGAATATTGAGAAGAATAATTTTCTGCTTCCAAGACTTGATTATCAAAGCCAATTGGTTTTACGCCTCGTCCAAAAGCAGCAGCTGAAAGTCCTGCTTGTTTCATCATTTGTGGTGTTTGCCCCATATTTCCAAAAGTATCCGGGAAATAACCGAGCATCACAGGCGTTCCCCACTTCTTACTTTCTTCCATTCCAATCAACATATTACGGACATTCGCTTCTGAACTGATCAAGAAATCATCTTGTAAAATATAAAAAGGACCGATCCTTAATTTACCCGCATCAATTGCTCGTTGCACCGCTTCTTTCTTTTCTGGACGTACTTGTAAATAATCATCTAAGATAATCGTTTGTCCATCTAAATGGAAACTATTGAAATCTGGATCGGTTTCAAATAATTCCAAAAGATCATCCATCAATTCGACTAAACGCATATGATGCTGTTCATAAGCCATGTACCATTCACGATCCCAATGACTGTGTGAAATGATATATACTTTCTTTTTCATTTTATTCCTCCTATTTCGCTACTCGAATATCAAAGTAATCCATCACTAATTCACAAAACATCATGTTCGCCCAAGAGAACCATTCTCTGGTGTAGTTGTTTGGATCATCGACATCAAACCCCTCGTGCATCAAATGTGTACCAGCATCTGTCGCAACTAATAAATCTAAAATCCGCTTTTTCTCTTCTTTATCTTCAGTGGTCATCCCTTCCATCGCTAATGCAATCGGCCAGATGTAATTTTCTGGAGTGTGAGATGATCCGATCCCTTTTGCATATTTCCCTTCATAGAAGTAAGGGTTCTCTTTACTTAGTAACGTTTTTCTCGTTGCCAAATATTGTTCATCTGTGGTAGAACAGTAACCTAAATACGGAGCAGCAATCAAATTAGGTACATTACTGTCATCCATAATAGAAGCGTTTCCTAATCCATCAACTTCATAAGCATAGATGGTTTCTCCTTGTTGGTTTTTAGTCAACGCATGGTCTTCGATTCCTTTTTGGATATCTTCTTTTAAACGTTTGGCTTCTTCAAGGATTACTTTACTACTTGTTTCTTCCGTGAGAATGTTCGTAAAGATTTCTTCAATATAACCCAGCACTACTACAGCAAACATATTTGAAGGAACGAGGTAGCCATATTGACACGCATCATCGCTTGGACGAAAACCAGACCAAGTCATTCCAGTTGGTGCAACTGTACTTCCACGCCCGTCGTTGACTAAGGTATCTTCTTTCCTCGTCGTATCTCTTTCGAAAGTATAAGGAGATTGATTGTGATCTTGTTCGGTTTTGAAGACATGTAAGGCTTTTTTGATTCCTTCAACAAACGAATCATTCAATTGGTCCGTTCGACCAGTGTTCTTATATAATAAGTAAGCTAATTGGATAGGATAACATAAGGAATCGATTTCATATTTACGCTCCCAGATCCAATCATTCATTTCAGTATGGTCACTTTGATGCCCCGCTCCATTTGCTTCTTCATTGAATGCGTTTGCATACGGATCGATGTTGATATATTCAAATTGTTTTTTGACAAGCCCACTAATCATCGAAGCTAAGTCTTCATCTTCTTTTGCAATGACTAAATATGGACGGACTTGAGCGGTGGAGTCACGCAACCACATCGCTGGAATATCACCAGTTAATAAGAAAGTCGTCCCGTCTTCATGTCTTTTGACTGTCGTTAACAATGTATTAGCAAAGGCAGCAGAGAAATTCGTTGCCCAATCTGCATGCTCTTCCCCACATTTTGCAGTAATTTCATCCATAAACTGTTGAACTGACTTTGGTATATCTTTATATGCCATTTATTTTCCTCTTTTCTTTATTGATATATCATAAGAGGATTATACCTCGTCGCTTTGCAATTGTCTACGCTTTCAAAATGAGATTTTTCTTATTTACTTTTAGTGGTTTTATGCTATGATCTTTATATAATATATCTTATAAGAAGGTGCTTTTATGAATCAACCACTATACCAACAAATCTTTCATGACTTACAACAAGCAATTGCTGATGGATCGTTACCTGTTGACAGCCAGGTACCTACCGAAAAGGAATTGTCCGCCAAGTATCAAGTGAGTCGAATCACTTCTAAACGTGCATTAACTGAATTAGAACAATTAGGTCTGATTTATCGTGTCAGAGGAAAAGGCAGTTTTGTCAAAGCAACGACTAGTGATCTTAATAGAAACGATGTGATTAAAAATAGTCGCATCCTGTTCCTACTTCCCTTTTTATCTGACCTTTCTGTCGGAGATTTTACAAAAGGACTAAATCCAGTGATGCAAGAAAATCAGTTAGAAGTCATGATGACGACTGTTGATTTTCTTGCAAACAAAACGGCGAAGGAAATCATGCAAGAATTTGACGGAATGATTTATTATGCGTTTGCGACCGATCAACATCTGGATCTGCTCTTTGAATTATCATTGAAACAATTCCCAGTTGTTGTTTTAGATAAAAAAATCTATGAACTTCCTTTTCCAACTGTCCTTTCAGATAATTTCCAAGGTGGTTCTTTGGCTACGGCTCATTTGATTTCAAAAGGGCATAAAAAGATTGCCTATCTTTTTGGTGAACAGGCGCATCCACAATCTGTCCGACAACGATACTTGGGTTACCTGGAAGCTTTGGACAAAGCCAATTTGCCGTTTCATACAACTTTAGATGCAAAAGGCACTACGATTGAAACGTTACTGACCTACATCAATGAACATCAGGTCACTGCGTTTGTCTGCGAAAACGATCTGGTAGCTATTCAAACGATGAATCATTTAAAACAACAAGGCTATCGTATCCCAGATGATTTTTCGATCGTTGGATTCGATGATATCCAAGCAGCCGCTTTAGTTGATCCACCATTAACAACGATTGCTCAAGATTTCCACCAACTAGGGGAACTTGCAGGAAATGCTTTGATCACTTGGCTCAAAACAAATAACATTCCCGAAGATACGAGCCAACCAGTCTCATTTATTAAACGACACTCAACAAAGGAGATTTAACATGAACATTCAACATATTGATACTCGTCACGGTACAGCCAATCAAGCGAACTTCTCAAATGGGAACTGCCAGCCTTATACTGGTGTTCCTTTTGGGATGAATTACTTTGCCCCACAGACAACTGATCAAAAAGGTAGCTGGTGGTTCCATCCTGACGATCACACCTTCCAAGGCTACCGTTTGACTCATCAGCCAAGTCCATGGATGGGTGACTTCAGCTATTTTGTCTTCACTCCGATCAATGGGTTATTACCTGAAAATACCCTGTTCCATGCACAAAGTTCGTATCGTCCAGAAGAAAGCACATTCTGTCCAACTCATTTAACGATCAACCAATTACGTGATGGTATTCGCTCCACGTTGATCCCTAGCATGTACGGTGGTGTCCTAACCATTGATTACTACAAAAATGAGAGCGGTTTACTTTTGTCGTTTCCTGATAAACATCAATTAGTTCTAAAAGATCCCTATACGATTGAAGGACAAGTCACTCATTTTGCAGGCGCCGAAGATCCTGATTTTACGTTCTATTTTGTCTTACATTTTGAACAGCCAATCCAATCAAAGGAATTGTCACAGTTAGCAGCCGATGACGCTGGGGCGATTCCGATTTATTTTGGCGACGTAAAAAAACAAGTCATTCGTTTCGGTACTTCCTTCATCAGTTCTGAACAAGCTTTATTTAATCTAGAACAAGAGTTACATCAAACACCTGATGACTATTTGCTGAATAGTTCACAACAATGGCAAAACTATTTTGACCGAATCAAAGTCGAGCATCATGATCCGCAACAGTTACGGACGTTTTACCACAATCTCTACCGTGTATTTTTATTCCCACAAACGTTCTATGAAATCAACTCGACCGGACAAAAAATCCATTATGATACCACTAGTCGAAGTGTAAAACCAGGTGTACTTTATACCAATAATGGTTTTTGGGATACTTATAAAACAGTGTATCCACTTTACTCTTTGATTGCTGTCGAAAAATATGAAGAGATGCTTGAAGGCTTTTTGAACAGCTATCGTGAAACTGGCTTTTTACCAAAATGGCTTTCGCCAGATGAGCGTGGACTCATGCCAGGAACATTGATTGATGCAGTGATCGCTGATGCCTCGGTTAAGGGAATCCGTAAAGATTTAATGGCTGAATTTCTCAAAGCAATGAAAAAAGGTGCTACGATCCAAAGTGAAAAACAAAATTACGGACGTCAAGGAACGACTGATTATCTAAAATATGGTTATGTACCAAATACTTACCACGAATCAATCAACCACACCCTTGATTACGCTTATAGTGACTTTTGTATCAGCCAAGTAGCCACCGGTTTGAATGAAGCAGCAACCGCACAACACTATCAAAAGCAATCTTTCAATTATCAAAATGTCTTTGATCCGGAAACTGGCTTCATGCGTTCCAAAGATCCCGAAGGAAGATTCCGTACTCCGTTTTCTTCCACACGTTGGGGTCAGGATTATGCAGAAGGTAGCGCTTGGCAAAGTAGTTTTGCTGTTTACCATGATTTTGCTGGTTTGATCAATGCTCACGGTGGACCAGATCAATTTGAAGAAAAACTGATTGAATTATGTAACCAAGCACCGACTTTTGAAGTTGGCGGTTATGGTTTTGAGATCCATGAAATGAGTGAAATGGCAGCGATCGAGTTTGGACAAGTTGCCATCTCCAATCAACCAAGCTTCCACTATCCTTATTTATTCAGTTATATTGGTAAACCCGAAATGGCACAACCATTGATCAAACAATTGCTGACACAAACATTTGATGATACCCCGACCGGTTATCCAGGAGATGAAGACAATGGGAGCATGGCAGGTTGGTATATCTTTAATAGTTTAGGCTTTTATCCTGTCACGCCAGGAACAGGTGAATATGTCATCGGGATGCCTTTAATCGACAAAGCTGTGCTTACGTTGTCCAATGGTGAACATTTAACAATCGAAACAAGCCCTAATCACCCACAACAACAATTTATCCATGAGATCACAAGAAATGAAACTAGCTATCGCAAACTCTTCTTTACACATGAAGACTTGTTGACTGGTGGCACGATTGCTTATCAGTTGGGGATTGTTCCTAATCCTACAAAACACGACGCTGAAGACTTCCCTTTTTCTTTGACCAAATAAACAAGCTGACTTATTTGGTTATTCTATAAGACAAAACACCTTCTTTGAATTTCTTAGTCTCAAAGAAGGTGTTTTGATAGATTTAGAATGAATTTTTCGATAAGATTATTTTTTATTTTTTTTCTTTTGACTATTTCCTTTTTTTACTAGTTGTTCAGTAACTTTGGCTAGTGTATCAGTGACCTCTGTTTTGACTTTAGTACCTGTTTCTTTCATGCTTGTATTTATTTTTATTGATGACTTCAATTGTTTTATTTTCAAAGAAGAGAACTTGTTGCCGATTACTTCTGTCTTTTCATTCGTAAATTCTACTGTCTTTTTTAACGCTCGTTTACTCACATTCGTTATCCTATTTTTTTCTTTTTTACAATATGCACATAGTTTTTTAGGTTCAGATATTTCTCGTCCACAATTTGTACATTTATACATTGCTTTCCCCCCATTAGTCCGTTACATATCCACTTAAAATATACTCAGGATCCGCTTCGATCATATCAGAGATAGTATGAATCAACGTATGAATATCATCAATTGCTTCTGTTATTGGATTGGTTGATTTTTGAAAATACTCATCTCTGAAAGGCAATTTACTTGGATATTAAAACTCTCATTTATAAATAAAATATTTTGCAAAATATCATTTGCTGACTTTTCTTTATCACCAAATTTCATACGGTTTTTTCGGTAACTGATTACCTTTCCTTCTAACTGTTTTAACAATTGATATTTCACAGTAGTGATATCATTTAGCACATTAACTAATAACTGTTTTTTTATTTGAGGATCTTTTATTAACACTGATTGTTCATATTTCTCTTTAGCAGAAACTACACCTGCGTAACGATCATTTTCAAAATTTTTGATTACTTCGTCTATTTTCAAATTAAGATCATCTAATTTGTCTTCGATTTTTTTAAGTTCTAACATGACTCCTACTACTATTGCCGCAGGACCTAAAGCTGAACAAACGCTTGTTCCATTTTTTAATGTCAAATTTTTAACAAATTCGCCACTTTTTTTATCAGCAATCTGTGCATATACTCCATCTTTCCCAGAGACAAAACGATACGTTCCATTTTTTAGTCCCTTTAATATTTCCGGTGGAATATCTAATACGTATTCTCCTTTATTTATAATTTCCATGACGGTACCACTCGTCACTATTGCCCCATTTAAATGTTTAACAATCTTTTCTGAAAAATGTAATTCCTTCACTTTTTCTACCAATTGGTTTTTTGGAACTCTGATACCCGCTTGCATTATCTCCATATTACGCCCCTCCATTATATTCAAAAACATTATACCGCTTAATGAAAAATAAATACTATCAATATTACTAAATAATGCTACTAAGAAGCAAAAAAATACCTACACTGATCTATATCCACAAAAAATTTCGTTTTTTATATTAAAAAAGCCTGAACTTTTAATCTCCTTCGAAAAAAGGAATTAAAAATTCAAGCTTTTTTTATTTGACATGATTTGTCTCACTATCAAAGGAGCAGACTCAGCCAAAAAATCAGCCGTTTCACTAGCCTAAGAATTCAAACACATCTGCTCGATCATATAGTTTCAATACTTTCTCACATAAAAACTGAGTGAACAATGCTGCCGCAACTGGGACGACTAACCAGCTCAAAACAACAAGAGCCGGATTTAGACCTGCATCTAAAGAAGCTAAAGGACCAACTAAACCAACGATCCCAAAACCAGCCGAGGCAGGGGTTCCTGAAATAGACAACAAAGCAACTGGAATAGCTGTAATCACTGCACTAACTAAACAAGGAATAAGAATCACAGGTTTTCTAAATAGATTAGGCATCATCATCTTCATAGCGCCTAAAGCAATCGCAATTGTCACACCTGACTTATTAACCTTCCAAGAGTTCACTACTAAAACAAAAGTCGTTGCAGCTACGCCCATCGCAGCCGCACCAGCAGAAACACCATCTAGTTGGATTGCCATTCCGATTGCTACTGTTGAAATAGGAGAGATAATCAAAAAGGCAAAGGAACAACCAATCAAGATAGACATTAACAGCGGTTGTAAGGTAGTGAAGTTATTAATCAATGATCCAATTGCAGAAGTAATTGCTGTTACAAAAGGGAATAAATAAAAACCAAGTAAACCTGCACCTACACCTACAACAATCGGTGTTAACACAATCGACACTGACCCAAAACTATTTCCAATCAGTAAAATCAGCCCGACAGCAATCGATGCTGTCAGCATCGTATTAATAATATCGCCTGTACCAGCACCAACGTAAACACCCGTTTCACCCAAATCAGGTGTGAATTTGACTACACCAGAACCAACAAAAGAAGCTCCGGCTACAACCATCATTCTCATCGGATCAAATCCAAATTGTAAGGCAATCAAACCACCAATGATCAAAGGTGTTGCTAGTTGAAAAATAACTGCTAACTGTGCGATCGTTACCGCAAAGGGATACGCACTAAAATATTTTAAAATGGCACCTAATACTGCATTAGGAATCAATCCAATAATGATTCCTGTTGCTGTACCAGCGAGGACTTTATTCAGAAAAATTTTCGGTGATATTTTTTGTGAAGTTTCCATTCAATCTCTCCTTTATTTTACGTTCAAACTATCTTCTTTTGCATGGACAAGCTCAGTCAAGAAATCACAATAAGGCGTCGCAACACCATATTTCTTCCCTTTTCTAGAAATTGCGCCATTGATATAATCGATTTCTGTTAATCGATGGTTCTTAATCAAGTCTTGATACATTGAAGGATAATGTAACCCAATTGTTTCCGGGTCAAAACAAGATTCACAATGTGCAATGACTTCTGGGACATCTAGTTCAATCTTCTCTACTGCTGCTACTTTGGCAAACTCATTGACAATCGTCGCCACCATTTTATGAGCAGTCGATGTTTTTCCTAGCTCAGCCATATTAACGTCTAAGATTGTGCATAGTCCGTTCATTGTTCCGTTCACACATGCTTTGCGATAAATAGAATAGTGAATATTGTCAGAAAAATGAGCATTTAATCCTGATTCAGACAATTTGTCTGCTAATTTTTTTGCAGCTGCTTCTTTTCCATCACCTAAATTTTGTAATTCTACTGAACCACTTCCAAATAATTTGACCTGACCAGGACCTTCAAGACCTGCCGTCCACATGGTATTTCCAATATAGATATTTTCCATTGGTACAAATTTCTCAATAATATCTTCATGCCCGATACCATTTAATAGACATAAGACCTCTGTATCTTTTTTGATTAATGATTGGATATCCTGCAGCATTTTTTCCAGCTGCATCGCTTTGGTAAATAGAATAATCAGATCAACTTGATCTTCTTTTTCTACTTCGGATTGAAGAACGATTGGTAGTTTTGCTTCTACCTCTTTACCATTAAAATTTGCTTGTAATCCATGTTCTTTGATTTGTTGGACATGTTCTGCCCAGCCATCGATTAATAATACTTCGTTCCCACTTTGGTGAAGCATCAACCCAAAGCGACTTCCCATTGCGCCAGCGCCTGCAATTGCTATTTTCATTGATTCTTCCTCCTTTTTCTTTCTATTATACTCATTTGAGAATCTTTTCACAACCTCGTTTTGTTATTCTTCTCTTATTTATCATGTTTATATCCACCATTCAAGTTATTTTATCAGCAAATCAATAAAAACTGGAATAGAATCCCAATTTCATCGTAAGAGAAACTAGACTAGCAATAAGAAAATAGAAACATTCATAGAAAAAATCTCACTCCTCTGATTATAAAAGAGGGGGCATTAACCTCGTGTATACTAAAACCTTCCATTCATTCGATGGATGATTTTCTTTTTGTGAAAAAATATTCATTGTAGTACGATGTTGCGCAACACAGACGGATGGTATTGCTTATTATTTATTAAAATCGAACAATACACTTATTTAAAAACTTCTTTCCCAGATTTTCTTCCATTTTTACAGTTATAACTAGTATTATCATGAAAAATAGCCTTTTATTGTCTATGGGAATAATAATTTAAAATTGGTACTTTTTTATTAATTAGTTCATCGCCCAATAATCTCTCCAGTTTCTTAGCATCTCCTGACTCAACCGGAATTATCCAAGCCCAGTCTAAATAATTTTTTAAAATCTCATCATATTTTGCAAATATTTCATTGCCATATTCCGTCCTTAAAATTATATTTTCAGTGCCAGACAAGTGATTTATATTGAGTTGATAAAAAAGATCTCCATCTAAAAAAATATCATTAGAAGAAGATTTCTCCACAGTAATGACCATTCCATCAGCTCTATGTGTTACATACAAATAATTGTATGACCTCATTTCACCTAATGAATCAATTATTTCTTGCCCTTTAGCTCTAATATATTGATCTCTATTACCTATCTCACTCTTATTTAACAAAAGTTTTTTCATGTCAAATTTAATCGGCTGTTTTATTTTTGTAAATTCGCTTCTACTACTAATCCAATCCGAGATTAATTTTTCAACATGTCCCAGAGTAAACTCTGATTTATTCGCTAAATACTTTTTTTGTTGTATTAAAGACATCTTTCCCCGAAGCTCAAAATTGAGCCTACATCGATTCTCTATCTCTTCAAAAAGCATCTTATCTTCATCATTCTTATATTCATCATTCATAAAACCAATCCAGCTCCTCGATTAAGATAATATTTTAATCTCATACAAAAACTAGCTCTCATCAAAACAACCATTGTTTTGATTTCTCATGAAATTTCTTTATACTTTTCTCCGATTATAAATTCCTAACCCCTTGAGAAAATTACGCATATATTTATCTCCGCAAGGCTTAAAATTTCGTTGGCCTTCTTTTCTCAAAAATGCCCCGATTTCGCCTTTTGATGGATAGATTTCTGCCTCAGCAAAAACGTCTAAAATATCATCAGTGGTCATAGACAAGGCGATTTTTAATTTTTTTAGCAACACATTGTTGATATATTTGATTTCCTTGCTTTTTTGCGGCGTATCTACTATCGGCTTATCTTTTTGCGGACCACGCGCCAAGAGAATCAGGCCATTTAGGAATGCGTCAAAAACTTGGTTGTTGATGGTTTTTTCATACACATTATTTTCTGCATTATCTTTGTTCTTATCCTGTACTTTGGTCAGTACCGCCTGAGCTTCTTCTTTAGTCAGTGGTACACCGCCTAGCTCAAAAGCTTTAATCAAATCCGTATCTTTCAAATCAATCGCATAACGGGTTCTGTTGCAAAGTTTTAAATAAAGAATAAAATCCCTTACGGTATCTATGATTTAAGCTGGGATTCCCAATAATACCTTGATTTCAGTACAGACCGAAAACCCGAAGAGAGTGCCTTCTTTTCGGGTTTTCTTATATAATCCTCGAATGGCTTCCATGCCTTTAATCGTGGTAGAGGCAGTGCGTAAACTTCGATAGAATTTATTGCGTCTCTTTACTGGACGATGGTCTTGTTCAATCAAATTATTCAGGTATTTAATGGTACGATGTTCTGTCCCTTGATAAAAGCCGTATTCTTTTAGTTTCTTAAAGGCACTTGTAATAGAGGGGCTTTATCTGTGACTACAACCTTCGGTTCATCAAACTGCTTCACTAACCGCTTAAGAAAAGCATAGGCTGCTTGTGTGTCCCGTTTTTTACGTAACCAAATATCCAAGGTTAAACCATCTGCATCGATGGCTCGATACAAATAATGCCATTTTCCTTTAATTTTGATGTACGTTTCATCCATTTTCCATGAATAAAAGGATTTTTTATTTTTCTTTTTCCAAATTTGATAGAGTAGTTTGCCATATTCTTGCACCCAACGATAAATCGTCGTATGAGAAACGTTAATGCCACGATCATATAAGATTTCTTGAACTTCACGATAGCTAAGGTTATAACGAAGATAGTAGCCCACGGCTACAATAATCACATCCTGCTGAAATTGCTTTCCTTTAAAATGACTCATCGTCATTCCTCCTGCTATCTTTTTCTATTATTCTACCTTATCTGATAGTAGATTTAAAACTTTGCAACAGAACCCTCAACCTTATTTTATCTAAACTCTTACTAGCCAAATTTGACAGACAGCTTTTTATATACGCGTGATTTTTCCACATAGATTTCCATTATCTATTCGACCATTATCTATTATTAAATCACTAAACTGATTTTTCTCCGGAAAAACAACTATAACAGAAGTGTCTCTTCCAGATTTTATTATTTTTTCAAAATCTACATCAACTAGTAAAGTTTCAGAAGTAACTACATCATTTTCTTTCACACAAATTGAAAAAGGCTCTCCTTGTAATTCGACTGTATCAATTCCAATATGGATCAAATAATCAATTCCTGAGTTACTTTTTATATTAATAGCATGTTTAGTAGGAAATATATTTGTTACGCGACCAGCTAACGGAGCATAAATTTTTGTATTATCAGGTATGATAGCAAACCCATCACCCAATAATTTTTGTGAAAAAACAGGATCATTTACTTCTGTGATGGAAATGATTTTTCCAGAACAAGGTGCATAAAATTCTTCTTGTTTTTTCTTTTTGAAAATCTCAAACATATAAAATACCTCCTACTTATCTTTTCCTAATATTTGATTGATTTCTTGACTTAATAAGTCAGCTTTCCCTCCAAAAACAGCTTGTATACCGCCCTTTACTTCGAAGACAGCAGTCGCACCAATGGCTTTTATTGTTTGTTTTTGAACAATTTTCCCGTTCGTAACAGCAACACGTAAACGAGTTGCACAAGCTTCAACAGACTCAATATTATCTTTCCCACCAAGGGCATCAATAATTGTAAGAGATTCTTCACGTAATGATGTATTTTTATTTACTGCTTTTTTAGGATGAACTTCCGATTCTTCTTCCATTCCAGGAATAGCCACCTTGAATTTTTTGATGAAAAATGTAAAAACAAAGAAATATATAAGCGCCCATGCAATACCAAAAGGAATAAGTTTTAACCAATTAGTTTTGTCGTTCCCCTGAAGTACACCAAATAATAAAAAGTCGATCAAACCGCCTGAAAAAGAATTCCCTACACGAATATTTAAGATATCCGCAAAATAAAAAGATAGCCCATCTAAGAATGCATGAATCACATAAAGCCAAGGAGCTACAAATAAGAACATATACTCTACAGGTTCAGTAATTCCTGTTAAAAAAGAAGTAAGAGCACCACTAAAATAAAGTCCACCATTTTTCTTACGATTATTTTTGGGAATCGCACGATACATTGCATAGCAAGCTGCCGGTAATCCAAACATCATTGTTGCGAATCTTCCTGCAAAAAAGCGAGTACCATAAGTAAATAAGCCTGTATGATTTGGATCAGCTAATTGTGCAAAGAAAATATTTTGTGCCCCCGCAATTGTTGTACCAGCAACATTTTCTGTGCCCCCCAAAGAAGTGTACCAAAACAAAGGATAAATTGTGTGATGTAGCCCGACAGCTCCAGTTAACCGAAGTAAGAATCCATAAAGGAAAGTACCTATGCTACCCATCTGTGCAATTTGTTCTCCAGCAACCACTAAACCATTTTGAATTGGTGGCCAAATTAAATAGAAAAAAGATCCAATAACAATTGCAGCTAAACTAGATACAATAGGGATAAATCTTGAACCTCCAAAGAACCCTAAAAATTGCGGAAGTTCTATTTTTCTATATCGGTTGTGTAAGAATGCAACCGTTCCCCCCACAACAATTGACCCAACAACTCCTGTATCAAGTGTTGCCCCTTTTGCTGAAAATAGTTCAAGAAATCCACTAATTGTTGCAGTATAGACTAAATAAGCTACACCTCCAGCTAACCCAGCTGTTCCTTTGTCTCCATTTGCAAGTCCCACTGCAATTCCGATTGCGAAAATTAAAGCTAGATTTGCAAAAACTGCATTTCCAGCATAGCTCATGATGCTTAAAATAGTATGCAACCAAGTTTGATCTAAAATTGGATAAGCATTTATAGCGCTCTCATTTGTCAACGCTCCTCCAAGACCTAATAGTAGCCCGGCCACTGGTAATATAGCGATCGGTAACATAAATGCACGACCTAATTGTGAGAATTTTTTTAAACATTTCCTTTTCCCCCTAACTTAATGCTTTAATAAATCTTGAAGTAATTTCTTGTGGTCGGGTAATAGCCCCACCCACAACAATACCTGCAACTCCTAATTCTTTTATTTCTTTTGCTTGCTCTGGAGTATGAATTCTACCTTCAGCTATTACACAAATATTAGCTTCAACTAATTGTTTAATAAGTTCAAAATTTGGTCCATATAGCTTTTTACTTTCTTCGGTATAACCACTTAAAGTAGTTCCAACAAAATCCACCCCCGCTTCATAAGCATTTTTACCTTCTTCGAAGTTAGATATATCTGCCATCAATAACTGATGAGGATATTTTTCTTTTATTTTTTTTATAAAATCATTGATAGATAGACCATCATGTCTTTTTCTTAATGTGCAATCGAGAGCAATCACTTCTACACCAGTAGCAACCAACTCGTCCACTTCTCGCATAGTTGCTGTAATAAAAGGAGCTTCTGGTGGATAATCTCTTTTTATAATTCCAATCATTGGTAATTCAACTTGTTTTTTGATTGCTAAAATATCACGAACAGAATTTGCACGTATACCAACAGCTCCTGCTCTTTGTGCGGCTAGAGCGAAATAAGGCATAAGACTCTTTTCTTCTTTATAAAATATTTCACCAGGTAATGCCTGACAAGAAACGATTAAACCATCTGAGATCGCTTCTAAAAACTCTTGTTTATTCATTATCCTAAACACTCCATTTTTATTATATTTTTGGATAATACCTCCAAAAAAACAATATAGCATCCGCTTTCAAAAATGTAAAGTTAAAAAAGGATAAATCCGGAGTTTTTTTAAAGAAAAATGGAGTATAATGGAGAAAACATTTTAACTGCAAAGGAGTTTGTATGAATTATATCTATTTAATCAGAGAGCACTACCCCTTACTAACGAGATCTGAAAAAAAAGTCGCAGATTTTATTTTGAATTCTGGTAAAACTATTATTTATAGTACAATGAATGATATTAAGAAAAATACTAAAGTAGGTGATGCAACGATTATTCGTTTTTGTCAAAAAATTGGTTTTTCTGGATTTTCTGATTTGAAAATTGAAATTGCAAAAGAAGATTTTAGTCATCAAAAAGAACAACCTAGTAGTAAGAAATATTATGATGAAATTGCTAATACTTTAATAGATGCTTTACATTTAACTATTCGTTTGTTAGATGAAAATAAACTGGATAACGCAGTTCAAATGATTAAACAAGCAAAGAATTTATATTTATTTGGAGTAGGCTCCAGTGGAAATACAAGTCTCGATCTAGAAAGTATGTTTTTACGAGTAGGTGTGCAAGCAAAAGCAGTATTAGATCCACACTTTCAAGCTCAAGTTGCTTCCTTATTAACAGATCAGGATCTAGTAATTATTTTCTCTTTATCTGGAAAAACGAAAGATACCTACGATTCATTGAAAATTGCAAAAAAAAATGATTCAAAAATAATTGCAATAACCAATTATATCCATTCACCAATTGGTCAATCTGCTGATTTGGTTTTACAAACAGCAATTGAAGAATTTTTAAATGGTGGTTCTTTAGCTGGAAAAATTTCACAACTTTATATTTGTGATTTATTAGTGCAAAGATATGAACAAAAATATAATATTGATTCTGTTGAATTGAGAGAAAAAGTTTTACGCTCCATTATTGATAAAAGAATTGAATAAGCCTAAGATCTATACCAGTAAAATATAAAAAGAACATCTTTTAATGGATGTTCTTTTTATATTTAATATCATAATTTTTTTGTTTATATGATTTTTCTATAATAGATAAAAATAACTCTGTTTCCGCTTTTTCTCTTGCCTTTTTTGCATCTTCTAGACTCTTATACAAACTCAAATTATATTTTTTCCCAGCTAAATTAATATATGCAACCCATTTATTATTTAAATGGCAAACACCTTTTATTCCACTTTGATTATTTTTTGAACGTTTTGCTATCAAAGACTCTACAAAGGTTCCATCGATTTTTACTCTAGAATCTTGCTTTTTTAAACAACTACAACTTTTTGTATGTCCACAGATTAAATTTCCATATTGAACGAGACACCATTGACCACAATCACATTTACAAATCCACTTACTACGAGAGATACTATATTAATGATATGATACTATGTTTTTCCATATTAGAGAATATAAGAGTTACAACCGAAAAATCAACAATCAACAAATTTAAACAATGAAACAAGTTAGATTGTCAATTATTTTATATCTATTTTAGAACTATACTGAGTGAACAATAAAATAATTTAACTAAGCCATACACTATATATTACAAATAAAGGAGTATAAAATGAAAAAAAATTATTCTATTCTCATACACATGTTGTCACAACTTTCTAATTTATTTTCTAAAAAATATCTATTTGTCTATGTCAGTCTTATTTTTTCTATTTGTATAAATTACATTTGTTCGTTGATAAGCATAATCTCAAGCATTTATATTACTCTTATATTTCCTATAAAATCTGAATCGCTAACAATTATCACAATAATAATTATTAGTTTTATTTTATCCATAATTGCTCACGCTATCAGGCTCACTTTAGTACATTTAAGTAAAATAAATATTATTTCAGTCTATATAAGATACTTGATATTTCGAAAGACTTTTTTACTCATGTATTGCTGTTTTTCACATTACTTCTACAATTTACTGATATGTTATCTTTTGATGGCACAAGCCTTTTAACACAGTTAGAAGAAAATCATGGTTACTTGAATGTGTGGCTATAGGTATAACTGCTCTTTCACTTCAAATTATTTATTTTCTTAAATATCAATTAAATAATATGGAGAACGAAAAACAGCCCTATTCATTAGAATAAGACTGTTTCTGGATCAAGCAATCGCGATTGAAAAATAAATTATATAAAAAGATAATAATGTAAATTTATTTTCTATCCTTATTTTTATTAGAATAATTATTATACTTACTATATGATATGAGCAAGCTCTTTTATCAATTAGCCTATTTCACAATGTTTTTTTGCTTTAACAACATTTTTACAAACCAAATTCCCAAAATAGCTAAGCTTACACCTAACAAGTTATAAGTAAACCGCATTGCTAATGTTTGAGGAATTCCATACATCTGACTAGCTATCGTCAACGCACCAATACAATTAAAAACCGTTTTATAACGGTAACTAGAACAAAATCCTAAACAAATACCACCTAATAAACTAAGTATCTCAATTGGTAAATACATACTTAATAGAATAAAAGAAAATATACCAATAATTGTGCCTAGCAAACGGTCGGTTGCACGTGTTTTCAAATCAATTATTGAAAATCCATAGCTCGCAAATAAAGAGGAAAAGGCAAACCCAACCCACATGAATCGTTCAAAAGATAGATACTGACTAACAGACAATAATAAGCTAATGAAAAATACATAGGAAAACAACCAAATTTTCAATGAAACACTCTTTTCTTTTAAAGCCTTGAACATTGTCTTTTTTTTGTGCTTATTGCGATGATTGTGATAAATTATCCACCAAAATATAAGAAAAAAGAGACCAAAGAAAAGAAGACGATCATTCAATAATTTTTTCGTTATTTGGTCTGTTATTGTCGAATAAACAACAAATATATAAGAAAATCCATATAATGACGGATTTCCCATTTTGGAATCACTTAAAGTAGCAATTAGTATTCCTCCTAGTAAAAGGAAGTGCGACAATACTTGCAAAGTAAAATTTGGTAATAAATGGACAAATGGTGCGACAAACAATGCACCAAAGACAACACTCAATCCTAAAATTGATTGAGCGTATTTATACCCAAAGTCAACGAATCTTAGACTAAGCATCATACAGAAAAAGACAATAGCATATGGCTTATTGGATTCACCAAAAAACTTCGTAGACAAAACAATCACACAGATAGCAAAACCAACAATCAAAAATGAACGTAGAACTAGGGATAAAATATATTTTCTACGATCATACTTGGATTTTGTACTTTTTATTTTTTGCTTAAGTATTAAAGGATCTAATTGTAGTAATTGATAAAAAGTCATTTTCTCTACCTCCTTACTAATACTGCTAATTATTTAACTAAATCTAGCAGTTATAAATACTTGAAGTAAGATTTTTTTGGGAAATAGAGAATACTTATATAATTAATTTTTCACTTACGTAAATCTCTCTTATCAACCAAACAAAACTACTATACGTTATACTTCTTTTGCTAATTTTTAATTGTTCAACATAACTTTTTATAATTTTTGTACTCAACTTATTCAGAAAATCAATATTAGAATATTTCTTAGAATAAGATTGTTTCTGGATCAATCAATTGTGATTGGTTTAAACTGTGATCTAAGCATAATTCAAAATGTAAGTGACTACCTGTACTGTTTCCTGTCGAGCCAACATAACCAATAATTTGTCCTTGTTTTACTTTGTCGCCAACTTTGACTTGATATTCTTGTTGATGCGTATATAAAGTCGTTGTACCATCTTCATGTTCGATGGCTACATAATTGCCACATTAGGGGTGAAACTCTGCTTTAATAACCCTTCCTGCCTTGCTAGCGTAGATTGGATCGCCTTGTGCTGCTGCTAAATCTAATCCTCGATGAAATTTTCCTCCACGATTACCAAATGGACTAGAAATCGTATAGTTTTTGACTGGTACGAGATACCCTTCTTTATTTAGTTGTGGCCCTGCTACTTCTTTATCATACGTAGTAAAATCATAGGTCACGATTAGAACATTTAATTTTTTATCGTAGCTAGTATCTGTCGCGTAACGTCCTGTCAAAAATTTCGTTGCTTCGTGATAGGTTTTCGTATTCGTTTTCCAAACGCCATCGTGAAAGTGTCTATTTCCTGTTAAGCCCTCTTTATAACAACAAAGCAGACAATAGTTTACCTGTTTTCTTCATCTACAAATTTTCTTCCTTTCCTTCATTTTTTATACCTATTAAAAGATTATAAAAAGTTTTTTGTATATGTCCACATATCACATGAAATTAATAGATTATAAAAATTTTTTAAAGACTGATAAGGTTGGCTGGTCACAAGACACTCTAGCAATAAAGGACAAAAGTATCTTGCTATAACTAATACTATATAAATAATATGATTATTATATAGAAGATTAGATGTTTAGCAAACATGTTGTCTGGAATGGCAACAGTTTTTTTGACAAATTTTATAAGGTGCAGAACTTCTTTCCGTATGCTATTCCGATTGTCCTTGACAATGAGCCTCCTCGGATGTGACGATCTTCGGCAGGAGCTAACAGTTAAAGTTAGACTGCCTCGCTAGCGTTAGCACATCCGAGCTCATTATCAAGGATTCGCTGCGCCAATCTCTGGTTACGGTAACCAACCGGTGTCTCGTAGCCAAGTGTACCGTGCAACCGAAGGTGGTTCCACCAATTGACATAGTCAAATAACTCCAAATCCAATTGTTGTAAGGTTTCAAATGTGTATTGATAGACAAATTCTACTTTCAACGACTTATAAGTTGATTCAGCTACGGCATTATCAAAAGGACAGCCTTTATGACTCAATGATCGATTGATGTCAAAAGTTGTTAATAATTCATCAATAGCTTGGTTATCAAACTCTTTTCCACGATCAGTATGAAAAATCTCAACCTCTGTCAGAGGTTGTTTGATACGGCTAAATGCTTTTTTTACTAGAACGGCATCTTTATGTTCTCCACAAGAATAGCCGAGAATTTCTCGATTGAACAGATCCAAAATGAAACAGACATAATTCCATTTTTTCCCGACTCGTACATAAGTCAAGTCTGTTACGATCGCTTCTAATGGGTTGTCTCTTAAGAATTTACGATTCAATACGTTTGTCGTTTTGGCTTCATTGCAAGTAGAATGATGTACTTTAAAATAAGCAACAGTATAGCTCGATTTTAATCCTCTATTTTTCATGATTCTACTAATTTTTCGTCGGCTGATCTGAATGCCTCGTTTTGATAAGGCTTTTTTTATTTTTCTTGAGCCGTAGGCCTTTCGGCTGCGGATAAATTCTTCAGCGACTACTTCTTCAAGTTCTGATTCGTCTTTCTTTGGTTTTGATTGATAATAATAGGACTGACGTGATAGACCTAATATTCTGCACATCGCTGATATAGGGTAAAGATGCTTATTCGCATCGATTACTTGTCTCTTCGTCCGAATATCAGCGCTGCTTGCTTTAAAATATCATTTTCCATTTCTAATTGCTAGTTTCTTTTACGTAGTTCTAACAATTCTTTTTGTTCAGGCGTAAGATTATCTTTTTCTTTGAATGAGCCACTCGTTTTAGATTGCTTTACCCATTTGTCAAATGCTGAAGCCGTTAGTTCATATTCTCGAATGATTTCTACACGTGGCTTTCCAGCTAAGTAAAGATTGACGATTTGTTGCTTGAATTCTTGTGAAAAAGTTCTTCGTGTTCTCTTAGACATAAAAATTCCTCCTGGTATGTTTTCTTCTAGTCTACACACCTTAATTTTTCTGTCTAGTTAATTGTAGCCTATCCAAGTATTATTTTTCTTAGTTAGAGCTATGAGTCCAACTATGATTACCCCAACTGTCTTAATTACTTTTCCTTTATCTATATTCGGATGTGCAAGCATATATTTATATAACCAATATCCACCGTAAATTAAACCACCTAATACAATCAGCTTAGCCATGTACTCTTCTCCTTTCTTTTTGTTTAATTACTTTTTGAATCCATCTTGCAGAGAAACCATAAACTTCTGTCAATTGACGGATATCTACAGTTTTTTCCTGTTCTATCATGTTTTCGATTCTTTTTCTAACTAACTCGCGATCGTACATTTTCATTGGAAAAGAAATCTGTTGCCCTCGAAAAGCAAGATAAAATTGATAGAGCAATTCTGAATCCAGTTCCATTTCCTCAAAAAAGTCATTCATACTTTTATAAGAGTTACTCAAACAAGTTTCATCAATCTCCATCTACACACCCCCTGTTATTTTTTACATAATGAAAATAGCATATTACTGGGTACATTGATAATTCATATAACATGTATCATCACATGTATTTTTAAAGTCAAAAAGCATGTAAAACTACTTATAAGTAACATGAGAAAATAAAATGTTATTTTTCTTGAAATAATAATTGACTATCTGCCAATTGCCATTCATTACGAACATGAATACTTAGTGGGTGGGATAACTTACCTTCTGCATTTATCAATACTTTGGTCATCTTCTTTTGTTTCGCACTCAATTGATCGTAAATAGTCTTTGCT
>Ga0153922_1000266_pt1 | contig 21893 bp, 19 predicted proteins | sample TSNJ006MetaG_FD_104723 | JGI IMG/M metagenome (GOLD analysis project Ga0153922, IMG submission 104723) | Attine ant fungus gardens microbial communities from New Jersey, USA - TSNJ006 MetaG | ecosystem: Host-associated > Fungi > Mycelium > Unclassified | place: USA: New Jersey, Brendon T. Byrne... | reverse complement strand
CTCGACGCTGCTGTCAGTAATCATGTACCAAATGGTACATGCCGGTCCGCTCAGGAGGGTTGATGGACGGCCTTGACGCTCCCGTCGGGGTTGATCTCCATGTAACCGCTCTCGACTCCGTCGGAGACATAGATCGACTCCCCGGCACCGCTGACGATCATGTAGGTGGACTTCACCTTGGTGATGCCCAGCGACTGGGGCGCACTCGCCACCTTGGCCGTCACCGCGGCGACGTCGAGCTTGCCGAGGTCGGTGAGCGGCTCGTCGGAGTCGGGCTTGGAGCTAGGGCCAAAGTCGCTCCATCTGCCACCGCGGTCGATGTAGCTCTTGTCGTAGCGATTGTTTTCCGGATCGACGCGGTCGACGATCGCGTAATTGGAGTACACGGTCAGCTTGTAGCCCATGGCGTCGCCGAAGTGGTTGCGTATTTCCCCAAGCAGGCCGTTCAGCCCGTCGGCGGTAAGGTACTGCTTCTTCGAGCCCATCGATGAGAAGATCGATGAGATGGGGTTTGCCATGTGGAATCCGATCAACGACACGAACCCGACAAAGGTGAGAATCCACAGCCACCGCCATACGCGATAAAAAACTCTCCAAGGCCGTGGCGCGCCCGGGTAGGGATAGGACGGCGCCGGCGGATAGCCCCATTGGGGCGCAGGGGGCATCGACGGCGCGCTGAATGACGCCGCGCCGAATGACGGCGCGCTGAATCCCGGGTCGCCGACCCGATTCTTGACGTCCAGTGGTGCCCCGCAGCTGTGGCAGTGGGTGCTGTTGGACGCGTTCTGTTCCTTGCACCACTGACATTCAATGCCGTTCATTAGCACAGCCTTTCGATCGGTGTTGGTTCGCGCTCAAGCGGCGACAGCAAATCGCCCGCCAGTACCCATCAGGCGAGTGCGCTGTCCACGGACCGCAGGACGGTGTCGCGGCCGACACCGCTCGCCAGCAACGACGGCAACAGGTCCGAATCGTAATCGGCCGGTTGCGTCGAGTCGATGAACCGCTCGACGGTTTCGACGAAGCGGTCGGGGTGATCGTGATGGGGCATGTGGCCCGAGTTCTCGAAGATCTCCAGCCGCGATCCGGGTATCGCCGCGTGGGCTATCCGCGCGTGGCTCACCGGGATTATCAGGTCGTCCTCGCCCCAAATCACTTGCACCGGCATCGATTGCATGAGGTAGCTGCGATCGAGCATGGTGACCAACTGGCCGTGGCCGTCCACGACCGCGCGCAACGTGCGGGAGAACGCCGACAACGCGGCCGGCTCCCGCAGCCGGGTGAGCAGGTTCAACCCGTCGGGCAGGTCGCGCCCGAACTTGGTGGAGCCCAGCACCTTACCGGCGGCGCGGCCAACGAGTTGCAGTGCGGGCAGCGCACCCGGCACCCGCAGCATCGCCAGTACCTCGCTGCCCAGAGGCATCGCCGCCAGCCGCAGTCCCACGCTTACGTCCTGCGTAACCCCGCCGGTGCTCACCAGCACGATGCGCTCCACCAGGTGCGGGTATTGATAGGCGAATTGCATTGCGATGCCGCCACCAAGCGAATGGCCTACGACCGTGACACGCTCGATCCCGAGCACCGCGAGCAGGTCGCGCATGCCGTTCGCGAAAGCCGCCAACGAGTAATCCGCACGCGGTTTGTCCGACTCGCCGTGGCCCAGCAGATCCGGGGCGATGACGGTAAACCGTTGCGCGAGCTTGCCGTGCACCGCCTCCCACGTCGTGGAGTTGTCGCCGACGCCGTGGATCAGCAGCAGGGCCGGGCCGGACCCGGCGACCCGGAACGCGCGGCGGTGGCCGTGGATCGTGCGGAACTGCAGCGTCGGAGGCGCGACGTCCCGTACCGGCCACAGGTGGGGCCGTGAAGGGTTCCGCATCGTGATCTCCTTGCGTAGGGTGTGCTTTTCTCCTTTGTTGGAGGGAAGCGTCCCGGGCAGCGCTTGGAGAATCCTTGGCTTATAGGTTGCTCAGGTCGTCGGGCACGTCGACGGCGTACTCCCGGAGTGCCTTCAGGGGCACCAGGTCAAGCGTGGACTCGTGAGTCGAGGCCAGCACCACCGGGGCGGCGACGCCGTCGCTGTACGCCCGCCACCAGTTTGCGGCGGTGACGCACCAGCGGTCGCCCGGCACGAGGCCGGGGAACCGGTACTCCGGTACCGGCGTGGACAGGTCGTTGCCGATAGAGCGCTGATGTTGCAGGAACTCGGCGGTGACGACGGCGCAGATGGTGTGCAGGCCGATGTCCTCCGGCCCGGTCGAGCAGCATCCGTCGCGGTAGAAACCGGTGAGCGGGTCGGTGCCACACGGTTTCAGCGGACCGCCGAGGACGTTGCGATCGGGCATCAGCCCAGGGTTAACCGGCCGGCGTCAATCGGATGGCGGCGAGTTTTTCCCGGTTGACCGCCTCGGTGAAGTCGTCCAGCGTGGGTACCCCTTGGTCGCGGAACTTCATTCCCATCATGCGCTGCGCCTTGGCGGCGCCGTACGACTCGGCGGATCGGTGGTACAGGTCGGCGACCGCCGCGGGATCCTCGACGAGGTCGCCGTGCATGGCCGTCGACTTGCCCTTGCGCAGCACGTCGGCGGCGGTGCCGTTGCGGAAGTTGCGTTTCCAGGGCGCGCCGACCAGGGCGTAGAGCTCACCGTCGATCTGGTGCGCGCTGACCGGGACCGAGTACCGGCGCCCCGTCTTGCGTCCTTTGAAGCTCACCACCATGATCGCCCCGCCCATCAGCGGAGTTCGCAGCAACGACTTCAGGAGCGGGTTGACGACGCGCAGGATCGCGTCGGGTGGATGTGAAACGATGACCGCGGCCGGCTGTTGTGTCATGTGTTCACCGTAGGACCAAACGCGGGAACCTGTCAGGCGGTGGGGGTGGCGCCGAGCACCCGTTGCAGGTCGGGTTTCATCGCCTGCAGCTGCTGGCCCCAGTACTCCCAGCTGTGGGTGCCCGACTCGGGGAGGTTGAACACCGCGTTGTGGCCGCCCGCCGCGATGTACTGATCCTGGAAGGTCTTGTTGGTGCGCAGCGTGAAGCCCTCCAGGAACTTCGCGTTGAAGTTGTCGCCGCCGAGCTCGTTGGGTTTGCCGTTGCCGCAGTACAGCCACAGCCGCGTGTTGTTGGCGACCAGCTTGGCGACGTTGACCATCGGGTCGTTGCGCTTCCAGGCGGGATCGCTGGACGGACCCCACATGTCGTCGGGCTTGTATCCGCCCGCGTCTCCCATCGACATGCCGACCAGCGTCGGCCACCAGCCCTCCGACAGGTTCAAGAATCCCGACAGCGAGCCGGCGTAGATGTACATCTGCGGGTAGTACATCGCCAGCACCATCGACGAGGAGCCCGCCATCGAGAGTCCGACGGCGGCATTGCCGTTCGGGTTGACCTGGCGGTTGGCCTGCAGCCACTGCGGCAGCTCTTGGGTGAGGAAGGTCTCCCAGTTGTAGGTGAGGCAGCCGCTCTTGCCGCACGCGGGCTTGTACCAGTCGGTGTAGAAGCTGGACTGGCCGCCCACCGGCATCACGATCGACAATCCGGACTGGTAGTACCACTCGAAGGCGGGGGTGTTGATGTCCCAGCCGTTGTAGTCGTCCTGGGCGCGCAGGCCGTCGAGCAGGTACACCGCGTGCGAGTTGTCTCCCCCGCTTTGGAACTGGATCTTGATGTCGCGCCCCATCGACGGGGACGGCACCTCCAGGTACTCGACCGGCAGCCCCGACCGGGAGAACGCGTGCGCGGTGGCGGCGCCGCCGGTCAGCGCCAGCCCGCAGAGCATCACCGCCGTAGCGGTGGCCACCCCGAGGCGGCGCAGGTTCCCTGAAACGCTCATCGGCTCACCTTCCGCCGTTTGCTGCACAGCGTCATGGACAAGAATTGCCGGGTCCGTTCCAATTAATTTTTCTATCACGAGTGAGGAATGGCGTCGACTGTGGTCGGATATCCCCCATGACGACGGTGCGGCCCGCACCCCCGCCGATGCCTGCGCGGGGTTGGATGGCGCTGGGCGGCGCGGCGGTGCTCGTCAGCGCCGTGATCGTCGGCGTCCTGGTGTCGGCCCCGAAGCCGCCGGCATCCGGCCCTCTGCCCCCGCCGGTCGCTGGGATGGCGCGACCACCCACCACGACGTCGCTTCCGGACTTGGGTGGCCCGCATTCGCGTCTGGTCCCCGAGGTGACGCTGCCGGTTGGGGCGCAGGCCTACGTGGGGAAAAAACCCGTGATGCCGGGATTCGAATTCTGGGAGGTGCCCGCGACCCACCAAGACCTGGTGGCGCAGATGCGCTCCGAGTTGCCCACGTACGCGCCGCTCAACGGGATGCCGTGGTGCGGCGAGGTGGTCGACACGATGACGTCGTGGGCGTGGGGATCGCCCGCCGAGACGATCGGGGTGTCGCTGATCGACGGTGGCGTGATGATCACCCGACTCCCGCAGCCGCGCGGATGCCATCCGTAGTGGAGGCGGTCCCGTTCGGCCACTATCAACTGCAGGAGCTGATCGGCCGGGGCGGGATGGGCGAGGTCTACCGGGCCTACGACACGAGCACCGACCGCGTCGTCGCGCTGAAGGTGCTGCCGCCCCATCTCGCCGACGACGAGATGTTCCAGCAGCGGTTTCGGCGCGAATCGCAGATCGCGGCCGGGCTCAACGAGCCGCATGTGGTGCCGATCCACGGCTTCGGCGAGATCGACGGCCGGCTCTATCTGGACATGCGGCTGATCGAGGGTCGCAACCTGGGGGCGATGCTCAAGGAAAGCCGCGGACCGCTCGGGGCGGCGTTTGGCGTCAATGTGGTGGAGCAGGTCGCCGCGGCGTTGGATGCCGCACACGAAACGGGTTTGATCCACCGGGATGTCAAGCCGTCGAACATCTTTGTCACCGACCGCGATTTCGTGTACCTGATCGACTTCGGGCTGGCCCGCTGCGCGGACGACGAATCCGCGCTGACCACTTCGGGCAGCACACTGGGCACGATGGCGTACATGGCCCCGGAGCGCTTCGACGCCTCCCAGGCCGATTCACGCTCCGACATTTACGCGCTCACCTGTGTGCTCTATGAGTGCCTGACGGGCTCGCGGCCGTTTCCGTCGGGCGGCCTCGAGCAGCAGATAGCGCGACACATGATGTCGCCGCCGCCCCGCCCGTCGGCGACCGACCGGAGGCTGGTGGCGTTCGACGAGGTCGTTGCGAAGGGCATGGCGAAGAAGCCGGAGAAGCGGTATCAAACGGCCGGTGAATTGGCCGCGGCGGCCCGGCGCGCGCTGAACGCTCCCGTCCGCAAGGCCCGCGGATCGCGCCATGCGGCACGACGCACCGGGACACCGGTGCGCTGGTCGCGGCGCGCCGTCGCGCTGGCGGGCGTCGCCGTGCTGCTGGTGGCTTTTTGTGCGTTCGGGGCGTGGCGGTGGTGGGGAGCCCACCAACGGGGCCCCGAACAAATCGAAGCCTCGGCGGCCGGGCCGTCGGGTTCCGTAGCGTCGATCGCGGCGACCGTGCCGGCCGACATCCGGGCGACGGGCCGGCTGGTGATCGGGGTCAACGTGCCGTACGCGCCGAACGAGTTCAAGAATTCCGACGGCCAGATCGTCGGCTTCGACGTCGACCTGATGAATGCGGTGGCCAAGACGCTGGGGTTGGCCCCGAACTACCGCGAGGCGGCGTTTGACGGCATCATCCCCGCGGTGCAAACAGGGAGTTACAACGTCGGGATGGCGTCGTTCACCGACACGAAAGAGCGCCAGTCGTTGGTCGACTTCGTCACGTACTTCCAGGCGGGCACACTGTGGGCGCAACGGCCCGGACCGCCGATCGATCCCGGCGCGGCGTGCGGGCTGAGAGTCGGAGTTTTCGCAGGCTCAATCCAGGATACGAAGGAGATCCCGGCCAAGAGCGATGCCTGCACTGCGGCGGGGGTGTCCCCGATCGACAAGATCGTGTACCCCCGCCAGGACGACGTCACCGCGGCGTTGATCGCGGGCAAGGTCGATGCCATGTCGGCCGATTCGCCGGTGACCGGGTTCGCGATCAAGCTGAGCGGCGGCACGCTGGTGCCGGCGGGTCAGGTGTTCGATTCGGCGCCTTACGGGTGGGCGGTGGCGAAAGGCTCGAGGTTGGGGGAGTCGCTTCGGCAGGCGCTGGAGCATCTAATGCAGACCGGCGAGTACCGGACGATCGCCACCAAGTGGGGAGTCGACGAGGGCATGATCGACACGCCGGCGATCAACGGGGCGATCAGCTGATCGGACGGCTATTTCCCGAGCAGCATCTTGTACTGGGCAGCGATTTGCTGGTGAACGGACATTGGATCGGCGGAGTGTGCCTCGATGGTGAAGGTGCCCGCCGGGGCGTAGCAGGAATACTGGAGCTGGCTGCTTCCGCCCGAGCGCTCGGCGTGCACGCATCGGCTCGTCGGCATGAAGCTGACACCATCGCTTGGTTCGGCGGAGGGCTCCGTTTCCGACGCCAAGTTCGCCAAATCGACGGCCAGTTGGGTCGCGGCGGCCGCGTCGCGGGCTTGGTAGACGACTGTTTGGTAGTAGGCCATCGCCTGAACGCCCGCGGTCGACAATGCTTGCTCGGCGTCGGGTGGATCGTCTTGGAAGTGCAGGGCGGCGTGCGGTAGGTAGACACCGACTTTCGGGTTCGCCGAGATGGACCCTTCCGGTTCCGGCCACGTCGGGTAGCGCATGGTGCGTGCGAGCAAGCCAGTCGGGTCGAGGGGCAGATCAGGGAATCGGGCCGGGTCGGTGGGTGTGAACTGGTCGATCAGTGGCCCTTGCAGATCAAGTGTTTTCGAAATCAGCGGGGTGGCCGTGTCGACCGTGGCGGCCTGCACGGTTTGGCTGAGGACGTACGGGCCATGCGGGGTGTAGGACACCACGGTGACGGAATGCTGCCCGGCGCTGTCGCTGTCGGTCAAGGCCAGCGCGTCCGGGTGACCGGGAATCGACACCTTCGACATCGGCCGGGGCTCATCGGGTTGGTTGACCGCTGCCGCCGCCATATCGGCTGCAGCCACGGCGGCCGAGGGTGGGTCGGCGAATCGCAGCACGGCGTTCATGAGCCGCTGCTGGTTCGCGCCGCGTCGGTCCGAGGAGAATCCGTTGATGAACGCGTGGGCGTGGACTGCCGCGGATACGCCGCCGGGTTCGATGAGGCCGACGGTGGCGGCGTCTTTGAGCACCATCGCGCGCAGCGGGCTGGGTGTCACCAGCGAGCCGTCGACCTCCCATGGACCTACCACGTTGTTGGCCATCCGTCTGGCGTCGATCAGTGAGCCGTCGCCCGGTGAGCCCGCGGCCCCGAGGGGAGGTGCCGGCGTGGTCGGGTAGTTGCCGGTGACGAGATTGCTTTCGTCGACCGCGCCCGGCGGTGGGCCGCCGGGCGCCTTCACCGCCACGCCGGGCACGCTGAGTGAACACCCCGCAGTGGCGACCAGTGTCATGACCGCGAGCGCCGGCAGAGCGCGTCTTGGCCACCGCCACATGTGCCGTCCTCCGCGCCTACCGTGCCGCCCGCGCAATGTACGGCATCAAGGGTACTGAGGCCTGCTGGCTGCCGAGCGACTCCGCTCAGTCGACGCACGGGGTCGCATCGCCGGCGAGCGGCTGGTCCTCGACCGGGGTTGGTGTCGGCGGGGGGTCTGACCCGCCCGGGCCGGCCCCGGCTGCCGGTTGGTTCTGGCCGAAGTTGGCCGGGAGGGCGTAGTCGCTGCCAAGCACGACGCGAATGTGGCCCGGTTCCTGACTCTTGTCCAACCGCGGCGGCGAGCCGATCCCGATCAGGCCGGCGAGGGTTTGCGCGTCGGTCGCGCTGCCGGGACCGTAGTCGATTCCGGTGTCGCGTGGCTCGCCGGTCAGCGGGTTGCGGACCTGGCCCGGGGTGTAGCCGCGGCCGCTCAGCTCGTGTGCGATGGTCCCCGCGACGCCCTCAGCGCCGGCGGCATAGATGACGTCAACGGTGCTCGACGGTGCTGCTTGCGTCGCCGCGGCTGCGCCGTCGCCGAACGCGGCCGCCACTTCTGCTTTGATCGCGGCGGGGTCGACGATGTTGACGTCCTCGCCGTTCACGGTTTCGTAGCGCGCGACCGGCAGCGTGCGGTATTCGACATTCCCGCCTGCGATTTCGCCGATGCGGCGGAATTGCTCGTCGGACCAGCCGCTGGACAGCACGACGTCCTTGTGCGCAACGCTGATCAATTTGTTGAGCTTGCCCAGATCGGTGAAGAACGCACCGTCATGTAGCTTGCGCATGATCGAGATGAGGAATGCCTGCTGGCGACGGGTTCGGTCGAGGTCCCCGTTGATGAGGCCGTGGCGTTGCCGGACGAACGCCAGCGCTTGTTCGGCGTTGAGCGCTTGGCCACCAGCGCGAAAATTCGCGCCCGAATAGTCGTCGGCGACCGGATGATTCAGACACACGTCGACCCCGCCGAGTGCAGCGGTCAGGTCGTAGAAGCCGGCCAGGCTGATTTCGGCGAAGTAGTCGATCGGCGCCCCGGTCAGGGCACGCACCGCCGCAACGGTCGCGGCGCGTCCGGCTTCGCGGCCTTGCGTCTCGAGCTGACATCGATCGGTCACGCCCGCTTCGGACAGCTTTTGTTCGGTGTCGTCCTTCTTCAAGCCGTAGGCTTGCTTGATCTTGACGTGGCCGTAGCCCGGTATTCCGGCGACGGGCACGTAATCATCGCGGGGGATCGAAAACGCGACCACGTGGTTGTCCAGACTGACGTGCACCAAGATCAGTGTGTTGGTGTTGTTGCCGCCGGAATCGGAGTCACCGGCGTGGAGCTTGTCCAGGATTTCTCGCGGCAGGTCGTTGCCGTCCTGGTCTTTTCGCGAGTCCAGACCGATCAGAAGGATGTTCATCGCGCCTGCGCCGGAGTGCGGATAGCTCAGGCCCAGCGCTTGCGACATCGTGAACCCGGCCACGGCATGATTGGCGAACCACCAGCTCATCCCGGTCAGAGACAGTACGAGCACCGAGGCAACCGCGACCGTGGCCCGCACTCCGCGCATCGCGCCCGGGCCGGTGAGGGCCACCGTTCAGCCCCCGAATTCGGAAGCGAAAGCATCTGCCCGCCAGTGTTGTTGACCCAGCATCGGTTCAGTAGAACGCAAACATCGCGGCTGGCCAAACACATTCGAACGTGTTTCTTGTAACCGCCCCTGTAAAAGCCCGTCCCGCAATCAGTCGCTGAGCTGCACCCGGCCGACGATCAGCGGATCGGGCTGCTCACGTCAGATCATCTCGTTTTCGGTGAGCCACCGCATGATCGGCCACCCGATGAACACGGGTAGCCAGCAGGTGAGCACCCGGTACAGCAGCACGGACGGAACGCCGACGGCGGCGGGCACGCCGAACGCCGCCAGCCCGCCGATCAGCGCCGCCTCGACGGCGCCGACGCCGCCGGGGGTGGGCGCCGACGAGGCGAGGGTTCCGCCCACCATGGTCACGATGGTGACGGCGACGAACGTGGTGCCGCCGCCGAATGCCTGGACGCTCGCCCAGAGCGCGACTGCCGCACCGAGAGTCGTTGTCGCACAACCAAGAACGATCACCGCGAGCCGCCCTGGTTGGTGGACGAGTTTGGCGAGGTCGCTCCTGACCTCTTTCAGCCGGGGCCGCACTTCCGTCGCCAGCCACCGCCGCAGCACGGGCACCAGCAGGAACGCCCCGATGAGCCCGAGCGCCAGCCCGGCGATCAGGTACAGCACGGTGGCAGACGGAACAAAGTGGGACAGGTTGGCCGTCGCGCCGGCGGTGGCAGTGAAAAAGATCAGCAGCACAAGGTAGCTGCTCACCTGTATCGCCTCCTGCACCGCCACAGCGGCAGCGGCGCGCACCGCGCCAAGACCGCTCTTGTGCAGGAATCGGGCGCTGAGCGCAAGACCACCGACGCCGGCCGGGGTGGTCGTGGCGGCAAAAGTACAGGCGAACTGAACGACGACCAGATTTTTGTACCTCACCATCCGGTCGGCACAGCCCCACACCGCGGCGGCCGCGCCGATGTATGTCAGGCCCGACGCTGCTAGCCCAAACAACGCCCACCACCAGTTCGCCGTGATCAGCTCGGAGAGGAACGTCGGCACGGAGCTGATGAACGGATAGGCGACGTACACCAGCGCGAGCAGCAGGACCAGTTGAATGGCCTGCCTTCGGGTGAACCGGGTGATGGGCTCGGTCCGGATCTGGTCGGCACCGGTCTGGCGCATGACCTCGTCGCGGGCTTCGGACAACACGGCACGGAAGTCGCTCACGGAGTCGCGGATCCGCGACGGCACAGCGGATTTCGTGAGTCGGCGGGATGCGGTGAGGACTGTGTCTTTGCCTAATGTGTCGATCGCCGCAGCCACGGCGGACTTCGCGTCGTACACGTCGGTCGTCGTGACGAGGAGTTGGGCGATGTCCGATTGCAGCTGGGCGCCGGTGGCGCCGTACTCGGCGTTGCCGAACCCGCCGACGAGTACGGTGCCGTTGTCGATGGTGATTTCGTCGCTGCGCAGGTCACCGTGGGAGATCTGGTGGTCGTGCAGCATGCCCAGCGATTCCCACACGCGGGCGACGGGCGTCGATTGAGCGCATTTTCTGAGCCGGATTCCCCGCGCGGGTGTGTGCGCATACAGCGTCCATCCCCGGTCCAGTGGCGCGACGGCGATCGTCGACGCGTTGGCGACGCCGAGGTCTCCGATGGCGATGGCCATGAGTGCGCGATGCTCGATGGCGCGGCGCAGGGAGGCCTGCAGGGGCGCTGTTTCGCTCTCGCGCAGCGTCAGCTTCTGCCAGAGCTGGCGCATGGCGCCGCCGCTGCGTTGGTTCGGGCCGTACATCTCGACGACCGCGGTCGTGTCCGGCTGCGTCGACGTCGCGGACAAGACGAGCGGTCCTTGCCCGGCGGGCCGCACCACCGCAAGACCGGCGACCGCGAATCCGCGCCGGGCCAGCGCCCGGACCGCGCCGTCGAGCGGCACCTCCAACGCGGGCGTCCCGACGACCAGCACCACCAGTGCGCCGACGAACCAGCCCACCGCCAGTCCGAGCAATGCCCGGGCGGGCACCACGGCGCTGACGACGAGATGGATCGGCACGAAGGCCAGCAGCAGTGCCCACCACCACCGCCGCCAGCGCGCCGGCAGCCAGGGGCCGGACACGGTGAGCACCGCGGCGAGCATCGCGATCCACCGGGGGTCGTCGAGGAACTGCGACGACACGGTGTCGAGACGGTCGGACAGGTCGAAATGCCATCGGGGCGCCGCGATGCCGTTGCCACTGATCGACAGCGCGAGAAGGGCGATGAGACCGGCAGCGGCGTACGCGCCGAGAAGTCTCCACTGCTGGCTGACGATGAGACTGAACAGGATCACGAATGGCAGCGCCAGAATCACGGTGCCGTAGATCAGATAGACCAGATTGGCCTGGGTTGTTGACAGAACGCCGACGAAGTTTGAGATGGATTGCTCGAGTACCTCCCACTTCGCGCGGGTGATCAGCGAAGCCGCGATCACGATCGCGAGGAACAGCGCCGCTAGGACGACGCGCAGGATGTCGTTTGTCCGCCGGGTCAGCGGTTGCAGCAAGCTTCCGGAGACGGTGATCTCCCGCCCGTCAACTCGCATGTTCCTACGATCTCTCGAATCGGCCCGATAACCGTGCCAATCGGCGGTGTCGCGCCCATTGATTAATACGTTAGTGGCCACTAACGTATTGGCGTGTGCTCGACTTGCTCGAGGTCGCAGCAGAGCCGACCCGGCGCCGGCTGTTGCGGCTTCTGGCCTCGGGCGAGCACACCGTCACCCAACTGGCGTCGCAGTTCCCGGTCACGCGCTCGGCGATCTCGCAGCATCTCGCGGTGCTCGCCGAGGTCGGTCTGGTCGCTGCCCGCAAGCAGGGACGCGAACGGTATTACCGGCTCGACGAGCGCGGGGTGCGCCGGCTCCGCGCACTCTTCGAGTCCTTTTGGAGCGACGAGCTTGACCGCCTCGTCGTCGACGCCACTCGGCCCTCACCGCAAGGAGACTTCGCCATGCCGTACGAAAAGGCAGTCGTCGTGCCGCTGGATCCGGCGGACACGTTCGCGCTGATCACTGAACCCGACCGGCTTCGCCGCTGGATGACGGTCGCCGCGTCCGTCGACCTGCGCGCCGGCGGCGAATATCGATGGACGGTGACGCCGGGCCACACCGCCGCGGGCACCGTCGTGGACGTGGACCCGGGCAGGCGGGTGGTCTACTCCTGGGGATGGGAGGGTAGCGGCGACCCGGCGCCGGGCGCGTCCACGGTCACCGTCACGCTGACCCCGGTCGACGGCGGCACCGAAGTGCGCCTGGTTCACGACGGCCTCACCGACGAGCAGGCCGCCCGCCACGCCGAGGGCTGGAACCACTACCTGGACCGGCTGGTGGCCGCCGGCCGGCAGGGCGACGCGGGTCCCGACGAATGGGCCGCGGCACCGGAGCCGCTCGACGAATTGACCTGCGCCGAGGCCACCGTGGCGGTTCTGCAGCGCGTGCTGCGGGGACTGGACAAAGCCGACCTGGCCAGGCAGACGCCGTGCAAGGAGTTCGACGTCGCGCAGCTGGCGGATCACCTGATGCGATCGGTCCGGATCATCGGCGCGGCCGCGGGCGCACAACTGCCGGCCCGCGACACCGACGCGCCGCTGGAAGTGCAGGTGGCCGACGCGGCGCAGCAGGCGATGACGGCCTGGCGCCGGCGGGGCGTCGAAGGAACGGTCGAGCTCAACGGCCGCGAGGTGCCGGCAACCATGCCGATCGGCATCCTGTCGCTCGAATTCCTGGTTCACGCTTGGGATTTCGCCAGGGCGACCGATCGTGATGTGGTAGTGTCGGAACCGGTGTCCGACTATGTGTTGGGGATCGCCGGCAAGGTGATCACCCCGGAAGGCCGTGGCTATGCGGGCTTCGACGAAGCCGTTGTGACCGACCCCGATGCCCGTGTTCTCGATCGGCTCATCGCCTTTACCGGCCGTCAACCGGCCGTTTCGGAAATATCCAGATAAACGAAAGGTCCGTCATGCCAAAAAGAACCGAATATGCGCAGGGCACGCCGAACTGGGTCGACGTGCAGACCACCGATCAGTCCGCCGCCAAGCAGTTCTACGGATCGCTGTTCGGCTGGACCTTCGACGATCAGCCATCGCCCGACGGCGGCGTGTACTCGATGGCGATGCTCAACGGCGAGAGCGTGGCTGCGATCGCGCCGATGCCGCCGGGCAGACCGGAGGGCATGCCGCCGGTGTGGAACACCTACCTCGCGGCGGACGATGTCGACGCGACTGCCGACAAGGTCGGCCCCTCGGGCGGACAGGTGCTGATGCCCGGGTTCGACATCGGTGATGCGGGCAGGATGGCGGTCATCGCCGATCCGACCGGGGCCGCGGTTGCGCTGTGGCAGGCCAACCGGCACATTGGCGCGACCCTGGTCAACGAGACCGGCGCGGTGATTTGGAACGAGTTGCTCACGGACAAACCGGATTTGGCGCTGCAGTTCTATCAGGCCGTCGTGGGGATCACGCACTCCACGATGGAGATGGCGCCCGGGCAGAACTACATGCTGCTCAAGGTCGGGGGTACGGACGTCGGCGGCTGCATGGAACCGCCGATGCCGGGCGTTCCCAACCACTGGCACGTGTACTTCGCGGTGGACGACGCCGACGCCACGGCGGCCAAGGTGTCCGCGGAGGGCGGCCAGGTCATCGCGGCGCCGTTCGACATCCCGTCGGTGGGCCGCAGTGCGGTGCTGAGCGACCCGCAGGGTGCGGTGTTCAGTGTGCTCAAACCCGCGGGACAGCCGCCGCAATAAAGGCCTGGTGGCTCGGCGGCTCTGCAACACTGGCGAGCATGAGTGGGCACGCTGTCCCCGGCATCACGGGAATACACCACATTTCGCTAACCGTCAGCGACGTTGAAGCCAGCCTGGCCTGGTACGAGCGGCTGCTGGGCGCGGACCGGGTACCGATGAAATTCCCGCATTATGAGCGGGAGGAAACGGGCTTCGGTGTGCTGCTGGTGGAGCCGAGCTCGGGTCTGATGATTGGGCTGCACGCGAACACCGCCAATGAGGGGGAGCGATTCGACGAGGCCCGAACCGGATTGGACCATGTCGGCCTGCATGTGGCCTCACGCGGGGACCTGGAGGCATGGACAGCCTGGCTCGACGAGCTCGGCATCGAACACTCCGGCATCAGGGGCGGGGACGAACCGTTCGCATTCGCGACGGTGGTGTTTCGCGACCCTGACAACATCCAGCTCGAGCTCTTCGTGGTCGGCTGACGCATTGCCGTCACGCGGTCATTGCGCATTCCCTGTTTGTGGATTGAGAACCAGCGTCGGTTGGGCGGCCGACGTGAAGTCAAACATGGCGTTGAGCGCGCCCGCGCGACTGTCGAAGGAGTCGTCGCCGATGCGTCCTGTCGACCAGTTGTCTTCGATGAATCGGATGATCGATGTTGGGTCGGTGAGGGTGTGGTCGACGAAATTCGCTCTGGCGTAAGGGGAGATCACGAGGACCGGCAGCCGCGGGCCGTAACCGCACCGGCCCTGGTAGGTGATCGGCTGGGTCTTCGGATCCCCGCAGACGCCGGGTCCGTTTAGCCCATCCAAGCCGGTGGCGGAGGCCATCACGATCCGTGACGCCTGGTGGTCGTACCAACCGTCGGAGTCGTCGTAGGCCACGATGACCGCGGTGTTCTTCCACTCGGGAAGCCGCTGAAGGTGATTGAGCGTTTCGACCAGGTACTGCTGCTCGTCGAGGGGATCGGAGTAGCCGGCGTGCCCGTCCTGGAAGGCGGGCGCCTTCAGGAAGCTGACCGCGGGGAGGTGACCCGCGTCGGCGGCGGCCCAGAAGTCTGACAAGTCGTACTGGTGGTTGGCTTGGTCGGTTTGACCGATCTTGTCGACCGAGGTGGGCGGCAGATGATGGGGGTTGGCCGTCGACGGGTAGTACTGGAACGGCTCGTGGTGGGGAACGTAATCGGGTTTCGTGCCGAACGGCAGCGGGCCCGTCTTGCCCGTTCCGCCCAGGATCAGTCCGGTGTTGTGGGTGGCACCGCACACCGCCGTACCGTCGGGATTCCGGGAGGTGGGTTTGAACCCGCCCTGGAACCAGCCCCAGGTGACGCCCTTGGCGTTGAGGAGATCGCCGATGTTCTTGTTGGCGCTGTTCATCTGCACTTGATCGCGGTTCGAGCAGTCGTCGCCGAGCGGTTGCGCGTCGGCGATCAAAGTGCCTTGCCCATCGGGGTTCGGGATGACTTCGTCTGCCGGGAACTGTTGCCCGCCGGGCATGACTTGCTTTGTCACACCGTGAGTTTGGCCTGAGATCAGGTTCAGATGACCCGGCGCCGACGGACCGAACGTGGTGTTGAAGAAGTTGTCGTTCAGCGCGAAATGCTGCGCGTAGTTCCACAGCGCGGTGACCGTGTTTCCGTCGTAGTACCCCATCACCAGGCCGGCAACGTTGTACGCCGGCGGCGGACATGCCGGGCCTTCGGTGTGCTCGGGGAATCGGTCCATCGCACCGTTGTTGAAGGCCAGCTGCTCGGCCGGATAGTCGTGGTCCTGATCGCAGGTCACCTGCTGGCTGGGCCCGCCGAGGCGCATCGGCTGCACACTATTCGGGTTGTGCGGCGGCAACAAGGCCGGGGACAGCCCGTTGACCGCCGGAGTGTTCGGTGCGGCCGTGAACGGCTGGCCGTCGATGTTGGCGGCGCGGGGATAGGTCCCGAAGTAGTGGTCGAACGAGATGTTCTCCTGGAAGAGCACGATCACATGCTCGATCGGCGTCGCGTTCGCGCGCGTCGGCTCGGTCCGCGGTCGCGCGCACGCCGCCCCGGTCACTACTAAGGCGATTACCCCTGCGAGCGCGACGCCGCGGCGGTAGGCACGGAAGAACAACATGCGACCTCCGGTCATCGGCGGCCTCCGTGAATCGAAGGCCGAGCCAGTGGATCTTAGGGCTCAATCATGAATTCGGGGTTCACTTTCGAAGGCCGTTGACCGTCGACGCGGCACGACGGCCGGTGTCGAATCCGGCTGTGCATGGCGGGTCCATTGTTTGTTGCAGAGCATCTGTGGTGTCACGACGACCGGCCACAGTCGTGCGGTCGTTCCACGAGCCCGGCCGAGGGGCAACGCGGATGGGTCGTCCAGTGATCGACTCCCGGGGATTGTCTCCGCTCGATCAGCCGACGTCTCCACCCTTCATGGTTTGTCGAACCCAATCGCAAACCCGCGGGCGTCCGAATGGTTGACCTGGCCGGGGATGTCCGCGGGCAGCGCAGTCAGGGATTGCCCGTCGTCGGCTCGGGCGGCTCGACAACGCTGCTGTCGCGCTGCCAGCCCTCGTTCTCCAACGTGATTTGCTCGCTCGCCTCGGCGTCGGCGTTGGCATCCAGATCCGACAACGCGTATTGCGACGGCCAGCAGCGAAAGACCGTCCAGGCCATCACCAGCTGGCCAGCCTCGTTGTAGAGCTTGATCTGGATATCTTTGCGCAAATCCTTTAACGACACCTCTGCCCCGGATGGGGCACCCAGCATCCAGACCTTGTTCGCCCACTCCTCGAAGGCTCGGTTTTGCGTCAGCCCACGCTCCATGGTGATTGGCGCGAAGTCGGTGCGTCCAGGCGCCTTGCGGTCGGTGGACGGATCGCCGCCCTCGCGGTGCGCGATCACCTCCGTCGTGCGCCGTAGGCCGCTAATGCGCGAGATGCCGGGGATGTACTGCCCGTCCCATTCCACCCGGAACTTGAAGTTCGGATATGGATCGAACCTATCGGGATTGACGGGAAACTCGACCATCACCCGGTCTCCGCTTCCAGCAGGTGCTCGAAGATCTCGATGTTGAAAACCGTGCGGGAACTCGCCGCGAAAGCGCCGTTACCCAGGGCCGCGACAGTGGGCACCACCATGCACGCATGCTAAGTCACGCGACATGCGGGTACCCTAAGCAACCGCCGGAGAGGAGCAGCTTCACGTCGGCCGCCAGGGGGCGTGTAACTCCCTCCGCCAGCCCTTGTCTCGAAACTAAGCAGGCGAGATTCTCAGTTCCCGTCTCGTAAGCCAGCATTAGGTTTTCGCGGATCATCGGCGGTGAGGGAAACGAGATCGCTTGCCGACGGTCGGAGTGGGGTCCTCCCCCGGAACCTCCGGTGGCCCGAAGTTCGACGCGGGGCACGCCAGCAAGGCTGTCTGGGTACGCACGGTCCTTTCCGGTTAACAGGGTGCCTCAAAATTCACACAAAACAATATTCACACAAAACAATTAGGTGAGCAGGGCGCAGCTACTAGCTTTGATGCGGCAGGACTCTCAGCACGTGATCACTCCGACGAAGGGCATGACGATGACGGCATTTCGCGTGGGCGTAATGGACCCCATTGTCGTCTCTCGCCCGACGGCCGAGAGTCTGACACGAGCCACCTACCTGAGCGGGCTCGCCACCCGCGTCGACTCGTTTTGGGTGCCTGACCACCTCAACTCATTGTTCCCGCGATCATTGTGGCAGCCGAAGTATTGCGGTGCAACGAAGCTCGCGCCAACGCTCGATGCGTGTATGGAGCCGTGGACCATGCTCGGGCACGTCGCTGGCCGCAACAGGATCGGACGCATGCGCCTCGGCGTGGGTGTGACCGATGCCGGTCGACGGAACCCGGCGGTGACCGCACAGGCCGCCGCGACGCTGCATCTCCTGACCCGCGGACGGGCGATTTTGGGCATCGGCACCGGCGAGCGGGAAGGCAATGAACCCTATGGCGTTGACTGGTCTAGACCGGTTGCGCGCTTCGAGGAGGCGATGGCCACCATTCGCGCGTTGTGGGGTTCGGGTGGCCAACTCGTCAACCGTGATTCACCATATTTCCCGCTACGGAATGCCATATTTGATCTGCCGCCCCATCGAGGTAAGTGGCCCGAGATATGGATCGGAGCCCATGGCCCTCGCATGCTGCGAGCAGTGGGGCGCTATGGAGATGCTTATTTCCCCGGCTTCCCGCACCGGCCTAAGGACTACGCGCAACGGCTGGAAGTTGTCCGGGCAGCCGCCTCCGACGCCGGGCGCGACCCGATGTCAATCATCCCGGCCGTGGGATTGTTCGTCGTCACCGGTAGCAGCAGGGACGACGTCGATGAAGCGCTCGACTCGGAAATGCTCAGGGCGATGGGGCTGAATGCTTCCGATGAGGTTTTCGCTCGCCACGGTGCTCAGCATCCACTAGGGGCCGGCTTCTCGGGTGCGCAGGATATCGTGCCGCAGAATATCGACGAGCAAACGGCCTTGTCCTATGTGGAGCAGATACCATCGACGCTGCTGCGCGAGGTGCTGCTAAACGGGACGCCCGACGAGATCATCGACCAAGCCGCGCAGTGGCGCGACTGTGGAGTCCGCTACATGGTCTTGCTCAATTTCAGTCCATTTCAGCGGAGCTTGCGTAAAGGTCTGGCCTCGATACAACCGTTCAACAAGATTCTCCGGGCACTCAAGAAGCTCTAGCCGGAATGCGCCTTCCCCATACAAGTTCTGCCCGCCGCGATGTGGCACTGAGCATGGGACTGAGCACGAAATACGATGTGCTGCCCGGTCCGCGCAATGTTGCCCGATCGGTCGGGTACGTCTCAAAACCAACTGGGGTGGACCCGAAACGGGTCTACCGCGACAAGCTGTCGGGAATGTCGACGCGGGAAGAACGTCCGGGACTCGTGGCGCTGCTGGACTACGCCCGTCCCGGCGATTGCATCGTTGTCGTGGGCATTGACCGCTTGGGCCGCAACGCCGCTGAAGTCACGAGCACCATTCGCGAGCTTGGTGAGCAGGAGATCGTTCTGCGCTCGCTTCGCGAGGGCATCGACTCATCTAATGCGACCGGGCGCATGGTGGCAGGCGTGCTAGCCAGTCTGGCCGAGCTTGAACTTGAGCTAGGCCGCGAGCGCCGCACAGCCGCGCGTGAGGCACGTCGGGCACGCGGACAGTCAATTGGTCGGCCTAAGGCGCTTGATGAGAAGAAAGCCGCTTTGGCGCAGCGGATGCACGCCAACGGTGAGTCGGCAAGCACAATCGCCGCGACGCTCGGCGTGAGTCGTGCCACCGTCTATCGGGTACTCGCAGAACGGAACAACGAAACCGACTCGGCCTAAGCGATCCTGGGTTGTCGTTCACTGCTTGGTGCCCTCGAAGGTTTCGCTGCAGGATCCGGAGCGATGTATGCCGTCGCGGATGACCGTGCGACCGCCATCGCTGGCGAAGACACCCTCCATCGTGTTGCCGCCTCGTGGACCACCGCTGACCTGGAATGATCCGTCGGCGTTCAGGGTGCCAGTATAAGTGCCCGCAACTTCAACAAAAACAATGGTCAGCGTGTTGCCTTGATGGGTCACGGATATGGAGCGGTCAGCGCGTCGCATCTCTGGGCAGGTGTAGCTGAGCAGGTGCATCAGGTAGGTGCCGTCGATATCCGGTTGGTTCCCTTGTCCGGTCGCGGGGGTGGTGGGTGCTGGTTGGGGTGGTGGGACGGGTTGGCTGTGGGGGGTGTCGTCGGTGCCGGTGGTTCCGGCGGGCCGGTTGAAGGGTTCGCCGGTGACGACGTCGACGAGGACGAAGGTTGTTATGGTCGCGGTGGCGGGTTGGACGGCGGCCAGGGCTGCGGGGGTGTAGCCGGGCCAGGGTGTGCCGACGGGTTTGGGTTGGCCGGTCAGGGCGACCGGCGCGGTGAGCGGGTTGCCGCAGTAGCAGCGGGCGCGGGGTACCCCGTGGGCGTCGACGAACACCGCGGTGCCGGCTTGGAAGACCGATTGCAGGGTGGTGGGGTGGGTTCCGTCGAATCCGTGGTTGGTGACTCGGGTGTCCAGTCGCAGCAGCATCGGGGTGAGTTCGCGCAGATAGGTGGGGATGTCGGCGGCGGTGAGCGGGTGCCCGCCACCCCAGAACAGGGTGGGGTCGGTGTTGAGGGCTTCAACGAACGCCCCGGCCTGAGCCGCGTGGGTATTCAGGAAGGTGATCATCTTGTCGCGGTCGCATTCGGCGTTGTTGAGGGTGCCGCCGTAGAGGCCGTCGCGGTCGCCGGGCAGCGGCTGAGTGGTCACGGTGGTGCCGTCGCCGTGTGGCTGCAGGGTGGGCGGGGGTTGCGTGTTGGTCGGTGGCGGCGAGGCCGCGGGCGGCATGAACGAGTTCACCCCTGGGTCGGTGGCCGCGGTGAGCACCAACTCTGTGCCGGTCGGCTTGGGTGACAGGACATTACGCAGGAGCACCCCACCGGCACCGGCGGCCGCGACGAGCAGGACCACCAGCACCACGATCAGCGATGTGCGCTTCGACCGTTTTGGCGGCGGCGGCGTGTCGGTGGGTGGCCCGGGTGTCGGTGGGAGGACGGGCGCGGCCCCGGTGGCGGCAAGTTGGGTGTCTTGGCCATGGATGGGGACGGCGAGGTGGTCGGGCCGAGGCGGTGGCTGCCCCGGCACTGTGGGCCCCGGCCCGGCGAGCCGCCCCGTGGTCGCCTCGCGGGCTGCGCGCGCCAACTCCACCGTCGTCGCGTACCGCTGGTCAGGGTTCTTGGCCATCCCAGTGGCGATGACGTCGTCCATCGCTGTGGGAACGCCGGCCTTTACCTGTGATGGACGCGGCGGCGGCCGCGTCATGTGCGACACTGCGATCTGCTCAAGGCTCTGACCGGGAAACGGCAGCTGACCGGTCAGCGACTCATACAGCACACACGCCAACGCGTAGATATCGGCGCGCGCGTCGGCCGTACCGCCCTGAAACCGCTCGGGGGCCATATAGGACCACGTGCCGATCGTTGCGCCGGTGTTCGTCAGCGCAGTCTCCCCGGCAGCGTGCGCGATCCCGAAATCGATCAGATACGCAAAGTCGTTTTCGTCGATCAAAATGTTGGACGGCTTGACATCCCGGTGCACCAGCCCCGCCTGGTGTGCGGCGTGCAGCGCCGTGGCCACCTGCTCGATGACGCGCACCGCCCGCTCTTGGGACAGCGGACCGGCGGTCAGCACGCTCTGGAGGTCGCGGCCCTCGATCAGCCGCATATCCACGAACAGTCGCCCGTCGATCTCCCCGTAGGTGTGAATCGGCACCACATGCGGCTCGTTGAGCTGGCCCGCCGCGTGGGCCTCACGGCGGAACCGCTGCTGAAACACGCTGTCCTGGGCGAAGTTCGCCGGCAGCACCTTTAGCGCCACCACGCGATCGGTGACGGTGTCATAGGCCCGCCACACCTCGCCCATGCCGCCGCGGCCCAGCAACTCGATCAGCCGGTACTGCCCGAACGGTGTCCCGTCCAAATCGGCCTCCTGCCAGCAGCGGTTCAGCAAACCATAAGCCGCGGCGACGGTCGCGCGGGCCGAAAACACATCCGTGATGAGACTGATTAACTGGCCAACCGAGCTGGTCCGCCGTCAGTCCGCAGTAGTTTCGACGACCGCCTTAACCCCTCAACTTCTCCAACGCCGTGACGTGGGATTTTCCCGCGCAGCCGACGCTCTCTGCCGTCCTAAACGCCCAAGTTGACTCGTTCGCATCGAGTAGGTCAGGCGATCCGCCAACCGCAGGAAGTCGACAAGTCGAAATCCGCTCAGGCGCAACGGATGCACGCGAGCAGTGATTCGGCGACCACAATCGCGGCGGTGCTGGGCGTGAGCACGGCGACGGTCTACCGGGTGCTCGCCGACCAGACGCAATTGGCGACGGGACCACAAGGGCGATCCACTGCGCGAACACCGCCGAGCTGCCTACGGATCAGAAGGTTGGGGGGTTGTGAACTGTTCACTGTTGTGTGAGTAAATGTGATCGAATGTATGTTTGACTGAGTTTGTGAAGTTGGCTGAGTGGGCGCGTAGCAACGGTGTTCACCCGCAGACCGCGTATGGGTGGT
>Ga0153922_1000265_pt1 | contig 21928 bp, 25 predicted proteins | sample TSNJ006MetaG_FD_104723 | JGI IMG/M metagenome (GOLD analysis project Ga0153922, IMG submission 104723) | Attine ant fungus gardens microbial communities from New Jersey, USA - TSNJ006 MetaG | ecosystem: Host-associated > Fungi > Mycelium > Unclassified | place: USA: New Jersey, Brendon T. Byrne... | reverse complement strand
TCTTGTTATTTGTATACTGGGTGTGGCCAGCACTTGAAACATTGGAATGATGTCCGCTATCAAAAGACAATGTCCATTGGGATTCCTTTCATGTGAAAGAAAAATTTCCTCTTTAGTCTGGTGGCTCGTGTGTCTAAATTCAGCATTTTGTCGTTGTAATGGGAAGTGTAGCAGTATATTGTTCCTATCCTGAAGCTCACTGTTATACCACTGTTGTACTCAATTTTTGGTAAATATGGACTTCAGTTATATGACATTGTGAATTTCTTTCAGTGCCTAGTATATACCTTAACATCGGTTTTAGCTTATTAATACCTGGCCCGCACGAACAATAGTGCGTTCAGGTACATGCTTCCTGACTGAGCGAGCTGAAGAGACGGTTGTTGGCGATTGATATCGCATTTGAGGAACTGTCGGAGGTCGAACAAAGGGCAATGAAGTCCTGTGGCCCCAGGGTTAGAGGGGTTAGTGAGATCTTTCTTTTGCTAGACTGGCAAAATTGGAGCCTTCAGCGAGGATGGAACTGGCTGCTGGATCACAAGCGGAGATGTGATGGATTAAAGCAAGCATCAGAATTCCGAAGGTTAGTGCCAGTGTTAAGCTTCGTGCCCTTGAGTACTGGGTGCAAGCAACACACTCTCAGGAAGTGGGGATTTTGAAGGTATCCCAAGATAAATGTATTCAGGTACCAAATTACAATGTCTAGTCGACTAGTTTGGCCAGCATATACATATCATGATCAGGGGACATAAGGCGACCTGGTCCAGCGTCATCATGCCAGTCAATACTTTTGTCACGGTTCATGTTAGGAGGGTAGCAATCTTTGCCTGCCTTTCCACACCAATCAAAGTTAATGAGCATCGTCGTGTTGTTCCCAACAAGGATGTTCGGTAGCCTGAGATCACCAAAAACCATGTCATTTGAATGAAGGATACCAATCGCTTTCTTGATACTGTTATATTGATCCTCGGTGAGGCGGCCCGAAGAGGGCTCGAGATCGACGAAGTCCATCACTATCATGAACTGTTTACCATAGCACATGTTATCGTCAGTGCTAGAATAATGCAATCTTGGGGCTAGGCCTTCAGCAGCCAGCAAGCGATGTGCCTCTGCATTGTATCTCTGGGTAAATTTGACAACGATCGGGGTATTATGCGTGTCGTCAAGCGTCGCCTTGTACAGGAGTTTATATGAATCATGAGAAGTAAAGCGAGATATGTATGTGAATTTGATTTTGTCTGGTCCGTATTCATTGATGTAGGGATAGGGGCTCACAGTCGAGGGCGACGGATCCATTTCAAGGGCTTCGTAGTATTTGCTGAGACTTAAAATTGCTGATTTAAGTGCTGTGAAGAGCCTTGCCACAAAAACATAGTTTGGCGCATTAAAGGGACTGTTATCAAGCCAAATATAGTCTGTCAAGGGTTGCACGATTGCACTTTGGCCATAGACAGCGCCGATGACACACAGGCATGGACCTGCAATTGCTAAGATAATGCTTGGGCAGCAACATCGGTCTATGAGGCGATTTTCTATTCGAGATAACATCAGCAAAAATCACATTCAATTAATTAATTTAACTTACGAGAAACCCAGTACTTCCGATATGCAAGGCTACCCCGGTTATAAGGGTCAGATGTGTCCGTGTCATCATTAACCTCTAGTATTAGTAGATATGCTGTTGATTGACCACATGACTCCTTTATCACTCCATCAGATTCGACCTTGTCATCTCTCACAGTTAAAAGTGTTCGGCCAAGGAGATGTCTCAGTCTCTTTTATTGCTTCAATTTGTTTCCTCTCACCATAGAATACTCGGGTAAAGGCAGCAAGGCAATTCCTAACTGCAGTATATGTTTTTGCATCAGCATGAAAGGGTTCTGTATTTTTCATAGCATCTTGAAACTCGTTGAAGACTGGATGGTATAAGCCTACAGGTTCGCCATGGCGTTCGAATGGGCGACCATTCAAAACTGGTCTGTGCTGTTGTTCGAACGGAAACGTCGACGGTCTGGCAGCTGAGGAGGGCCTGGCAGCTGAGGAGGGCCTGGGGGCATTACGAGCGGCTAAAATGTCATCTTCACGGGCTTGGGGTAATGGTCAGCGAGCCTGATTATGTAGTAAAAGAATGCAGTTCTCACCCTTGAGGAACTTACTCAGGTAACTTCCCTCCTCTTCAAACTTTCGCTCCTCAGGGTGCAAGTCTAAAAGATGAATTTGAGAATAAGAGGATAGAAAGATGGATTAATATTGATTGCACCAGGGACTTGCACCAATAATATCTCCTTTTTACCAAGCTGAAGGTCTTCGAGGTCTGCTCCACCAGCAAGCTTGGTGACTTGTTCCCTATTAAGAAAATCGATTTTTGAAACGTGTTCCTGCAGCTCATCGTCTTCTTGAGTCGATAACAATGGTTTATTGCATCGCCATGCAATCAGATGGGGAGCCTGGACAGTGATCAAATACAAAAATGCCTCTTCCTTAATGGCTTTCCTCAAATCATAGATGTCGCTGACTTTCACTTTTATTTTGGAAGGTGAAAAAAGTAATTTTTTCTTATCGTCGAAAAGGAGATACCAGACCTCGGTCGTCATGGTGGCAGGTGAAAAAGTTGTTGACGTCACAATAGATGGGACTTGTTGGTTTCAGCCAAACAAACGTTATAAAACTAGGTGCATCCTGGAAAACTTGACAGAGATCTTATAGACATCCGAGCCTGAATTTCATTGTCTTACTTGTCTGATTTTTGGTATCAGGCGCGATGGCAAAAGGTGTCTGAGGTGATTCCCTTTTAGCACTAGTGAAATAGGAATTCTATAACAGAAAATGCGAAGGCAGCCGCTGAAAAGAAGGAACTAAACAATTGTGTCAGTGACCCCGATGCGATTGGGATAGGGCTCTCTTATCCTCTTCAGCATAACCACACCCCCACTTTTAGCTCCCATCCGTGGCAATCAGGACTTCTTCTAGTCCCGTTTTCGGCAGGACCGAACTCTATGCCTCTGATTTTGGTCGAGCCCCATGAATATTTACTTGACTGAAGTCTCTCTTTTTTCCCTTGTCCAAAGTTTCAAAATTGCAACGGGATTCGAACCCATTACTATTCCTCGTCTGGAGGTATGTGCTTTTGATTTTGATTTTTTGTTGCTTGTTCATAGGTGTTATAGAAGTGCTCTGAAACGATCTGACTGATAGTTGTATCTGATATTGTTATGTTCGTATACCCTGTTGGAATTCTGTAACTTACACGGCTCTGTTCCCACGCCACTATTATGTTGTTTATCTGAACGATATCAGCAGAGTTCACTACCGTGCCAGACGGGCTAGCTGTTTCTATCATTGTACACCTAGTCAACATACCACACACTCCTTTCTCATTGCTGTTATTATGCTGGTCACCCATGGTCATAGAACCTCAGGCTCCATCAGCCAGAACCACCGCGCCCAACTTGCTAACGCCTATAATGAGCTGGGGAAGGAGCTTTCGTCGTCGAAGGTCCGAGTTGTAGGTAACTATACACTTGGAAAGGTCATTGGGGAAGGCAAGTGACACTCAGGACCATAACCAGAGTCAGGACTCACCCGAAACCCAAGGAACCTACGGTAAAGTGCGTATGGGCACACATCGCCTTACCTCTACCCGCGTAGCTATTAAGCAAATTCCAAAGTCTATGTCTGCTGCCCTCACTCGCGAGATACATCATCATCGCCAACTCCATCACCCACACATCGCCCAGATGTACGAAGTCATTGCCACGGAATCATCGATCTGGATCGTCACAGAACTTTGCTGCGGTGGCGAGTTATTCGACTATCTCGTTGAGAAGGGTCGTCTTTCCGAGGATGAGACTCGTATCATCTTCGGTCAGCTCTGTCTAGCGGTTGCATACCTCCACGAGGTGGGAATCGTCCACCGGGACCTCAAATTGGAGAATGTGCTGTTGGATGAACACTGCCGGGTAAAACTGGGTGATTTTGGTTTTACCCGCGAGTATGATCCGAATACATTGATGGAGACGTTCTGTGGGACAACCGGTTATGCGTCCCCAGAGATGCTGCAGCGCAAGAAGTACCAGGGTCCCGAGGTTGATGTCTGGTCTCTGGGCATTATCTTCTATTGTCTCCTGACGGGTACTTTGCCTTTTGATGATGATGATGAGACAGTTATGCGTGCGAAGATCATACAAGGGGATTTTGAAGATCCTGCTTGGTTGTCTATGGGTATGGTTTCCCGTAAGCCTCAGGATACCTGATTCAATACATCTTTTCAGATGCACGGGATCTCATACAGAAGATATTGCAAAAGGATATTTCTGAGCGAATCACCATTCCTCGAATTTTGGCGCACCCTTGGTTTACCGCTCGGAAGGTGACTTACGAAAGTGAATCTCCTTTACTAGCTGAGTTTCCAGCTATCTCTCGTTCCGAAAATCCTGTGTCTCTGTCCCACCAGTCATCTAAAGTTCCCACACAAGCTTCATCCTCTTCTTCCGTTATTGATTCTACTATTCTCGATGTATCGACACCTACTACCCCTGACAAACAGTTGGACGACTTGATTCCATCTCCTCCTGATGCAAGTTTGCGTCTTGCACCAAGCGACTCCACAATAGGCAAGACTGCAAGTTCCCAATCTTCGTTGAGATTAGTAGTACCCTTTGAAAACTGTCAACCAGCTACCGTTTCTGAAGAAGACGCAGACGAAGTATTCAAACCTTCATCTTCTCAATCTCGAACGAAAGTACCTATGTATCCAATTCGCACCCCAGTCCGCACGAAGCATCGATCTATCTCGTCCATTCTTTCCGATCACTCAGACGCCAAGGGCGACAAAGTTTCAACTCCAATGCCCCCTTTGCTGAACCGTGACTTTGATTTTGTCTCCTTATTGACTCAGCCAACTCCAATCATCTTTTCTACTCCTCTTGAGCGCAACCTCTTGAACACACTCAGCTCGTTAGGTCTCGACACAGGCCAGATAGTGCATTCGGTTTTGAGCAATGCCTGTGATTCCGCCTCCGCCGTTTGGTGGATGCTCAAGAAGAAAGCCGAGCGCAAGACAATAGAAGATTCTGAACCAACTAGTGCGATAAGTCTTGAAACTTCCCGACCCCTTGTGGATGGACAGACACCCAAGAATCCCAGCAAGACCGACAGAGCGATTCAAACAGATTCGGAAATCTACATACCTTCCGCACAATCTGCACCCCAGCTCGCATTCCTTCCTGCTACACCAACCACAGTCAAACCCAAAACTCCGCCGACTACACCTAGCACTCGCTCACCTTTACTTTCTCCATCAGCCTCCACCATAACTGGTGAACATTCATCTACTCGTTCGCAGCCATCCACCCCTGGAGGGAGTCTTAGAGATAAAGAGAAAGACAAGAGGAAGGCTCGCTCTGGGAGCGTCAGTATCATGCAGCGTGCCACGACCGCTCTTGAAGCTGCTGGGTTGGTACGCAAGAAATCTACCGAAATTGTCAAAGAAAAAGAACGGGACAAGTCAAGGGACGAGCCCAGAAGCTCGCATGGGAGTGCTGCATCCTCCAAGTTGACCAAGTCTCCTGGTCTCAAGAACTCCAAGGACAAGGAACACCTACTTCCTGTTGAGCCTCTACCGACCGAACAACACCCTGTTGCTTCTTCTCCTTGGGTTTCGGCCCAATCCAAAGAACCCATCTATATCAGCACTGTCACTAATTTGACCGTTGACGGCCAAATTCAATCGCAGTCTGCCCCCAACGTGGATGAAGTCGATCAAAATAGACCCGTCATGCGACCTCGTGCTAATTTTCTGACTGTTTTCCGACATTGGTTCAATGAAGATAGAAAGGGGAAACAAAAGGACGCGTCTTTATCTCAAACTAACCACGCTCGGTTGAATCAACCAATTCTGGTGGCTACACAAAAACGTCGAGGAAGCACTTCCAGTAATAAATATGTGTCAAGGACAGGTAACAATACACATCGTGCGCATCGCCCATCTGTGTCTTCAAGAAGATCCAGTAGCGTTAACTCAAGACGGTCTTCGGGTGTTCTGATTGAATCTCCTCAAATTACATCTCGTCGTTCGTTTGGTAGTCATACACCCAATTCGGACCGTGGAGAGTTTTCGTCGAGACCGTCGTCTATCCATAGTTTTTCTATGCAGCCTCGACACCGCAAATCACCTTCGCAGAGTTCAGCAAGCTCTATGCATTTTAGAACCACTTCACCAATGCAGAAGTATCATCGGAGAGCTGGGTCTGGGTCATCTACGAGAGTGATCAGACTGGCTCCAACGAATCGAGGTGGGGGTGTTCATGGTCCCTCGAATTCGGTTACATCCTCTATTCATTCTCCACCGAATTCTCGCCCCGCGTCATGGTATGAGCCCTCCGAAGGCGAAAATACGGCCATGGCATCACCACTCAAGTCTAGAATTCGGTCAAGAGATAGACTACTTAGTGGAAGTTCGTTATTCGTTCAGAAGCGACCTGGGCCATTTTTGAGCCCCATATTATCTAATAACCTTACGGGACGATCGAGTTGGAAAAAGTCATGGGGCCTGGAGCCCCCTGGATGGCAAACGCGCACTGCACACCTTCCCATTGAAGTTTTGGCTATATCACCTGCAAATGAGCCTACTGTAATACGAGATGTATTTTCAGGTCGTCAGTCACTGACCCTTGGAGACGAGAGCGATTGGGTGGATGAAGATGAGGATGTACCTGTGTTTGCGGGTGGTCTTGGTCAGATGGGGACATCCCTAAGCCGCAATTCTATAGACGTTGTGACTCCACGAGGAAACCGTAAAAGTACAACGCGCACAAATAGGGGTGACTCGATGTTGTCGGGGCAGGGAAACCCAAAGCCGAAGATGCTGACCGAACGTGTGTCGCCAATACCCCAAGAGCAGGTTACTGGTGAGACGCGAACGAGTAGGAGACAGCTTCCTACTATACGATCTGGCCCTGCATTTAGACAGGCCATTCAGGAGGAGGATGAAGATGAAGACGAGGAGTAAAAATGTAATGATTTATTTTTTCGTTGGTATCTCACTCATTGTGAGCGTCAGGGACTATCCTCTTTTCTTTCGTCTTTAGTATCACCTGTTATGTATTAGTATCCCCTTCTAAATATACCCCTGGGTTCTGGTCTTGCCTTAGCAGCGGCAGCAACAACAGCAACAATAGTAGTACCCTCAACTGCCTAACAGATTTGTCATAGATCTGTCTTGATCATCACATAGTTCCCTGTGACTGGTTGTGACAAACCGTGGGTGAGCTGCGCCTGCGCTTCACTGTACATCCTTGACCCTTGCTCGTTTGATACGGTAAGCTGCACACCTACAATTGTATATCAGGGACAAGTACTCATAGGCGCTGGTCAGACTTATACGCCTTCTTCATGTCTGTTTCAAGGCGTAATAAACCATGGCATATGCTGACAACTATGCAGGTCTGAGCCATACGACCCGTATCTTCCCCGCGATGGCCCTTCCTCTGGTGCGAACCAAGGGAACCAAGGGAATGCCAAAACTGCTGCCATCCAGGCGCAGATAAATGATACAGTGGGCATCATGAAGACGAATTTAGACAAAGTAATGGAACGAGGAGAGTTGGTGGATTCATTGCACGACAAGACAGGTGTGTGTTGAGTGTTACTCTCCTTTTTCTGTGTGTGTGTCTGCGCTGTATCTTTCCGATACGGATTTGTGCTTGGGAATCTATTCAAGAATGACTAAATTAACCTGACCAGATAACCTTGCTGTTTCCGCACAGGGCTTTCGCAGAGGAGCAAACCGTGTTCGTAAGGTGAGTTTTCCGAAAGTTCTCAGATATTGAAGATCCTTCGGATCAATTTTTTCTCTTATTTTATAGAATATGTGGTAAGCATGATGATTACTTCTCTTGAACGTGGATGGAACTGATGGAACTGATCTGGTTTGTCGCTCAAGGTGGAAGGATATGAAGGTGTGTGTGTATTCGAACAAATCGTTGCGAACCAGTTGTTGACCGCACGGTTTAGATGCGCATCATCATTGGCGTCGCAATAGCGGTCATTATTGTCATCATTGTTGTCTCTGTCGTCAAAGCGACGAAGTAAATGGATTTTTGTAATTACCGGCTTGTGGCTAGGTGTATGGTTGTTTACGTCTTATGTCCTTTTCTCCTGTCTTGTAGTAGTTAGTACTTTGTGCATACACTAGTAATTTCTCTCTACTAGATGACACAGATTGAAAGTGGTCCCTTTCACTTGACAATAGAGTACGAAAGCACGCTGACAGAAAGTACTCGCTGTGATTATTCATGCACTCCTTTCCCTCTGAAAAGCAGGAGATACATAGACTTATGTGCCATATAACATAGAATTTTGCACAAGAAAACATAAGCCATACGATTGAAAGAATACCAATTATGCTACACTACATCCCTCGATGCATTCATCGGCCACCCTTACCACCCTTCATCTGTTGTTTAGACACTTTGGGGCCTGAGGGTGCGACAGGACGGGAGGCCTAGTGAACAGGAGATAAATCAACATCGCCGCTTCAAAGACAATTGAGAGACATACCTTGGCCTTCTTGGCTTCTTTCTCCTTCTTTTCACTCTTAGCCTTAGCGATGGCAGCTGTCCGTTCCTTATTGCGGACTTCAGACGCCTGGTTCCGCCTTGCAGTGATGAAGTTCAGATCAGCACCGACGATGCCACGCTGGTGTTTGACGGTACGGCGAGAACGTTTCTTGGCAACCTCCTCCGTGATACCCTTCTTGTGCATCCTACGAAAGACCTGGGTCCAAGTGATTTTACGAGGATTTTTGCGCTGGGCGAAGAGAGAAGCATTTTTCGAGGACTCAAAACGAAAGACCTGATGGACTGAAATTGGAATCGACAAGGGAAAGCAGAATCAGCTATACCTTGCTGTCACCGCGAACGAAAAGCGTGCCCCTGCTGGGATAGATACGGTAACCCGAAAAGGAGTCGATCTCTAGCTTCTAAACTCGCAAAAAAGGGGGATTAAAAAAAGTAGCTTGTTAGCTACATTAGATAGAATGAACGCACCATCTAAATTTTATGACAAGACAAAAACAGGGTCAGTCTATCTCATAACCACTTGAGCGTCATCCAATTGTCCGACGCAACATCCAACTCAGCAATACACCATTTTGCATGAGACGGGTGCTCGTCGACTTGGACTGCTTCAACGAAACTGATGCGGGCTTACCTTGAGCTGTCTTGCCGCGTAGTCCTTGTCCTTGCCTGTCCTTACAGCCTGCTCTCGCACTAGCTCGGCATCTGCCGATATTGATGACAAATTTATTGATTATGCTGAGCACAAGTCTGAGAAGATCTGAGGTCACAGTTTTTTCTCAGACGGTCTGCGCCGAGATGCTGAGCATGAATGTCAAATCTCAGGGTGTCCCAGACTTCCTAGATACCTTTGCTAGCCTCAGTCGTCCACCATATAGAGTGACGTCTGAGGCAAGTCTTCTCCTACAAACGTCATCTATCTTAGCTCACCTTACTCTATATATACTTATTCACTTTTAGGTGAATATACTAGCCGTCTACCATATAGGGTGACGTCTGAGATACCCATTTACTTTTAGAAGTAGGTACAAGTCTGGTAGAATTCGCTACATGGCCAGGCTGTGTTTGCTGTTAGAAACTGACATGACTCGACCTATTTCTTATATGTACATTCCTCCTTCACCTAGCTGGGGACCAGTAGCTCTGCTCCACCTCCTGCTCTGAGTTTCACCGATGACATTTATGAGTAGACTGTCTGCTTGATCCATCATTTCTTCAGGCCACGTGTAACCGTCCGTTGTGGTTACTAGTTCAATAGTCAGCGGTGTCCTCTCGTTTATTTGTGGGCGAGGCAAGAGGATAAGTGTTCCCGAACAGGTGGCTTGGGTACTCAAAATGGACATAAAGGCCGCAGAAGTAGTTTTGATGACGTTCGGCGGTGCGAATGTTTCGGCACGGGCTCCCTGCAAAGCTTCGAGATTAAATCATGTAAAATGTAATCCAAACTACATACAGGGTCGAAATCGGTGGTTGAAAGATAACGGATAGGTGCATCTTGCAAAGAGACTGGTTGATTAGAAATATAAGTAGACACCGAATACTCGTCCAGCAGTGCAACCCTAGGGTTCTCTCAACCATTATTCAAAGCCAATTATTCCATCTGCTCACCTCTCAGGCTTGAATTTATCGATGATTGCCTGGGCATACGCATGCTTCGCCGACACGGGCAATGTTGTGCACATCTCTGGCACTATTATATTGGCACTAGTCCAGTTCGCCTTGCATACCGTCCCAACCGTAGGAGAACCCATGACCACAGTACCGATCTCATCTCCCAGATCAGCACTTTTCGCCCAAACCGCCCCAGGGTGACCGTTTACAACAATGAGTATAGGTTTTGGCTCGAAACCGGTTCCTATGAAGCTAACGTCGGATTCCTTATATTGAACGTCGTGCCTTTGCGAACTGGATTCTTCTTCTGAGTCTGATTCCAAGGCATGGCGGGGAGGCAACTGGGATCTTATCGAGTCAATTGATGGAGTGGCATCAGTGGCCATGATTGCGGGTCGGCAATAAAGTAGCTGGGTGAAGAGTGTCTATCTTATAAATTAGCTAAACAAGAGAGAGTTTCTGACATCGTGAATTCCGGATATATAAATAAGTCTGCTAAACTAGCACTGCCACTGGGTAGCAATAATCATTAATGTAACAGTAATGTAGGTGTAATCAGCACTTATCAATCACGGCAAGTCCAAGAGACAGACCCCCAAGTACAGCTGCATGACTATCTAGAGGTGACAAATTAAGGGTGGTCCAGTATCCATTTGACTAACTACAGAATAACCTTAAGTGCGTTTAACTCGTTCAGTTTGAATATTCATGGGTGCATATTGAAATTGTAACTAAATGCGTTCTTTTCCCTTCCCATCGTATCTACATTGCTTGTCGAGTCCTCATGTGTTTACCGTGGCAAATATGCATTTTGTTTCTCAGTGGATAATCTTCAGGACTCTCCTGCCCTTCAGAGGTTTTGTACGGAGTATCCGGCAAAAGATCCGTGTCCCATACTGCCTGGGGTCAGCAGCACCCTGACACCGTCTTCTGACTCTCTTCGGCGAAGTTAAACATTACTTTCACTGACGTTCCATTTAAAGCGCTAGAACGAGATGAGACCTCACAGTTCTCAACAGTCCGTGTAACCAGCAGACGCTGCACAAACGGAACGACGAACTGACAAGGACGAGAGAAGACGAACGCGTAACATATAAAAGAGGTATAATCAGAACACTATCGCACAAAAATACAAATCATCCCCACAATTCAAATTAGCGGCCGATGAAAGTTCTACACCGCTGAGATTTGCCTATCCCTATACCAGCTGGAGCTTCACTCGGCCGAGGCTTAAAACTTTCACGCTTTGCTCGGGAAGACTTTGTCGAAATAGCCGGACTTGCTCCTGGTAGACTTCTACTTGCGTTGTGAGGCCTACCAAAGGCCGGAATGAGGCTTCCATGAACTTGAGCGGACACGCTGCGAGATCCCGATGAGTGTACTGCTGCGCTGGGTGTGCGGCCATGCCCCAGATTACGAGATCTGGAGGAGGATTTGACCCTACTTCCAGGGGTTTGCGTGGAAGGCTCTGGCCTTGTCTGTATATCGTTGCCTCGATGGTTGCCGAGTGGTGCACGGATGTTCTTGCGACCACTACTGAGTTTCTGGCGTTTATTGGAAACAAATTGGGATGTGGATGAGGATGAGGATGAATTTCGCTTGAAAGCGGGAGTGACGGCTCGTGAGTTTGGCGCATGACCATTCATGTTGCTCGAGTTGACTGGCGTTGTCGCGCGAGAGGAAATTGACCCCGTTCGAGATCTGCGTTTGTTCTCTTGTTCTGCTGCCGCAACTGCCTCCATTAACAATGGAAGGAAGCTTTGGCCATGCACCAGGAACGGTCGACTTGTTGCCTGTTCCCATGCAGGAATTGATATAAGGAGATCCTGTTCCAACTGAATAGACCCGTCACATTTCCTTCCCTTCGTTGGAAGTGAGAAATACTTACGCGAGGTTTCTCTTTCGAAACTCTCTTCCTCATCTTCTCCTCACGCAGCAGCCGCCCGGGATCTCTCGGACCTCGCCCTAGAAGACGAGTCTGATCGGCAGCTGCCATAGCAAGTTCCTTCTCTTCTTTGCAAATGTCGAAGTATTTGCGCACATTAGCAAGCAGTGGCGCCTTCGATCTGCGCTCCTCGTTCAGCCTTCTGATCTCATCTTCATGTATTGTCAACAACTCTTCAGTATAATCACCTAATGTTAAATTAGCAGTGTTCATAGACCGTACTGAATCGCTTCACTGTCAGCAAACGGAACAAAGTCGGCTCTTTCGTCATCTCCAATCATTAAATCATCCCACAATTTGCTGATTTCCTCTCGTGCACTGTCAATGAAAGTACCCATGCATTCTCTTTTGAGCTTCAACATGCGTTCCAACTCCTCCTCATAATCATGAACTACTTGATCCGTGCTTCCGCGATGATTCTCGACAAATGCATCCATAGCTGTTTCATCAACCCCCAGTCGTCTCCAGAGACTTTCCAATTGATCATATATTGACTGTATATGAGATTCCCGGTTTCTCTTAATATCTTCGAGAGATGCTTGAAGACATTTCGCCCAAGATACTAGCTCTGGATTGGGTTCCACATTTTCCAAGCCGAAAGGAGGGCTTGGAAGCTCGGAAAGATCTTCGCCCCCTGCCTCTTCAAGACGCACAACAAAACGAGCAAATGTCCTTTGATGCTCGGTATTCGAGAACTTGTCAGTGCGCGAGGAACTTCTGCTAGTTCGAGAGAGAGGTGTGGGGGTCTCTAGAAAAGGATCATTTAAGGAATTGGAGGGTGAAGCAATTGCATGCGAAAATGGTGAGCCTGGGGTAGAACTCAAACTGTCAAGGGTAGGCGGAGAAATTCCGAGCTCTGAGTACAGCCAATCGATCTGCACAAACAAGTCACCCAGTTCGACGAGGCGGTGAGCCTGAGCTGGAGTCAAATTGAATTTCAGCCTGGAGAAGATTAGAGAACGTACGACTTCAGCCTTCCCCCGTGCGAGCTCTTTCTCCAATTTCAAGAAGCGATCTGGGGAGACGTCGTGATAAGATTCTTGGTCTAGCACATTGTCGCGAGGAGCGATGCTCGGTTCAAGAACATCCATGCTAAAAAATGTTGAGCCTAAAGTCCGCGCGAGTGAACGCAGCCGATTCAAAATGGTCGCCAGATGCTCGAGTTTCGAGTGGTAGAGCTGAAATTAATAATTATCACCTGAATTTTAGAAAAGAATTCCAATACTCACTTGTCTGAGCTTCTCTTGACGTTCGACCATGAGATTATATCGTCGTGGTAACACTGGCTCACTCCTGAGTTCTTCGATCGTGTTGCTGCTCGACTGAACGTTGTCGCCTAGTGCTTCGGAATATCGCATGCATTCACGTTCTACCATATCACACCTAGTCGTCCATTCTTCGACCTCCTTCCGTCGTACTCCTACGGGTCGCTCTACTCCTTTCAACAGCTCTGCGTGTAAAGCTCGAAAATCGTCCTCGAGTGCACCAGGGTGTAAACCCAGCTGCAGATGTAGTGTGGGCAACAATTGTATTTGATATTTAAGATGCCTATGTAGGGAATTGAGGAGGTCTGTCAGAGATGTCTCTTGAGCCGACATAGTGACAGAGTGGCGGAATATCGTTTTAGTCAACTTGATTAGGGGGTTTGATCAACTTGCTATCACGTGGAAGAAGCGTGTTTGTTTAATTTGAAAGACGGTGAGAAAGATCAAAATCAATAAGTCTATCAGATTACTAAGCAATAGAAAACGGTAAGATATCTAAATCAACATTTTATTCAAAACGAACTACTCAGTGATTGGTATCTAAGCAATAGGCTATCCTGGCACCAACCTTTTGTTTCTGGTTTTATGTACATTCTAGCTCTTACTACTCCTCTCACTAATCTCTGGTCCTAGTGATCATTTGTCTTGAAACACTGCACGATTCCCTTATGTTCCCCGCCACAAAGACCACTGTCGCATCCTAGAGGAAATCCTACCCTCTATATCCCACCTGGCATTCTTAGTACTTACGTAGGAGTCAAAACCCTCACAGAGTTGTTCCTACGGCACCAAGAACTCCCTTATAGTATTATTCTTTAATGTGCCCTTCCCCAGTACTTGACTGCATGTAATATGATTTCTTATCTGATAGCAAGTACCAGAATACAAGGAATCATTTGTTCTGCTTGACAAAGGTAGTATGGGAGGTGGTCCTCGTGTTTTAAGACAAAATCCAACACAAAAAGAAGTAGCTGAGATTGTCACTGCAGTGCCTCGTGATGGTACCTGTCATTTCGTCTGAGTGACTGAACCTATGTCTATCAGTTTATTACAAGATTCTAAGCGTCTCAACTCATTGGTTCCAAGTCCGCAGGAACCCTTATTTGGTGAAATGATGCTCATGGGAGTTGTTTCGTGTATTCCAAGTTTTTGACAAAGAAGGCAATGGATTCATTGGAGCTGATAAATTAAGGTATGTACCAACATAGTTTGGAGAGAAGATGACTGATGAAGAGGTGGACGAACTGTTAAGAAGTGTCTAGATCGGCTCTCAAGTATCTTTTAATCCCATCGTCCCCAATCTTGTATCAACATTATCGTATGTCCAGCGACGTAAACATCAGTGTTACCATCAACTACGAGTCCTTCACTATCCTGAGCCAGTAGATACCAGAGTCATACTCCTCATCTGTTCCAAGCATTAACAAGCATTAATGTGTATGAATGTGCCAAGACTAACGATAATTTCATACATGTAAAAACATATATTTTTCTTCTAGTCTTCTATTCTTCGTCCGACTCCGTTTTATAGCCATCGCTGTCATCATCAACACCGTCTTTTGCGCTTGTACTGCGCTCAATAGAACTCCTGGAATCTCCTGACATTTCAACCACAATCTGCCCACCTCCTTTCAGGACAGCAAGATCACCAAGTTGTACATCCCGCTCCCAAGGTATCTCCATTCTTGGATAAACCGTTACCAATCGGAATCCCCACCACTCCGTACCACCAGTATCTTGAATCTTATCTTCTATAGCCTTTTCCCTAGTTTCGCTGCCCTCTGGAACAATGCTAGGATCATCTTCAGGAGAAAAATGCGAAGGCACGAGTTGAGCATCGACGTAAGCATAAAGGCTCGTCAAACTCGCCGTAGAGGCAAAACTCTGCACAAGGCGCGCCCCTGTCGCCAATCGAATCGCAAAACGTAAGTTGCCACCAGCTCCAACCAACGGGCTTACAACATTTCTCCTCGTCCATCTTCGCCAATTCATCCTCAGCTGCTCTTTCCGCTTGGCCTCAGCAACCTCTTTTTCTTTCTTCGCAGCAGCAGCTCGTGCCTCTTCATCTGCTTTCCATCTGGCCTCTGCCTCCGCTCTCCCAGTTGCAATCTTCGCCTCAATACGTTCCTTATCCCGTTTCGCAGCTTGTTGGAATGCTCTATCTTGTTCTTCGCGAAGTTGACGTTCCTGTTCACGTTCGCGCTGCTCATTTTGTAAACGCTCCAGATGAGGCTGTACACGAGGGAGAAGTTGTCTGTCAAGATGATCAAGAATGGCCTGAGCAGAAGTGGGGCCGGTGCCAGGAGGATAAGGTTTGCCCTGGTGGCGGGAGAGAACGGTCAGGACAGGTTGCTGGGAAGATGAGGAGGAGCGTGAAGAGGTAGGTGTACGACGAGGTTGCATGGCAATGAATGCAATAAATGGGTATGTTGTTGCTTGCAGTTTTTCAGATGCTGTAGGAGGAATGAGCAAGGCAGTAAGGTGGCAACATGGCATGACGTACCATCCCAAGCCTCGAGGTCGTGCACGTCACCTCCCCAGACAAGAATATCATTCTGGTAGAGTGCTTTGACAAAGTCAGGATTTGTTAGAGTAGCCCTATACATAATTCATTCCATGAATTGACATGGCTGAAATAAGTGAATACCTCTTAAACTCGGCTGTATCATCATGTTCCTCGGTAACGAGGATTATACATCCAACCTTGAGTTCTCTCTGACAAGTCCGCAAAAATTCCTCATAATTGCAAATCTTGAAGTCTGGCAAGAGCTTCTTGCCCTCTGCATGATCAATTGATTGTGTGTGGCGTGCCGTCAACCGCGAAGGACCAGCTTCGACAGCACTTGTAGAAGCAGGTCCACGAGGGCCTTTTAATCGGCCAATGCACACCGCCCCAAGTTCTTCTTCCAAGTCAGTCACCCACTTGTCAGGGCCGCTTCGGTATATGGGCCGTGGTCGTAACGGACGATAAAAGTTGAGAGTAGAGAACCGGAATTGAGGGATGGGGATGCGAAGAAGGTCGAAGATAAAACGGAAGACTCCTGAAAGAATCTTGAAAGGGAGCGCAAGGATGGAGAACAGCGGTCTTGCAAAAGAGTACAGGACTGAACTGCCGCCCGAGTTCTATCGAGAAGTCAGGATATGATAATAAACAATGGAGAGATACTACACGCCCTGTTGGAGACCTGGGTGTGGTTCTGCAAAGAGTCATCTACTTGAAAAGGTTCCAGAGTGCGTTCATGTTGAGGTAGAGGTCGATTATCCGGACTTGGTCCATCCCCAAAAATTGCCTCAACTGCTCGCTGGGGTAAAATCAGAATGGGTCTATAAGAATACACTTGGAACCTGCCTCAACATCCCAGTCAAAACTCTCGAGGACACCTATAGAGACCTCATCACTGCCGCCATTCGTGAGCTCGCGAAGCTGGTCGAGGGCTCGACGCTGGCTGTCACTGAGGTTACTCATACCAAGTAACATTTCCAAAACAGGGAGTATACAGTCATCGGCATCACAAAGCCAAACAGTAACATATGAACAAGAGCGTCAGTCCTGGGGACCACAGCCTGCCAAGAAAAAGCTCCGCGATAAGCGTAGCATGCACCTGCTCAAGGGAGATGAGGAGAACTACATTTGACTCGGCAGCGCATCGATACTCAAAACCACTTCAACAGTCATTTTATCCAACTCTCCACTCTCCTAGATGTAGCTAGAACGACGGTCAAGTTCTTACAATGCGCTCTGAGACCCACGCACAAAAAGGCTATGGGCTTGCGGAAATGCGCAGTCATTCAGATGCCCTTCATGTTCTACGATGGGCAAACTGTATCCCCGTCATTGGATTATTGTTCGAACAGTGGTAGAAAGAGGAGATTGGGGATCTGTTATGGACAGAAAAGCAGAAAGCGGAGAATGATGAAATAAGGATGAAACGGGAAGAAATTAACCAGGGGCACAGAAAGAATGGGACAAACTCGTTGATTGTCAGATTCCCAGTTGAGAATGTGCAGGTGATATACAAGAGGGATAGGAGCAAAGGGTAGGAACTCAACTCAGGTCTATTCTGCTACTGATCTAGGTCCAAGACATTGTGAAAACAAAGACACGTAAAAGTAAAAAAAAACAAAAGGAAATGAAATACAAGAAAAACCTTCACTGAAGAAGAAAACTTTAAAATGCGACGATATTTTCAAAGCAGATGAAAAGCCCAATACTGGTAATTTACGCGGGTCGATGATTGGTGGGAAACGTTAAGAGTCGAGATATAATGTAAATCATAAATCAAAGCGCGAGAGCGTGTAATCAATTGTCGATTTAAAAAAAAGAGAGAGCGGAAGAAACAAAGAACGCCTGATGCCTTGTTTCAAGTGTGATTGTTTTGTGATGCACCCAGACTATTGCTTCAAGAGCACAAGGCGAGATCGGCTCGTTTCCGCCTGGTGCACTCTTCAGCTCTGACTCAGATAACAACTCTGATACCAGGCTGTTGAACAAGCTAGGCAGCATAGACAGCCAACATGGATCTTCGTCAAACATGCTCATTTTTGGTCACCCAAAGAATTTCATCAGTCCAAGCATTGCATACTACTGTTAGGATCCCAACATCGAAGGCTACATGTAACGGATGCCACAAGATAGCAGACAGATAATAACTGCCTTCATACCAGATGCATTATACCGAACCCCTTACAAAAAACTAGCTCCAACCCAACTACGCTTTATTATCAACAACATTCTGAGCCAACTGCTCTTTTTCCTTCAATCTTCTCTGCTCCCTACGTTCCCGTCCCCTGGTGATCATAGCTTTAGGTTCTGAGTCGGCCCAAAGATACTTGCACGCCTTTTCAATTACCCCGCACCCAACAAAGTCGAGTATCATGACCATTGTCAGCCTGAACTTGAACTAGAGAAGAAAAGATCAAATCAGATTTGAGACAAAGCATGTAAGCACACTTACGGAATCGGCCATCTCGACGATTTGCAGCCATCGATTCAACTCAGGCATAAAATCTGTCGCACCTGAGAATGCAACGGCGCTAGCACCAACAAGGCCCCAATACAAAGCAGAGTTTTCACGGATACCCTCACGGAAAGGTCGACCCTTCAACGGGTATCAGCCACAAAATCTCAGAGTCGGAAAGGAACTAGCCTGAAAATTGATTGCAAATGTTGAGACTTGCTGAGACAATCCAAGAAGATAGATGGCAGTGTTCAACAAGTTAGGTTCAAACTTGGCTTCAAGATCAATCGGACCACGCCTAGCATCATCAGTTCAATCAACAGACCAGACCGATCGAAGAGTGTGATAACTTACTCCTCGTATGCGCGCGAGAGGCTAGTGATATACACCAAGGACACGATATGCAAAGCAAATTGTAGGAGAACGGAACCCAGGACATAGAGATTGAAGATGTTCCCAAGAGGACGTTCGCGCGAGAGCTGCTCAACAGGCTGATATAACGCAATGTCAGACATAGAACCTCGATCAACGGAAGCGATTGCCACAAACCTTCGCACGAGAGATACACAGGAAACACACTGACATTAACATACCAGTAATAGTCACTTGATAATCGCCAAACTTAATGCCGTCAAGATACTGCACGCTCAAACTGTATGCGGTAATGAGACAGTTAAGGGCAAGAATCTTGTACATCTGAATTGTCGCTACGAGGGTACATCGGCCTTGACGAACAATATGCGTGACTAATCGAATTTTGATTAACAAAAATAAATCCAAGAGGGCAAAAAAAACTCACCAGCTGACACATGCGAGAGTTTAGAGGTGAAAGGCGCAGCACAGGACGCATCTCCGAGCTTTATCTTGGGTACATCATTCTCATCCTCCATCGACGCTAATTGAGAGGTAATTGAAGCTATATCGAACTGCACATAGAAAGATTAACTCAAGTGCTGGTGACAGAAGAGCTCAATTCACCTTCTCTAGAGGATTCCTTTGTCGGGCCACCTGCTGATTTGCTGCTGCAGCTTGCTGAGCTTTGACTGCATCCGGTACTAGATGTGCAATCGCCGGCGGAACAGGCGGCGGAGGCTGATTGAACCTTGCTGAAAATTTCAACTGGCTTTCATACACCTTCTTAATCCTCTCCAACTTTTGCCTCTCTTCAATCTTTTTCAGATCATCTGGGGTACTGTCCAAAAGTGCAACACCAATATGCGCTTGCTTGAGCGCGCCAACGTCATTGGTTCCATCACCAGCCATTAGAGTAATGTATCCCAAAGTTTTAAGCGTTGTAAGAATATATTCTTTTTGTGAGGGTGAGACGCGCGCATAGACCCACGTGTTTTGAACGAGAACAGCCCAACTGGGTTGATGTTCAAACTTCTTCATTGCCGTACCGGTGATACAGATGTCATATTGATCGAAGAGGGAAGTATCAAGGGGTTCAGAGGGATCAACGGGAATTATCTTGCTTTCATCAACTGTACGCCAAACGAGGTCTATGCCGATGTTCAGTATCTGAACCTTCATTTAGAAGACAATTTCATACCTGCATCATGCTTGGGGTCCTCTCGCAGATCAAGGACAAGAACATCACGGTCCACAATCTCAACATCCCGAGCAACATGAACTGCAGTAAGAGGGTTGTCCCCAGTAATCATGATACACTGATAATTTCGATGAACTCGATGCGTCAAAGGCAATTGGCAAAAATACTCACGCGATGAGATGAATCAGCCAACATCTTCAGCGCATCGACAGCGTCAGCCTTAAGCGGGCAATAGAAGACAAGGAACCCCGCAAACTGCAAATGACTCTCGACCTCAGCTCTATGCAGCTTATTGATCTAGCCATCCAATCAGCCGATCACTCCTTTAACTGGATTATGACATGCCTTATCCGCATTCATCGGTTCCCCCTCTTTCATTGCCAAAGCCAACACTCGGCTGCCCTTCCTCGTGAACCATTTGTAAGTATCATCGTAGCCTTCGGGTATAGAATCCAAGAATTGTTTGATCGTCTCGGGAGCACCTTTAACAGCAATTAGTGACCTGCCATTCGGCAGAATCGAGACCGTAGACATTCGCTTGAGGGCAGATGAGAACTGGTAGCGACGACGAATATGAATCTGAGACTTGGACCCAGCCGAATTTCTAGGGCCAATTGTATTTTCTAAAAAACATGAGCATTTTAGTCAATGATGGTACTGGATAGGATTGCCTTTAGTAAGAGACCATTCCAAAGCGTCCAGTGTCGTCTTCTCCATCGGATCTCCAACAGTCGTACCATCTTCCAATTTAACCAGGGCATGTGCGGCGGCGAGACATAACGTAGTTTCTCTTGAAACTTCTTGAACACTTGCAAGTTTCCTAGGATTAGACTTACTGAATCCTGACTTCAGCCAAGATTGGGGAACATATAAGCCAGGTTACCTACTCAACACCAGCAACACCCTGGAGAACAAGGTTCTCAGCAGTTATTGTTCCTGTTTTGTCGAAACAGCAAACATCTACACGACCAGCAAAAGGAATGCGAAAAGGTTCAGTGCAGAAAATTGCTATCAGGAATGTTAGAGATGCAGGAGGGATATGACATGAAACCTTGCAACTGACCAAACTTGGATAGAGCAACCAACGAAGTGTTCACAGCCAAAGACAATTCCATGGGTAGCTCCGGTGGAACGACGCTCGTCACAATCAAGATACAATCCACCAAAAGCTTTGACTTTTTCAAGTCGCGCTCAATGCCTGGAACAACTGATTAGCACTTACATTTTGGAGATGAATATAAGATACCAACCTTTTGTCCAAACATACCAACTAGCGGCGACCGCAAAAATTAGAAGGAACCCAATGAACAGAAATGCTTCGAGATTATTTGCAGAGACCCGTTCGGTGGAAAATATCATGGTCCTCACAAGTTGTCCCTGCGCAGTTCCAAATCCAGTTCGAAGGACAACACCAAGGCATCCCCCATCCGGAGTCTGTATAGGTGAAGGAATTTCTGAGGAAGGTGTAGCCTGTAGAATCTTAGTTCCACAGTACAATACTGTGTTCTTATGTACGTTATCGACATCAAGAGCTTCGTTGCCTTCCCATAGCTGGATGGACTCTTTCAGTAGGGGCGTAGACTCTCCTGAGAGCATGGCCTCATTGACGATAATGGTACCATTAATAAGAAGAATGTCTGCAGGAACATTAGTCTCTGCTTGGGAGCGTGCTGATTGACATTGTTAGTACTACATACACATTGCGAACCACATACCACGTACCAATAGACACTATATCTCCAGGTAACAACTTGTTCGTTTGGATCTCAATCCACTTGGAATCTCTGTAACAACGGATAGGATATGGAATGACGGACATAGTCCTAAATTCCGTGAGTGTACGAATCCGCTGCCAAGAGTATCAGAATATGATAGATGACATCAATGTTGAAACAACATCAGAACTCACTTGCCAGACAACAGTGCATTCAAAAACAACCAACATGAAGAGGGTAAACAAACTGTAATACCAATACTCATCCAAAAACCAAAGTCCGACGCAGAAGACCTGGAACACAAAG
>Ga0153922_1000264_pt1 | contig 21935 bp, 23 predicted proteins | sample TSNJ006MetaG_FD_104723 | JGI IMG/M metagenome (GOLD analysis project Ga0153922, IMG submission 104723) | Attine ant fungus gardens microbial communities from New Jersey, USA - TSNJ006 MetaG | ecosystem: Host-associated > Fungi > Mycelium > Unclassified | place: USA: New Jersey, Brendon T. Byrne... | reverse complement strand
CTCGACGGCATCCCGGAATTCGCCGCACCGTATGAACTGCTCAATGATCCCGTCATGCAGGCCAACATCGGGCTCTTCGCCACCCCTGAAGAGCTGCAACGACAGTGGGAGGACTGCCGACACGGAATCGTGCCCGCCGATCCCGCTATCGGGCTGCAGATCCCGTCGGTGCACGATCCCACGCTTGCGCCTGACGGCAAGCACGCGGCATCGGCCTTCGCGCTGTGGTTTCCGATCGAATGCGGCGACTACGGCCGCATGAAAACCGAAATGGGGCAACGCGTCATCGACAGGGTGACCCGCATCGCACCCAATTTCGAGCGGCTCATCACACGACACACCACCTTCACGCCGCGGCACATGGGCACGATGTTCGGCGCGCCAGGGGGTGACTATTGCTACGGGCTGCTGCACCCGGACCAGATCGGCATCAACCGACCGGGGCCGACGGGCTTCGTCGACCAGCCGATCGGAGTCGACGGACTGTATCTGGCGAGCGCGGGATGCTATGGCGGGCCGGGCATCACGTTCATCCCCGGGTACAACGCGGCCAAGCAGGCGTTGGCCGACGCATCGGCGAGCTAGTACTTTCAGGTATTCGACGTCTTCGACTTGATCGTCGCCAGCCGTCGCAGCGCCTCGTCTAGCGTGTCGTCCTTCTTGCAGAACGTGAACCGCACCAGGTGATTCCACGCCGCGGCGTGTGCGCCGTCGGGATCGCAGAAGGCCGACAGCGGGATCGCCGCCACACCCACGCGGTGCGGCAACTCCGCGCAGAACGTGGTGCCGTCGGTGTAGCCCAGCGGGCGCGGGTCGGCGCACAGGAAATAGGTGCCACCGCTGTGGTGGACATCGAACCCGATCGCTGTGAGGCCGGCTGCGAGCCGATCCCGCCTGGCCTGCAACGTCTTTCGCAACGCAACCACCCAGTCCTGCTGGGTTTTCAGCGCTAGCGCGACGGCTGGTTGAAGCGGCGCGCCGCCGGTATAAGTGAGGAACTGCTTGGCCGCGCGCACACCTGCGATGAGATCGGCATTGCCGCAGGCCCACCCGATCTTCCAGCCGGTGCAGCTGAACATCTTTCCGGCGCTGGAGATGGTGACGGTGCGGTCCGCCATTCCGGGGAGTGCGGCAAGCGGAACGTGCCGCGCTTCGTCGAAGACCAGGTTTTCGTACACCTCGTCGGTGATCACGAGCAGATCGGCGTCGACTGCCACCTGCGTGATCGCGGTCAGTTCGGGCTGGCTCAGCACCATTCCGGTCGGATTGTGGGGCGAGTTGACGATCAGTGCCGTCGTCCGCGGCGTGACGGCGCGGCGCAGCGCGTCGATGTCGAGCGCGAAGCCGCGGCCGTCGGGAACAACCGGCACCGTCTTATGTTGCGCCTGGGCCATCGCGAGCGCCGGCGCATACGAGTCGTAGTAGGGCTCGACGAGCAGCACCTCGGAGCCCGGCTCCACCAGCCCGATCACCGCGGCGGCGATCGCCCCGGTCGCGCCGACGGTGACCAGCACTTCGCGTTCGGGGTCGTAGCTGGTGCCGTACTTCTGTTCTCGGTCGGCGGCAATGGCTTCGCGCAGCGGCGCGATGCCGGGGCCGGGTGGGTACTGGTTGAACCCGTCGGCGATGGCTTGCCGCGCGGCCTCCAGCATCGCCGGCGGCCCGTCCTCTTCGGGGAATCCCTGCCCGAGATTCACCGCACCGATCCTTGCGGCCAGCGCAGACATCTCGGCGAACACCGTGGTGGTGTAGGGCCGCAGCCGAGAGACCGTCATAGCCGCCTATCTTGCCCTCCGGGGCAGCCAGCCTCCGGGCGGCCAGCCCGGGGCAGCCAGCCCGGGGCCAACCAACAGGTTGGTTTAGCGCACTGCTAAGCTCCGACGTCAGAGGTCTACGCTCGGCACAGCCGGGTTGCGCACGCACCGCTGGCAATTGGAATTGAAAAAAAGGAACAGTCATGTCCGAAGAAGCCTTCATCTACGAGGCGATCCGCACCCCCCGCGGCAAGCAGAAGAACGGCTCGCTGACCGAGGTAAAGCCGCTGAACCTGGTCACCGGCCTGGTCGACGAGCTGCGTCGCCGATTTCCCGACATGGACGAGAACCTGATCAGCGATCTGATCCTGGGTGTGGTCTCGCCGGTCGGCGACCAGGGCGGCGACATCGCCCGGACCGCGGTGCTCGCAGCAGGTCTGCCCGACACGACCGGCGGCGTGCAGCTCAACAGGTTCTGCGCGTCGGGCCTGGAGGCCGTCAACACGGCCGCGCAGAAGGTGCGCTCCGGCTGGGACGACCTGGTGCTGGCCGGCGGCGTCGAGTCGATGTCGCGCGTTCCGATGGGCTCCGACGGGGGCGCGATGGCGACCGACCCGGAGACCAACTACCAGATCGGGTTCGTCCCGCAGGGGATCGGCGCGGATTTGATCGCCACCATCGAGGGGTTCTCCCGCGAGGACGTCGACGCCTATGCGCTGCGGTCGCAGCAGAAGGCGGCCGAGGCATGGTCGGGCGGGTACTTCGCGAAATCCGTTGTGCCGGTGCGTGACCAGAACGGCCTCCTGATCCTCGATCACGACGAGCACATGCGGCCCGACACCACGATGGAGGGCCTGGCCAAGCTGAAGACAGCGTTCGACGGGATCGGCTCGATGGGTGGTTTCGACGATGTGGCGCTGCAGAAATACCACTGGGTCGAGAAGATCAATCACGTTCACACCGGCGGCAACAGCTCCGGGATCGTCGACGGCGCCGCGTTGGTGCTCGTCGGATCCGAGTCGGCGGGCGCCTCACAGGGGTTGACGCCGCGGGCCCGCATCGTGGCCACCGCCACCAGCGGCTCCGACCCGGTGATCATGCTGACCGGCCCCACCCCGGCCACCCGCAAGGTGCTGGACCGGGCCGGCTTGGGGGTCGATGACATCGACCTGTTCGAGCTCAACGAGGCGTTCGCGTCGGTGGTGCTGAAGTTCCAGAAGGACCTGAACATCCCCGACGAGAAGCTCAACGTCAACGGCGGCGCGATCGCGATGGGCCACCCGCTGGGGGCGACCGGCGCGATGATCACCGGCACCATGGTCGACGAGCTGGAGCGGCGCAACGCCCGACGCGCCCTGATCACGTTGTGCATCGGCGGCGGCATGGGTGTGGCGACCATCATCGAGCGCGTCTGACGCGGGTTTTCGACAGGAGAATCATGGCAGAGAACACCATTTCGTTTGACAAGGATGCCGATGGCATCGTCACGCTGACGATGGACGACCCGACCGGGTCGGCGAACGTGATGAACGAGCACTACATCGACTCGATGGGCAAGGTGGTGGAACGCCTTGTCGCTGAGAAGGATTCGATCACCGGTGTGGTGATCACCAGCGCGAAGAACACCTTCTTCGCCGGCGGTGATCTGAAGGGCATGATCAACCTCGGTCCCGAAAACGCCGGAGAGGCCTTCGATCTCGTCGAGCGGGTCAAAAAGGATCTGCGCACACTGGAGACTTTGGGTGTGCCCGTGGTCGCCGCCGTCAACGGTGCCGCGCTCGGCGGGGGCCTTGAGATCGCGCTGGCCTGTCATCACCGGATCGCCGCCGACGTCAAGGGCCTGGTGGTGGGGTTCCCCGAGGTCACGCTGGGCCTGCTGCCCGGTGGCGGCGGGGTCACCCGCACCGTACGGATGTTCGGCATCCAGAACGCGTTCATGAACGTGCTGTCGCAGGGCACGCGGTTCAAGCCGGCGCAGGCCAAGGAGATCGGCCTGATCGACGAGATCGTGTCCTCGGTCGATGAGCTGGTGCCGGCCGCGAAGGCGTGGATCAAGGCCAACCCGGACGCGCATGTGCAACCGTGGGATGCCAAGGGCTACAAAATGCCCGGTGGCACGCCGTCGTCGCCGGCGCTGGCGTCGATCCTGCCGTCGTTCCCGGCGCTGTTGAAGAAACAGCTCAAGGGTGCGCCGATGCCTGCGCCGCGGGCGATCCTGGACGCCGCGGTCGAGGGCGCCCAGGTGGACTTCGACACCGCTTCGCGGATCGAGAGCCGCTACTTCACTCATCTGGTCACCGGCCACGTCGCCAAGAACATGATCCAGGCGTTCTTCTTCGATTTGCAGCACATCAATGCGGGTGGCTCACGCCCGGACGGCATCGCCAAGACCCCGATCCACAAGATCGGTGTGTTGGGTGCGGGCATGATGGGCGCCGGGATCGCCTATGTATCGGCGAAGGCCGGATACGACGTGGTGCTCAAGGATGTCAGCATCGAGGCCGCGCAGAAGGGCAAGGCCTACTCGGAGGGCCTCGAGGCCAAGGCGCAGGCGAAGGGCCGCACCACCCCGGAAAAGTCTGCGGCGCTGCTGGACCGGATCAGCGTGACGGCCTCTGCTGCCGACTTCGCCGGCGTCGACTTCGTGGTCGAGGCGGTGTTCGAAAACCAGGATCTCAAGCACCAGGTCTTCCAGGAGATCGAAGACGTCGTCGAGCCCAACGCGCTACTCGGGTCCAACACCTCGACAATGCCGATCACCGGCCTGGCGACCGGTGTCAAGCGCCAGGAGGATTTCATCGGGATCCACTTCTTCTCGCCAGTCGACAAGATGCCGCTGGTCGAAATCATCAAGGGCGAGAAGACCTCTGACGAGACGTTGGCCCGGGCGTTCGACTATGTGCTGGCGATCGGCAAGACCCCGATCGTGGTGAACGACAGCCGGGGGTTCTACACCAGCCGCGTCATCGGCACGTTCGTCAACGAGGCGCTGGCGATGCTCGGCGAGGGCGTCGAGCCGGCCAGCATCGAGCACGCAGGATCGCAGGCCGGGTACCCGGCGCCGCCGCTGCAGCTGTCGGACGAGCTCAACTTGGAGTTGATGCACAAGATCGCGGCCGCCACCCGCAAGGGGGTGGAGGACGCCGGTCGCACCTACGTGCCGCATCCGGCGGAGGCGGTCGTCGACAGGATGCTCTCTCTCGGCCGGCCGTCGCGGTTGAAGGGCGCCGGCTTCTACGAGTACGCCGACGGCAAACGGGTCGGCTTATGGCCGGATCTGCGGTCGACCTTTGAGTCCGGGACGTCGCAGCCACCGCTGCAGGACATGATCGACCGGATGCTGTTCGCCGAGGCGCTGGAAACGCAGAAGTGCCTCGACGAGGGTGTGCTGACGTCGACGGCTGACGCCAACATCGGGTCGATCATGGGGATCGGGTTCCCGCCGTGGACGGGCGGCACGGCGCAGTTTGTGGTCGGTTACCCCGGCGGTACCGCGGGATTCGTCGCGCGGGCACGGGAGTTGGCCGCCAAGTACGGAGAGCGGTTTACCCCGCCGGACTCGTTGCGTTGAGTCTGCGCTGAGGGCGCGGGGTACTCGAACTTTTGCGCCCTGGACGCAGAGTCAACGGTTGTGCCGCAGTATGTAGTGCCGTAACGCATTGCTGCGGCCCCGGTTGGCGGGGTACGGCTGCTCGCCGGTCGAAACCAGCGTCCAGGCTTCGGCGAAACGCCGCTCGATCTCGGGCTGGTCGATGCCGGGCACCCCGATCGATCCGCCGGGCGTGAACTCGACGAGCAGCAGCCTTGCGTCGGGGGCCGCCACCGCGGTGACCTCGCGGACGTACTTGTCGCGGTCATCGCCGCTGATCGCGTGCAGGCAGCCTTGGTCGACGATCAGGCCGAATCCGGTGCCGACGCCTTCGGTCGACAGCCTCGTCGCGTCGGCCTGGCGGAAGTCGATGTCCATCGCGGCGGCTGCGGCCTTGGCACGAGCTTTGTTGAGGGCCTTCGAAACGAAATCGACTCCGGTCACCTGCCATCCGTGCTGTGCCAGGTAGAGGGAGGTATCGCCGGTGCCGCACCCGACATCCAGCGCACGTCCGGGTGTCAGGGCGGGCTCGTCGTCGCTGCCCTCGACCAGGCTGCGCAGGCTGGTCGCGATCGGATGGCCGTCCCATGGGGTGAAGCCGAGCTGGTAGAAGGTCCGGAAGAGCAGCTGTCGGGTGGCCATGAAATCCACAGTAGTCACATCGCGGCAACGTCCATGGGCCTCATCTTTCAGGCTGCAGCACTGTCTGCGCTGTGGGCATTGACTCTGCGCTGAGGGCGGGGGTTACTCGAACTTCTGCGCCGTGGACGCAGAGTCAACGGCTACATTGAGAAAGCAGCGGCTGGTCGGCCGCGCTGGTCGCGGTCGGAGGCGCCGCCCTCAGCGTCGGCTCGGACGGCGGCGGCAGCATCAGGCAATCGTGTGCCCCGCAATGCCGACCCCGGCCAAGCCACACCACCACGGCCTGGTCGAGATCAGCGACTTCTCGCACATGATGGTCCACAACCTGACGGGGTGGCCCGCGGCCGTCGTGCGGTGCGGAACTTCGAAAGAAGGCCTGCCCGTCGGTGTCCAGGTTGTCGCCAGACCGTGGGAGGACGCGACCGCGCTCGCGGTCGCAGCGCATCTGGAAAGGGTGTTCGGGGGGTGGCGGCCGCCTCCGATGGTCGCCGACTGGGTCGCCGCACCCGGGCTGATCGCCGGCACATAGTGTCCAGGTATGCAATTCGGACTCTTCATCCCGCAAGGCTGGCGTCTCGATCTGGTCGGCATACCGCCGGAGCGGCACTGGGACGTGATGCGAGAACTCGCCGCGTACGCCGACGTGGGCGCCTGGGACTCGCTGTGGGTGTATGACCACTTTCACACCGTGCCGGTGCCCACCGCAGAGGCCACCCACGAGGCGTGGAGCCTGATGGCCGCCTACGCCGCGTCGACATCGCGGATAAGGCTCGGTCAGATGTGCACGGCGATGAGCTACCGCAATCCGGTGTACCTGTCGAAGGTGGCCGCGACGGTCGACGTGATCTCAGGCGGCCGGTTGCAGATGGGCATCGGTGGCGGGTGGTACGAACATGAGTGGCGTGCTTACGGTTACGGTTTCCCGTCGGCGGGCGTGCGGCTGGCGCGCCTCGACGAGGGCGTGCAGATCATGCGCGACGCGTGGCGCGACGGCGTCGTCACGTTCTCCGGTGCGCACTACCAGGCCGACGGCGCGATCGTGCAACCCACGCCGTTGCAGCCTGGTGGTATTCCAATGTGGATCGCCGGCGGTGGTGAGCGGAAGACGCTTCGGATCGCGGCGAAATACGCGCAGTACACCAACTACACGCCCGAGCCCGAGGAGTTCAAACGCAAGTCAGAGATTCTCGCTGAGCACTGCCGTGACGTCGGCACGGACTTCGATGCGATCGTGCGGTCGGCGAACTTCACCGCCGTGCTGGGCGAGACGGACGCCGCGGTCAAAGAGCGGCTCGGTCGGATCCGGGACCGGCTGGTCGCATACGTCGGCGAGGATGCGGCCAACGCGATGATCGCCGCGACCGAGACCGACGCGGCGACCGGCACACCTGAGCAGGTGGTCGAGAAGCTGGCCCAGATGCGCGGTCTCGGCTGTGACTACGCAATTCTGTACTTCCCGGAGGCCGCCTACGACCGCTCAGGCATCGAATTGTTCGAGCGTTCTGTGATCCCCGCGCTGAGTTAGATCGCGGGGCCGAGGAGGTCGTCGGCGTCGCGGATGACGTAGCCGTAGCCCTGCTCGGCCAGGAACCGCTGACGGTGCGCGGCATATTCAGCATCCAAGGTGTCGCGCGCAACCACCGAGTAGAAAAGCGCACCGCCGCCGCTCGCCTTCGGTCGCAGCAGCCGGCCGAGCCGCTGCGCCTCCTCCTGGCGCGATCCGAATGTTCCCGAAACCTGCACCGCCACGGATGCTTCGGGCAGGTCGATGGAGAAGTTCGCGACCTTGGACACCACCAGCGTTGAGACCTCGCCGGCCCGAAACGCGTCGAACAGCGCCTCACGGTCGGCGGTCTTCGTCGACCCCTGAATCACCGGCGCGTTCAGTTCCTCGCCCAACTCATCGAGTTGATCGAGGTAGGCCCCGATCACCAGCCGCTGGTCGTCGGGGTGCTTGTCGAGAATCGACTTGACCACCGCGATCTTCGAATGCGCCGTGGAGCAGAGCCGGTAGCGCTCGTCCGGTTCGGCGGTGGCGTAAAGCATTCGCTCGTTGTCGGTCAGCGTCACCCGCACCTCGATGCACTCCGCGGGAGCGATCCAGCCCTGCGCCTCGATGTCTTTCCACGGTGCGTCGTAGCGTTTCGGACCGATCAGCGAGAACACGTCACCCTCGCGGCCGTCCTCACGGATCAGCGTGGCGGTCAGACCGAGCCGCCGACGCGACTGCAGATCGGCGGTCATCCGGAACACCGGCGCGGGCAGCAGGTGCACCTCGTCGTAGATGATCAGCCCCCAATCGCGGCTGTCGAACAACTCGAGGTGGCGATAGGTGCCCTTGGAGCGCCGGGTCATCACCTGGTACGTCGCGATGGTGACCGGCCGAATCTCCTTGCGCTCGCCCGAATACTCGCCGATCTCGCTGTCGGTCAACGATGTTCGCGCCATCAGTTCGCGCTTCCACTGCCGGCCCGCCACCGTGTTCGTCACCAGGATCAACGTCGTGGCACCGGCCTTGGCCATGGCCGCCGCCCCGACCAGCGTCTTGCCCGCACCGCACGGCAGTACCACCACGCCGGAGCCGCCCGCCCAGAAGGACTCGGCGGCCATCTCCTGGTAGTCCCGCAGATGCCAGCCCTCCTGCCGCAGGCTGATCGGATGCGCCTCCCCGTCGACGTAGCCGGCGAGATCCTCAGCGGGCCAACCGATCTTCAGCAGCACCTCCTTGATGTGGCCGCGTTCGCTGGGATGCACGAGGACCGTGTCCTCGTCGGTGCGCTCGCCGAGCATCGGGGCGATTTTCTTGTTGCGCAATATTTCTTCGAGAACGGCGCGGTCCAGGCTGACCAGCGTCAGGCCGTGCGCGGGATGTTTGACCAGCTGCAGCCGCCCGTAGCGGGCCATGGTGTCGACGACGTCGACGAGCAACGCCTGCGGAACCGCGTAGCGGGAGTACGTGACCAACGCGTCGACGACCTGCTCGGCGTCGTGCCCCGCCGCGCGGGCGTTCCAGAGCGCCAGGGGAGTGATCCGATAGGTGTGCACATGCTCCGGCGCGCGTTCCAGCTCGGCGAAAGGCGCGATCGCGGCGCGGGCGTCGTTGGCCAACTCGTGGTCGACTTCGAGCAGCACGGTCTTGTCGGACTGCACGATCAGAGGGCCGTCGGTCATTGAACTCATTATCCGACATTTAATCGCTGTCGACCGACATCACCGATGTGACGCGGTGCACGGCGAAGTCACGCACCCGCCCCGACGCGGGATCAAATGCCACCAACTGGCCGCCGCGAACGCTGATCGGCGACACGAGGCGCTGGGTGGCCACGCCGGCGGGGTCCACGTATCCCATCACCACCGAGCTCTGATCACGCACGGCCTGCTGCAACAGCAGCACCGCGGTCCCGGCGTCGACGCGCGCTGCGGGGGAGGTCGCCGCGACCTTGCGCAGCATCGCGACGATCGCCTCGAGCGTCTGGGTGCTCGGCGGCGAGATGCCGCGGTACGACCGGCGGTGCGGCACGTCGGTCACCCGCGCGCCGCGCAGCCGCAGGTCGACGATCGCGCCAGTCGTATCCTCGGCCGCAGGGGCAAACCCCGCGTGGCGCAGCGCGGCCAGGACATCCGCGATCGGAGCCTGCGATACCGCCACCGTCGGCGCCAGCAGCCTGAGCTGCAGCGCTTCGGCGAGCGGTGCGGCGGCAACCTGTGCCAGCAGCGCGGTGTCGTCGCAGCGCACAAACGATGCGGCAACCCCCACTCGCAGCTGGCCGTGACGGCGGGCGACGTCGTCAATGAGATAGGTAAGACCTTGTGGCAAAGGTGTTTTCGAGTGCTTGCGAAAAAATTCGTGCAGACCCCCGGCCGTCCGGCCGATGTCGAGCGCGCGCCGGATCGACGATTCGCTGATCCGGTACACCATCGCGGCGCCGGCAGACTCGACCGTGGCGACCTCGGCCAGCCGGTCGGACAAGTCCCGATTGAGGGGACCGGGCACGACCACGGTCAGGTCCGCTTGCACCAGGAAATGGTCGATCGGCTCGGGCAAGGCCCGGTTCATGGCAGCGACGACCTGATCGACTGACGCACCGGACACAAATTCGCGTCCCGGTGTGCTCAGCGCGCCCCGGCCCACCAGGCCGAGCGCCATCGCCTCGTCGAGCAGATCTGCGACCGGGCCGGGCTGCAGGCGCAGCGACCAGCGCGGCCGCCGCCAGAGCAGCAGTCGCGACGCTTCCGTCGCACTCAATCCCGCCCCGGCAGGCAACTCAGCGAGCAGGTCCAGGAGCAGTCGGCGGTCGAGCGCCGCGGCGGTGGAAAACAACGCATCGGAGAGCGCGGCGATCGGCTTGTTGTCGGGTCCGCGGCGTCCAGCCAGCCCCGGCCGGGATGGCAGGTCCAGCCATGTCCTCGTCAGCAGATGCCAACGCTGGGCGCTCGATGAGTCGTTGAACCGGTCGGCCTGCACGGTCGGCGCCCAGTACGGCGCGTCGCCCTCGGGCGGTTCCGGCCGCGGAAGGCCCGCCGCGATCAGTCCGGCCGCCGCGCTGATTTCCAAGATCAGGCCGAGGCGCTGCTCGTCGATGCCAGTCAACTTGGTCAACCGTTTGACCTCACGGACACCCAGGCCGCCGCTGCGCAGCTCGGGAACCGGTGCTGCACCGAGCATCTGGAACACCAGTTCCGTTTCGCGCAGCAGGTCGATCACGGCGCCCGCGGCCGCGGCGTCGACGTCGGCGGCCGTTGTGGTGGAAGTGGTGGACTTGTCTCTTTCTGGCGCCACCAAGCTGACCGGACCCGGTGCCTCACCGCGCAGCACCTGGCCCACCACCCGCGGCAGGATCACGGTCTCGTCATCGACCTGGCGCAGCAGCCCCGCTGCCAGCAGCCGCTGGACGGGTCGGTCGGGCGGCGTGCCCGGGGCGGCGTCGCGGCTCCGGCCGACCGGCGAGCCCGATAACAGCCGGTCGAGGAGTTGACGTTGCGCGTCATCGAGGGTGTCGAGCTGTGCGGCGATCTCATCGGCGGGGCGGGCGGTGTCCTCGACGGTGACCTGGCCCGGGTACCACGGCAGCGCAGCCGGCGCCTCGGCGACCACCCGCAGCGTCGCGTCCCCCCACACCAGGCCCCGTTCTTGCAGCGCATCGAGAGCGACGGCCAGCTTCTCGGCCGGCGCGCGGTCGCCGAGGAGCGCCGTCAACTTCGCGGGTGGCACCGGGGCGGTGTCGGCGTGAAGCACGAGCAAGGCGTCGAGGACGCCGAGAGCCAAGAAGTCGAGGTCGTCGCCCGCTGCCTTGACCGACTGACGCGCCTGGGCCCGGGCGGCCAGCGCAGCGATGCTGCCGGGCGGGGGTTGGGTAAGGTCGGGCCGCAGTTCCAGCAGCCGCACCAGCCGGTCGTCTGGCAGGTCGGCCAGCCAGGCACCCAGCGGGACCCGCGGGGTGGTGTCTGTCATTGCTGACCAGCCTAAAGCAGCCGGTCAGTATCGCGGTGCGCCCTATCACCTGGCAGAATATCGGGGTGGCTGACAACAAACCGCAGAAGAGTCGATACATCGACAACGGCTGGCCGGCGCTCGACGGCGAGGACGACCACGCCATCAGCGAGCTTGCCGCGGACCGCACCGGCGCGTTGTCGCCGTTCGGGGACATCACGTTTCCGGTGCCCGCCGATGAGCTGCCGTACACGCACCCGATCACGGTGGTCAACAAGTAGCCGGAGCAGATGGCCAGTGAGCTCTGACGCCGGTCGACTCTCGCATCTCGACGAACGCGGCGCGGCACACATGGTCGACGTCACCGGGAAGACTGCCACGAGGCGCACGGCGGTGGCTGCCGGGGCGCTGATGACGACCCCGGAGGTGGTGGGGCTGATCTCCGCCGGCGGCCTGCCCAAGGGCGATGCGCTGGCAACCGCGCGCGTGGCCGGGATTCAGGCCGCCAAGCGCACCAGCGAGCTCGTCCCGCTGTGTCACCAGCTCGCGCTGACGGGGGTCGACGTCGAATTCCGCATCGCCGAGTCGGCGGTCGAAATCACCGCGACGGTGCGAAGCACCGACCGCACCGGTGTGGAGATGGAAGCGCTGACGGCGGTCAGCGTTGCGGCGCTGACGCTCTACGACATGGTCAAGGCCGTCGACAAGGCCGCGCGCATCGACAATATTCGTGTGCTTTTTAAGGAGGGCGGGCGCAGCGGCAGGTGGGAGCGGCCTTGAGTGCCCGGTCGGCTCGGGTGGTGATCGCGTCGACCCGGGCAGCGGCAGGACAGTACGACGATCGGTGCGGTCCGATCATTGCCGACTGGCTGAGTCAGTGCGGCTTCTCGGTGCCGGCGCCGGTCGTGGTGGCCGACGGCACGGCGGTGAGCCGGGCGTTGCGTGCCGCGATCGCCGAAAACCCCGACGTCGTGATCACCTCGGGCGGCACCGGCATCTCGCCCACCGACACCACGCCGGAGGCGACGGCGGGTGTGCTCGATTACGAGATTCCCGGACTGGCCGACGCGATCCGGCGCTCGGGGCTGCCGAAAGTGCCGACGGCCGTGCTGTCGCGCGGCATCTGCGGGGTGGCCGGGCGGACACTGGTGATCAACCTGCCCGGCTCACCGGGCGGTGTCCGCGACGGTCTCGCGGTGTTGGCCGACGTGCTTGACCACGCGTTGGATCAGTTGCGCGGAAGGGATCACCCGTGACGTTGGTGCTCAGGGCGGAGATCACCGAACGGCCCGTCGACCTTGCCGAACTCGAAGCCTTGGTGGCACACGAAGCCGCCGGCGCGGTCGTCGGCTTTGCGGGGGTGATCCGCGATCACGACGGCGGACGTGCGGTCGTCCGCCTCGAGTATTCGGCGCACCCCAGCGCGCAGGACACCCTTGCCGACGTGCTCGCCGAGGTGGCCGAGGAGGCACGGGGTGTGCGCGCGCTGGCCGCGAGCCACCGGATCGGGACGCTTTCGATCGGGGACGCTGCGCTCGTGGCCGCGGTGGCGGCCGACCACCGCGCTGCTGCGTTCGAAACATGCGCCAAGCTGGTGGACACCATCAAGGCGCGGCTCCCGGTGTGGAAGCACCAGTTTTTCTCCGACGGATCCGACGAATGGGTCGGATCCGCGTGAGCGGCCGCGACTAAACGCTCGTCGGCTTCTGAACGAGTCCCATGATCGCGTCGTTGAGCGTGATGTCGTTGTCGCGGATCGCTTCGAACAGATTCTTCATATACGTTCCGCTCTGCGGCCCGAGGTCCCCCGGGCCCGGGGTGTGAATGCCCTCCGGCAGGCCGGGAACCGTGCCGTCAGGAACCGGCATCGACGGCGCATCCTGCGGGGCGGGCGCTAGCGGAACCTGAAGTGAGGTCTGCTCGATCACCGCCTCAGGGGCGGGCATCAGGCCGTCGGGCCCGAGCGAGGTGTCCGGCGCCGACTGCGCGACAGTACGCACGACCGCTTGGTCGGCCGGTGGTGGGATTGCCGCCTGCGGCGGCGGTGGTGGCAGCGGGGCGACCGCAGGCTGCGGGGTGTCCGCAGGCGGAGCGTCCGCAGGCGGAGCGTCCACAGGCAGCAGAACGTCCGGGGGCAGCGGGGCGTCCAATGGAGCGGCCGCGTCGCCGTCCGGCGGCGCGGGGGCATCGAGTGGCTGCGCGTCCGTGGGTGCCGACGGCGCAACATTGCGCTGTGCGGCACCGCCCAGCCCGCCGCCGCAGACCGGCCACGCGCCGCGGCCCTGACGGGCCAACACACGTTCGGCGACCGCAATCTGCTGTTCCCTCGTGGCCATATTTGCGGAAGCGGCAAACTCGCCGCCACCGTTGCTCCGCCACGTGCTGGGGGCGAACTGCAACCCGCCCTGATAGCCGTTGCCGGTGTTGATCGCCCAGTTGTTGCCGGATTCGCAGCGGGCCACCTGATCCCATTCGCCATCGGTGGCCGCTGCCGCCTGGGCGCTGAGCGCCAGGCCGCCTCCTGAGATAACTGCGCCGGTGAAGGCGACTTTTGCGACGTTGATGCTAGATGGGGTGGGCTTGCGATGCCGTCCACTCATACGCCGAATGCATCCTCTCTGGATGCGCCTGCGAGGTCAGCTGTCGGGTTCGGGCAAGAGAGGCCGCCCGGCCGGTGCCGCATCCGTGCGGATGCAACGCCGGCTTCACCCCAGGGAACCGCATGTGGCTCCCAGTCCGATATCGGTGGACCGGTGGGTCCCCCGCCTCCATCCACGGTGTCGTTGTGGTCCTTCCCCTCTCGGATGGAGCTCGGCGCGAAAGGAAAGGAGGGCCAACCGCATTGGGGTGGGCTGGCTTGCGGAAGAACGTAGCGTGTCGGGTCGTTTCCGTCATCTTTTGCGCGTCGGCGCGTCGTGGCCGACCGCAACGTGGAAAAGCCCAAGAAGAGACGGCGTTCCCGCTGGTCGGCCGCGGCCGACACCGCCCCGAGACAGCTCTGTTACCAATTCGTTATGTGACGTAAATCACGCTCATCCACCGGCGAAGGGTGGCAACACATCGATAATCTGCCCGGCTCGGACTTGAGCGGTGGTGTCGCGGACGGCCACGCCGTCGCACAGGTACGAACACCGTCCCAGCACTGCGGCGAGGCGGTCGTTTCGCCCAGACAGCCGGGTTACCAGCTCCGCGACACTCGTGCCGTGCTCAACCGTCAGTATCTCGGATTCGGCATGGGCGGCCGCGCGGGCGGCACCGAAATAGCGCACGGTCAGCTGCACGGTCGTGGAGAGGGTCATAGCTAGCCGCCGATCGCGCTCATCGGTCGGTCGGGCTGCACGAAACTCGGGTCGTTGATGCCGTGCCCGGGGGCCTTGGCCCACATCGCCGCCCGCCACGCGGCCTCGATCGCGGCGTCGTCGGCGCCGCCGCGCAACAGCCCACGCAAATCGGTCTCCCGGGTCGCGAACAGACAATTGCGGACTTGACCGTCGGCGGTCAGCCGGGTTCGGTCGCACGCCGAGCAGAATGCGTGCGACACCGACGCGATCACACCAACCGTCGCGGGCCCGCCGTCCACCAACCACAGCTCGGCCGGAGCGGCGCCGCGAGGCGACGGGTCGGGCTGCAGCGTGAAGTGGCGCCGCAGCGCGGCCAACACGTCGTCGGCGGTCAACACATCGCCGCGGTTCCAATGGTGACCGGCGTCGAGCGGCATCTGCTCGATGATCCGCAGCTGATATCCGTTGTCGAGGCAGAACTGCAGCAGCTCGACCGCGTCGTCCGGGCCGGTGACCGGGTCGAGGACCGCGTTGACCTTGATGGGGTCCAGGCCGGCGGCACGGGCTGCCTGCAGCCCGTCAAGCACATCGGGCAGCCGGTCGCGACGGGTGATCGCCGCGAACCGGGCGGCGTCGACGGTGTCCAGTGAGACGTTGATGCGGTCCAGACCCGCGGCAGCCAGCCGGCCGGCCCGGCGGTTCAATCCGATGCCATTCGTGGTGAGCGCAATCTCGGGCCGGGGCCGGATCCGCGCCGTGGCCGCGACGATCTCCTCGAGACTCTTCGACAGCAGGGGCTCGCCGCCGGTGAACCGCACGCTCGTGATGCCGAGACGGGTCACAGCCAGACGCAGAAGACGGATCAGCTCGTCGGTGCGCAACAGCCGCTCGGCGGGCAGCCACTCGAGTCCGTCGGCCGGCATGCAGTAGGTGCACCGCAAGTTGCAGCGATCCGTGACCGAGACCCGAAGATCCTTGGCGATTCGGCCGTAGCGGTCGATGAGCGGTCCGTCGGGGGGCGCGGCGCCCCGGTGAAGCACGGACGGTAGGCCCAGCGCGGTGACCGTCATGCGAGCATCTTCTGGTCGACCGGCACGATCTGCTTGCCCAACGGGAACAACGAGACCGGGATCAACTTGAGGTTGGCCAGCGCCAGCGGTATCCCGATGATCGTGACCGCCATCGCGATCGCCGTCGCGATGTGACCGATCGCCAACCAGACGCCGCAGAGAATCACCCATATGATGTTGCCGATCATCGCTCCCGGGCGCGCGCCGGGCTTGTCGATGATCGCCCTCCCAAACGGCCATAGTGCGTACGACGCAATCCGCAGCGAGGCTATTCCGAACGGGATCGTGATGATCAGTAGGAAACACACCACCGCGGCCAGCAGGTAGCCCAGCGCCAGCCACAGGCCGCCGAAAATCAACCAGATGATGTTCAGAATCAGGCGCATTGCTCCTCCAGCAGTGTCCCCAGCTTATCGGAGTAAACGGGGCTGCTCAGCGTCGGAGGAGCCGAGTAGGATCATCAGATCGCGTCCTGCGAATCGCGGGGCGCGTTCTTTGCGAGCGACAGTCGAGACAGCAGGTGATACCAGTGCCGACAGGCAGGGTGAAGTGGTACGACCCGGAGAAGGGCTTCGGCTTCCTGTCCCAAGAGGATGGCGAGGACGTCTACATCCGGTCCTCCGCGCTGCCCGACGGAGTCGAGGCACTCAAATCCGGTCAGCGGGTGGAGTTCGGCGTCGCGTCCGGTCGGCGCGGGCCGCAGGCGCTGAGCCTCAAGCTGCTCGACCCGCCGCCGTCGCCGCTGCGGACGCGCCGAGAAAGCGGGCCGGCCGAGCACAAGCACTCGCCCGACGAGCTGCACGGGATGGTCGAGGACATGATCACGCTGCTCGAGAGCTCCGTGCAGCCGGAGCTGCGTAAGGGCCGCTATCCCGATCGCAAGACCGCGCGGCGGGTGTCAGAGGTCGTCAAGGCCGTCGCCAGGGAGCTCGACGCGTAACACACTCGGTTGAAAGGTTGTCGGCATGGCCGCATATGTCGCCAAAAGCGGCGAGTTCGAGCGCGACACCGACTACATCACCACCCGAATCACCGCGGACGGGCGTGACGGCTATCCCGTGGAGCCGGGCCGGTATCGGCTGATCGTCGCGCGGGCCTGCCCCTGGGCAAATCGCGCCATCATCGTGCGGCGGCTGCTCGGTCTGGAACCTGTGCTCTCCATTGGGTTTTGCGGGCCGACCCACGACGAACGCAGCTGGACCTTCGACCTGGATCCCGGCGGCGTCGACCCCGTTCTGAAAATTCCCCGCCTTCGGGACGCATACCTGGCCCGTTTCCCGAACTATCCGAAGGGAATTACGGTGCCGGCGATTGTCGAGGTGCCGACCGGGCAGGTCGTCACCAACGACTTCGCGCAGATCACCCTCGATCTGTCGACGGAGTGGCGCCAATACCACCGCGAGGGCGCTCCCGAGCTGTACCCCGAGCCGCTGCGTGCCGAGATCGGCGAGGTCGCGAAGCGCATCTACACCGAAATCAACAACGGGGTGTACCGATGCGGCTTCGCCGGATCGCAGACGGCGTATGACCGGGCGTACGATCGGCTATTTGCTGCGCTGGATTGGGTTTCCGAACGATTAAGCGGCCAAAGGTATTTGGTCGGCGACACCATCACCGAGGCCGATGTGCGGCTGTTCACCACGCTGGCACGGTTCGATCCGGTGTACCAGGGCCACTTCAAGTGCAATCGCCAGAAGCTCGACGAGATGCCGGTGCTGTGGGCCTATGCCCGAGACCTCTTCCAGACGCCGGGCTTCGGCGACACCATCGATTTCGTCCAGATCAAGCAGCACTACTACATCGTCCACGCCGACATCAATCCGACGCGGATCGTGCCGAAAGGTCCAGATCTATCGAACTGGCTGGTGCCACATGGACGAGAATCCTTGGGCGGTCAGCCCTTTGGGGACGGAACACCGCCAGGTCCGCTGGTCGAGGGTGAGCGGGTGCCGCCCGGGCACTCGCCGGCGGCCTAAGACCACACCGTGCGCACCGACCATTCGGCGTGCGGCATCGGGAACACGTCGCCGTTCTCGTCTTTGACCAGGGTGAGCAGTTGCACGACCACCCGGATCAGCCGGCCGCCGCGGGAGCCGACTGTGGGAATCGTGGCGGCCAGTCTGGTATTGGGCCGAAAGACTTCCAAACTCGTGTCACGGGCATCGTCGTAGAACGACCGCAGCAACCACGGCGCGCGACCGATTGCGACGGGCACCGACAACTGCACCGGATCGCGGGCGTCAACCGCAAGCTCGGCTTCGATCTGGCTGTTCTCACAGTCTTTGAGGTTCACCACGCTGCAATAGCGGTACGGGCCCACCCGGGCCAGATGCCCACGCGAATATACGCTGATCTGCGGTGGCTGCGGCGGTTGACTGCGCACGACGAGCCAGATACCTACGGGCACAACGCAGAAGAAGACGACGGCAACCGCCGCGAGCGCGGTCAAGACGCGCGTCAATTCACCATCGCCCCGTCGGGTGCCCTGCCTTCCCGCTCGGCGAGAACCGGCCGGTTGCCGCCCAAGCCCGGGATCAACGAGTCACCGCGATAGCTGACGATGGTTTGCGCGAGCCCCAGGATCAGGAACGACGAGATCGCGGTGAACCCCACGCGCAGATCGGTGTACACCAGCACGCCGGTTGCGCCCCCGGCGACCCACGCGAGCTGCAGCAGTGACTCCGACCGGCCAAACGCGGACGCCCGCGACGCCTCCGGCAGATCGTGCTGCAGGCAGGCATCCAGTGATGCCTTGCCCACCGCGGCACAACCCGACGTGATCAACGCGGCGATCGCCATGACGAGCAGGTCGCCAAAGAACGCGGCGGCGAGGGCGGCTGCCGTCACCATGATGGCGGACCGCACGACGAGCACCGACGGGCGGCCCAACTTCAATCGTGCGCTGAGCCCGTTGCCAGCGAAGTTGCCGACCGCCGCCGCCACGCCCAACACACCCAGGATCGCGACCTGATGCAGCCCGTCCTGGACCGTCTGTTTGGCGACGAAAGCGGGATACAGGAACAAGAACCCGACCATGACCTTGATCGTGACGTTGCCCCATAGCGACGTGATAATGTTGCGGCCCAACGGTTGTCGCGGTCTGCCTGACGGTGTCGCACGAACTGCGGTGTTGCGCTGCTTATTTCGGCGCAGGGGTCCACTGCGACCGTGATAGCTCAGCGTCGTGGGCACCTCGCCAGCGGTGACCTCGACCCAGCGCGGGATCTTCATCGACAGGTAGGCGCCAGCGATGGAGACCACGACGATCACGAACAGTGCACCGGGAAGGTGAAACATTCTGGTGAGGGCGAACTCGAAGCCGGCTGCGACACCACCGCCGATGATCGTGCCGCCGACCAGCCCGAATACGGTCAACCGGGAATTCACCCGCACCAGATCGATGGTCGGCGGCATGACCCTCGGGGTGACGGCGCTGCGCAGCACGCTGAAAGATTTCGACAACACCATCATCAACAGCGCGCACGGATACAGCACCCAGGGCGGAAAGCTGCTGGTGGCACCGTCGTAGTTGGCGATCAACACGATGGCCAGTGCGGTGCGCAACCCGAACGACATCGCCAACGCGAGCCGTCGGCCGTGCTGCAGCCGATCCAGGGCCGGACCGATCAACGGGGCGATCACCACGAACGGCGCGATCGTGATCAGCAGATAAAGCGCCACCTTGCTTTTGCTTTCGGCCGAGGCGGCCGCGAAGAACAGTGTGTTGGCCAATGCGACAGCCATCGCGGCGTCCACCGCGAAATTGGCCATGACCGGATATGTCAGCGCGGTGAGCCCCGACTTGTCCGCGCCATCGGCGGTGGCGGCCCGGTGAAACAGGCCGTACATCCGCACGCCCATTTCCCGGCTGCGCATCGCGGCAGCCCGGGTGACCGTCACTTTCTGGCCGTCGGGCGGCGGGCGAGAGTCGCGTTGCGGCGGTGGGTAGTCGACGTGGGGCCGCTCATCCAAGGGCGGCAGATAGCGGTTCGCGCTCGGGATCGACGATCGGCGCGGTCTGGGATGCGGCACACCGTCCGACGGGTAGTTCGCCATGCCCGGGTGTTCGTCGTGAGCTCCCGGCGCCGGACGCGGCGGGTAGTACCGGCGATCGCCGCCAGCGTCACCCCTGAGCCCGTTTCGCCGCGGTCCGCTCACAGGTTCGATTGTCCACCATCAGCGGCGCTGGGGTCGGGTAGTCGGCCGGTGTGGCTGTGGGCCGGCGCGTCGGGCACTATGGGGGGGCGATGAAGGAAATCGGTGCGGCCGTGAACGACGTGCTGGGCGGTGCGGTGGAGCAGGCCCGCGCAGCGATCATCGAGCACAGCGGCGACACCGTCGGCGAGTACATCGGCGTCAGCTACGACGACGCCAACGCCGCCACCCACCGTTTCATCGCCATCCTGCCCGGCTACTGCGGATGGCAATGGGCCGTCGTGGTGGCCGCACCTCCGGGCGCGGATCACGCCACGGTCAGCGAGGTAGTGCTGGTACCCGGACCGACGGCGCTGCTGGCGCCTCCGTGGCTGCCCTGGGAGAAGCGACTCCGTCCCGGTGATCTTGGGCCTGGCGATCTTCTCGCGCCGGCGGGTGATGATCCGCGGCTGGTCCCCGGCCATGCGGCCACCGGAGACCCGGCGATCGACGACATCGCGGTCGAACTCGGCTTGGGCCGGCGGCAGGTACTCAACGAGTTCGGCCGCGCCGACGCGGCGCAGCGCTGGCACGACGGCGAGTTCGGTCCGCGGTCGGCGATGGCCCGGGCGGTTCGGCGGGTCTGCCGCGAGTGCGCGTTTTATCTCCCGCTGGCCGGTGCGCTGGGCAGGATGTTTGGAGTGTGCGCCAATGAGTTGTCCGCCGACGGCCACGTCGTCGACGCCGAATACGGCTGCGGAGCGCACTCCGACACCCAGCCGTCAAAGGGCAGTGGGTCACCCCAATACGAGCCGTACGACGACAGCGTGCTCGACCTGTTGGAAACCCAATAGCGCTAAGCGTCTTCGGCGGCTGCCTTGATGCGGGCCAGTGAGGTGTTCATGCCCTCGACCATTTCCCGGTCGAAGCTCGGCACCCCTCCCATCAGCAGTTTGACACCGAGTGCGGACACCGGTTTGACGCCGTTCTCCGCGTGCCGTGATTCGACGACGCGGGTGCCGGCGGCGGTCGGCTCCAACTCGTAGCTCCAGACCGTGTTGTTGGTGTTGATCCGAAACGCGAACTTCCGTCGCGGGACAACCTCGGTAATCGTGCTGGTGGTGGTCCAGAAGAGCCGTTTTCGTCGGTTGAGGTTCACGGTGCGCGTGCCCTGCTGAACCGGTCCCAGCGCTTTCATCAACCGGCACTGCGGGCTCCACTCGGGCATGCGGCGGAGATCGGTGATCAACTGCCACACCTTCTCAGTCGGCGCATCGATATCGATCTGGGCTTGCAGGAGCGGCTCAGCCATTGATGACTCCTTTCGGTCAGCGCGGTCAGCGCAACCCCGTCTGGGCGCCCCGCCATCCGCGGCGGGCGGCATGACGCTGCCACAAGAACACGGACGTGCCGAATGCCGCAAGGCCCAAACCCGCAACGGTGACCGGACGCCAACTGTGAAACGCCGGGACGGCAAACGCCAGGACGGCGGCGACGATCCAGGCCAGCGTGCACACCGCGATCACGGGCGGCGGATCGAGCAGAACGTCGGGGAGCGGCGGGAGCTGCGCCCCGCCCTCATCGGCCGGCTCATTTGTCATCCAGACCAACGTAGCTGTCGTAGGGTTCGGCCGTGCATCAGGTGGTCGACATCGCCGACCCGGATGATGCACGCCTCGACGACTTTCGTGACCTCAACAGCATCGACCGCCGGCCGGACCTGCCCACTGGCAAGGGTTTGGTGATCGGCGAGGGCGTGCTCGTCGTACAGCGCATGCTGGCGTCTCGGTTCAGCCCGTTCGCGCTGATGGGCAACGATCGGCGCCTCACCGAGCTTCGCGACGACCTCGCCGGCGTGGACATCCCTTACTACCGCGTGGACCCCGATGTGATGGCGCGGGTGGTGGGCTTTCACCTCAATCGCGGCGTGCTGGCCGCCGCGAGGCGACCGCCCGTGCCTTCGCTGCGGGAAGTGATCGCGAGGGCCCGCACCGTCGTCGTGCTGGAAGGTGTCAACGACCACGAGAACCTGGG
>Ga0153922_1000261_pt1 | contig 22010 bp, 24 predicted proteins | sample TSNJ006MetaG_FD_104723 | JGI IMG/M metagenome (GOLD analysis project Ga0153922, IMG submission 104723) | Attine ant fungus gardens microbial communities from New Jersey, USA - TSNJ006 MetaG | ecosystem: Host-associated > Fungi > Mycelium > Unclassified | place: USA: New Jersey, Brendon T. Byrne... | reverse complement strand
ATACGACAATGGTTTAGATGATTCGTATGGTATCCTGTATATTAGCGGTAATAATAATTCGGTAATTGCCAATCATATTTCGGAAACAATAAATAAGCAATATATCACGCCTCCTGGTGCAGTACCTGTAATCATACATGTTGTTTCGGGTAAGGGAAATTATATTTCTGATAATCACATCGTTGCCACCACCGAAGCATCGGAGGATCAAGCCGTGGCAACCGGCTCTTGTTTCTCTACGCAAGTGGAAGCCTTGCTGATGATCAATAATTTGGAGGAACTTGACGTGACAACAGTACTTGTAGAAAGAGAATCGCTTCAAAATACGATTCTTGATTCGGGAAGTGATGTACAGGTTGTTATGGATAAGACTGTAAATGCATTCAGAGCCACGCCAACGCCAGGAGTATAAGGTTAAAATGCTGATATAGATTTACAAAAATAGTTCCAATCTGGGAAGAATTCAGATATGAAGCCTTCCCAGATTGGAACTATTTTACACTGGAGCGCCCGCCGGGCGCACGTTCTAACGGGTGAAAGTCCCGAATCCGCCCGGTAGTGGGAAGGATATAGCCGAAGGCAAGGGTGTCCATCGAGAGGTGGAATCTGAAGGAAGCCGGGTATCGGGAGCGAAACGCTCCAGACGGTAGTAGTAAATTGGTAGTAAATTCAGTCTGAAATCTTGCGAATATGCTTGCATATCAAGGTTTTTGTGGAATAATCAACAGTTTTCAATGAAAAGTATACAAAATAAAAATTGTAGGATATAATATTATTATAGTCAGTGGAAGAAAATAGACAAACTTGTTGTTTGAAATTTCCTTATAGTTCCGATAGGGAGGATGTGGATCAATGAAGAACACATATGATATAATTATGAAGTTTTCAGAAAGAGTAAAAGATATATTTGATATAAATCTATCAAAGATTATATTATATGGATCATATGCGAGAGGGGGTAGTGCTAAATGGATGATCGGCAGAAAACTTTAAGTAATTATAGACTGCAAGAAGCAGAAGATAGTTTAAGAGTTGCCATACATTGCCTTAATGAAGAACTTTGTAAAGATTCGATTAATCGTTCATATTATTCCGCCTTTTATGCAATTAGAAATTGAAAGATAAAGAGAACCTAAGTTCAGAGGGGATTTTTGAAAGAGAGGTATATGGATTTGGGAAAATGGACAAATGTAACAGAGACATTTTCAGAAAATCAAAGATATTATAGCAACACTTATTTAGAAATATGTGAAGTATATAAAGAACAATTAGAAGTAAGCCTTTTTTCTTCAGAAGTTGAGTCATATGAGATATATTTTTCATATGGAAGATTATACGGAATTATTTATGTAGAAAAAAAGGATGCTGTATTAAAATATGAAGAAGTGAAAAAAGAACTTGAATTGAATTATCATCAACACAAGGAACCAACAGATATATTTATTAATGAATTTTGTGAGAAACATAAGGTATGTATGCCAAATGATATATTTTTTGATGCATCCGCTTTATTTGAATGATTTACTACGAAACCACAAAGCAAAAAAGAATCTGAAATGAAACCTCTGGGGGCTTGTCCACAAGACCTAATTATTAAAAACTTGATTTTGCAGATTTAACTACAAGAAAGCATTATCCCGAAACTCATTCGATTACGCTTATTGTCAATGGCATGGAGCGGAGCAAGCTAGATTTTAAATTAAATGGTGGGTGAAAAATTATGCCAGAACTACCAGAAGTAGAAACCGTTCGTAGAACGTTAAAGAACTTTATTATCGGAAAAGAAATCAGGGAAATCTGTGTTCATTATGATAAAGTTATCGTAGGGGATACAAAAATATTTGAGAAATCATTAAAAGGACAAACCATTCGTGATATTGATAGAATGGGGAAATACTTAATCTTTATTTTGGATAGCGATGCGTTTATTTCTCATTTGCGGATGGAGGGGAAGTATAATATTGTCGAATCTTCTAAACCGCTTAATAAACATGAACATATCACTTTTTATTTTAGTGATGGTACGGAATTACGATATCATGACACGCGTAAATTTGGGCGTTTAGAACTAGCGAATAAAGAAACATATTATCAAGATTCCCCTCTTTGTAAACTTGGACCAGAACCATGGGACGCAAATCCCAAAGATATATACGCCAAAATTCATAAGAGCAGTCGGCCTATTAAAACATTGTTATTAGATCAAAGTATTATAACCGGAATTGGAAATATATACGCTAATGAAATCTGTTTTTGTATGAAAATGCATCCTAAAACACCAGGAAAACGGATTAGCAAAAAACGTGTAGAAGAATTAATAGAAGTATCGAAAGAAATATTGGAAAAGGCTATTGCCAGGGGAGGAACGACAATTCACTCTTTTGATGCCAATGGAATTACAGGATTGTTTCAAGCACAGTTACAAGTGCATATGCAAAAAGTTTGTCCTATCTGTAATAGAGAAATAACTAAGGAGAAGATTTTCGGCAGGGGCACATATTATTGTAAATGGTGTCAAACTTCAAAATAGGTGAAAGGGAAATTAATAACATGGGACATTTAACAACACGAGATGCATATAAAAATCTGGGCGACCGTATTAATTGGTTTACTCAAGGAGCACCGACTTCAAAGACGTTGTACCTGATTTTACAGGTGCTTTATACGGAAAAAGAAGCGAAATGGGTTGCCCTTCTTCCGGTACGTCCATTTAGCATTAAGAAAGCAGCACGTATCTGGGAAACAAGTGAGGCTAAAGCAGAGAAATTATTAAACCACCTCTGCGAAAAAGCTCTTTTAGTAGATTCTTATCATCATGGAGAGCGAAGATTCGTGATGCCTCCACCAATGGCTGGCTTTATCGAGTTCGCCCTTATGCGAACACGAGGTGATATTGACCAGAAATATCTAAGTGAACTCTATTATCAATATATGAATGTGGAAGAAGATTTTGTAAAAGATCTATTCTTTGCAACGGAAACACGGCTCGGACGAGTCTATGTTCAGGAACCTGTGCTCACTAATGAAAACACAAACTTTATCTTAGATTATGAAAGAGCAACACATATTGTAGAAGAAGCAGAATATATTGGCGTTGGTCTTTGCTACTGTAGGCATAAGATGATGCATGCAGGTCATCCATGTGAAATTGATGCCCCTTTGGATGTTTGTCTGACGTTTGATAATGTGGCTCGCTCTTTAGCGCAGAATGGTGAATATGCAAGATTGATATCTAAAGAAGAGGCAAAGGATGCACTAGAGCGCTCTTATGATTATAATCTTGTTCAGATTGGCGAAAATGTTCGGGAACATCCTGCTTTTATCTGTAATTGCTGTGGATGCTGCTGTGAGGCACTGCAGGCGGCACGGAAGTTTAGCCCTATGCAGCCCGTGGCCACAACGAACTATATCCCAAAAATATCTATGGAAAAATGCATCGGCTGCGGAAGATGCACAAAAGCTTGTCCGATTTTAGCAATTACTATAGAGGAAAATGAAAAAGGGGGAAAAAAGGCCATTATAAATGAAGAAATCTGTCTTGGATGTGGCGTCTGTGCCAGAAATTGTAATCCCAAAGCAATTGAACTAAAGCGCCGCCTCGTTCAGATTATTACTCCGGTAAACAGCACTCATCGTTTCGTGCTGCAGGCAATTGAAAAAGGTACGCTGCAGAACTTGATTTTTGATAACCAGGCATTTGCAAATCATAGAGCAATGGCCGCTGTTTTTAGCGTAATATTAAAATTACCGCCGATAAAGCAGGCTCTGGCAAGTAAACAGCTTAAGTCGGTATATCTTGATAAACTATTAAAAACGAAAGAAGGATAGATATATGAGTCTAGAAACGGCAAAAGATCTGCTAGTTTTTATTGAAAAAAGTCCCAGCTGTTACCATGTCGTTCAAAATATGAAAAATGAATTATCCAAGGAAGGTTTTACTGAGGTCTTCTATAGCAGCAATATTTGTGCGATGCAAAATTTAGATCCATTGTAGCTATAAATACTTTTCAAGAGACTCCGGACCTCTTACTACAGTTCTTTCTATTTGAAGAATACCTTCTTCATTGGCTTTCATCCTCCAGTCCACCATTATAATTTTACCATTGATGATTTCCATCCCTGTGATACCTTTCGTATGGATGCAGCATCCGGTATTAAAATAAGGCACTTCATTGGTTTTCGGAAATCTGGGTCTGTGAGTATGTCCGCAGATAAGCATTTTCCGATGGCCTCTGATCCATTTTTTATAATTTTTTTCAATTTTATGTCTTTTATATAAATTTCTTGCCGGGCTTGCCGGATTACGGAAACCTACAACATGTAAATATCTCCAGAAATAACGCAGCATTATCATAGAGATAATCCAAAGTTGATCATTCATTAAGTCACCTTGATGTCCATGGACAACAAAAATCTCTTGCCGGGTATTCTTATTTTTAAGGACTAATGCTTCATAGGGCATTAGCCCGGGAAATAGCGGTTTATAATCTTGCCTGTATTCATCATAATAGCGATAAAAGTTTCTTTTTACATAGTACTTATTTTTCAAATGAATATTATGGTTGCCATAGAGCATAATCATTTTCCCCTTATCAAAAAATTTTTTTAAGGCTGTAAATACATCACCATGAGCCAAGCGTATGTGTTTGAAATCGGTATATTCCCAAAGTTCATCCCCATCACCGACTTCCACATAGATATAACCCAGGCGATAGTAATAATCAAGGGCATGAAGGAGAACAACTTGATTTCTTGTGAATTCATCGGAAACACTATCATCTCCCCTGTGAAGATCACTAAAGAAAATATACTTTGAATTGTTGTCAAAATATTCTATTTTCGCTTTTTTATAAGCCTTTGTTAATCTTTTATTGGTAAACACAGTCAAGCCTCCTGAATTTATTTCTGATATGTACAGTTGCCTAATTATGTTATTATTATCCCAGAAAATCAAAGATGGATACTAAGAAATTTTAATATTTTTTATTTTGTAGACATCGGGGAAGGTAAAATAAATTTTAATTTTATAACTTATTCGGGCATTTTGTGCATAAGATATATAGAAAATCATATAAAATCTTCCTTGGAGTAGAAAGGGTTTGTAATGATGAACCACCCATTCGTTTATCCTGCCCAGCTTGGAACCCAAAACTTTGGGCAGATCAGAGTTAATCTGTCTTCGACCGGCGAATTTCGTCCGGTTGAAAATGCTACCGTACAGATTTCCAGTACGAGCGATCCCGAAAGGATCATCGAAGAAATTAAGACCAATGAAAGCGGACAAACGCAAGCAGTTGAGGTTCCAACGCCTGATTTGGAGAACAGTATGGATCCTGAATCGGGACAGCCGTACAGCCAATATAATATTACAGTGGATGCCGCAGGATTTGAACGTTTACTTGTCTCCGGCGTCCAAGTATTTCCTCAAGTGACGGCACTGCAGGAGTCGCGGTTAAATCCGGTACAAGAGCCGGCCGAACGGGATATCGCAATTCCACCACACACCTTATTTGGCGATTTCCCACCCAAAATCGCAGAAGATGAAATTAAAACAATGCCGGAAACGGGAGAAATTGTTTTAAGCGAAGTCGTTATTCCGGAAACAGTCATTGTTCATGATGGCCCGCCTAATGATAATTCTGCGACTAATTATTTCGTCAGATATAGAGATTATATTAAGAATGTGGCCTCCAGTGAAATTTATGCCACATGGCCGGAAAGTACAATTATTGCCAACATACTGGCTATTATGTCATTTACACTTAATAGGGTGTATACGGAATGGTATCGCGGCAGAGGTTATAATTTTACGATAACTTCCTCGACCGCCTATGATCAATTCTTTGTTTACGGACGAAACATCCACACTAACATTTCGAGTCTGGTTGATACAATCTTTTCAAACTATTTAACCCGCCCCGGTATTGCGCAACCAATACTTGCCCAATATTGCGACGGTCAAACAGTACGCTGTCCCAACTGGCTGAGTCAATGGGGATCTAAAGAGTTAGGTGATAGAGGATATGAAGCGATCGAAATTATTCGCAATTACTATGGAAATGATATGTATATTTCAACTGCGGAACAGGTAAGTGGTGTTCCAAGCTCTTTTCCGGGTACGGATTTAAGCGTCGGTTCCCGAGGAGATAAAGTAAGACAAATGCAAGAGCAATTGAATCGTATTTCAGATAACTTCCCGGCAATTCCCAAAGTAGCCAATGACGGAATCTTTGGCAACGAAACAGCAGCAGCAGTCCGAAAATTTCAAGAGATTTTCGGACTGCCGTCAAATGGAATTGTAGATTATCCCACATGGTATAAAATTAGTGCCATTTATGTGGCGGTTAGCAGAATAGCAGAGTTAGCTTAGAAATTATAAATCAGGAGGGAATCCTTTTGGGGATTTTTTCCTGATTTTTTAAGCTGCCAGAAGATTTCGAGCCTCCTCTTTGAGATATGCAGTAACTAAAAAGTAAGTATTCTATATTTTATCAGAATATGTTAGAATAACTTAATACATTTTTTATAAATTAGTACCCTCCATTGACAATATACAACACGGTTTTGAAGCATCAATTTTTTATTCTGCTTCGTTACTGTCAATCAGCGTACGTCCAGTACGCTTCAATCCAGTGCCTTGCAGAATGAAAAATTGATGCTTCAAAACTCTTCGACCTCAGCCACCGGTTTTTGTTGATTTACAAGGCAGAGGATAGAGGCGTACTGGACGTACGCCGATTGACGATAACGCAGTAAATCAGCAAAAAGCGATGGCTGAGGCGTGTTGTACATTGTCAATGGAGGGTACCATTAATTAACTAAAGGAGAGATTATTTTATGAAAGCAAATCGTTGGGTTTACGCTATAGCAGGTGTAATTATTATGCTATTTGCAGGTCTTATTTATGCCTGGTCTATTTTTTCCGGTCCTATTAAATCGGAATTTTCGACATGGACTTCTGCACAATTATCTTTAACATTTACCATTTGTATGACATGTTTTTGCCTTGGAAGTCTTATTGCCGGACTTGTTTCTAAGAAGGTCAATGTTAAGGTAAACATCTATATTGCAGCAGTTCTGTTCTTACTTGGTTTCTTTATCGCATCAAAAACCACTTCTCTTATGATGCTTTATATCGGTTATGGTGTCCTTTGTGGTCTGGCTTCCGGATTAACCTATAACTCAGTTATGAGTACCATGTCTAAATGGTTTCCTGAGCGTCAGGGACTTATTTCGGGAATTCTTCTCATGGGATTCGGTTTTGGAAGTATGATTATTGGTTCAGCTTATACCGCTTTGACTCCGGCCACGGTTAAAGGCTGGCATACGTCATTCCTATATCTTGGTTTTATTCTTGCAGTCATCTTAATTATCGGCTCCTTCTTTTTTGTAGAGCCGGGCGAAGATTTTGTACCGCCTTCCAATCCAAAGGCCAAGAAAAGTAAAAATCGTGAAGATGGACTTGATTTGACCCCTGGACAGATGATAAAACGGCCTTCATTCATTTTATATTTTTTATGGTCAACTTTATTAAGTGCTGCCGGCTTAGCTTTGATTTCACAAGCCAATCCTTTTGCCCAGGAAATCGGACCGGATATCAATGCCGGAACCATTGCTTTTGTCGTTGGACTTATTTCAATATGTAATGGTGTCGGCAGGGTTATCTTCGGTGCATTATTCGACAGTATCGGTAGAAAATTAACAATGCTTATTATTAATGTGGCTTTTCTTTTGTCCATCGGTATCCTTATTCTGGCTATTACCACTAATAGCTTTACCTTAGTTGTTGTTGGATTTGTATGCATGGGATTTTCATATGGCGGTATCACACCAACAAATTCTGCATTTACTAATGCTTTTTATGGTCCGACGAATTATGCGGTTAATTTTTCTATTGTTATGCTGGCTTTGATTTTTGCTTCTTTTGGGGGAACCATTGCGGGAGCTCTTTATGATGCCAGCGGCTCTTATTTAAGCACGCTTTTTCTTATGATTGGTGCCGGTGGAGCAGCATTTGTCTGTTATCTATTCATTAAGAAACCTTAATTTCAATACATATAGTAAAAAAAGTATTGACAAACGAACGCACATTCGATATAATAACCTTAACAAACACGTGTTCGCAACATATGTTCTAAGGAGGTTATTATGAGTTACGAAAGAAAGAAATCAATCATTGTTTTATGTCTATTAGTCATATTTAGTACGGTACTTTTTTTATTTAGCAGAGGAATGATTGTTTCTGCGGAAACATCAAGCAGAGTCAATGAACGTAAGTACTTTACCAGCCATGTAGTAGAACGAGGAGATACATTATGGGATATCTGTGATATATATATGACAGGAGAGTATTCTGACCGGACTGAGTACATTAAAGAAGTTAAAGAGTCTAATAAGTTAGGCTCAGAGTACATTTATGAAGGGCAATTATTAATCGTCCCTTATTATGCTGATGAGCCTTTTTAATTTAGATGGCAAGAAAAAGTCTAATTATCTTTCAAAAATGAAAAGACAATTAGATTTTTTTGTTTTATAATATATATACCCCCATTGGCAATGGAGCGTAGAGATTATATGAATGTAGGGAGACAATTATGCTGCATATATTTTTTATAGCCTATACCTTGATGTTTATCCTTTTAATTATTTCAGTGTACCATCACAAATTCAATCAATACTATGTTATACCGAAAACTTTATGCAGTCTTGGATTTGTTTTGACTGCCATGATCGGCAGTGTTCTTACCGGAAACACAGATAACTTATCAGTGATGCTTCCGGGTCTGATATTTTATATGATGGGAGACATCTTTTTATGCTTTAAAACTTCAAAGAAGTTCTTATTTACAGGGGCTGGTTCTTTTTTTCTCGGACATTTGATAATTATCATTTCTATCTATCAATACACATCATTACATTTAGTTGATTTCATTATCCCTTTTATATGTGTTATTATTATCTGTGCATTATCTTCTTTAGATAGCATAGACACAGGGGATTTAAAAAAACAGATACTCATTTACGCATTTGTTCTGGCATGGATTACCTCAAAAGTCTTCTGGCTAATGCTTAACAATGATTTTACAAGCAACAGTATTTTATTTTTTATGGGTTATTTACTTTTTCTTATTTCTGATTTCATTATATTTTTTATTTTATTCAATTCCTATAAAAATAAATATTTGAGATTTTTAGAATTACTAACTTACTATTATGGCTTGTTTCTAATAGCCGTATCTATTTTTTATTAGTTAAACTCCTGATGGTATTGTCACCATACATCTTGTTTTTCCATATATTAATTTTAAGTTCAAGAGAGGAATTTCAAAGAATGAATTTTGATTTTGCAATTATTGGCGGTGATATAAGACTTGCTTATATGGCTGTAGATTTGATAAAAAGAGGATATAGCGTTATGACCTACGGCATTGCCTCAAAGGATATGGATATCAATTGCCAAACCGCCGCCTCATTACAAGAGGCACTTGAACTGTCAAATATAATTATTGGACCAATTCCATTAACTAGAGATGGAAAAAGCATTTCGGGAGAACATCATAAAAAAGATTTAACGATAGATTCACTTAAACAATCGTTGTCGGAAGATTACCTTTTTTTTGCCGGATGTATACCTGAAGCATTATCGACTTACGGAGAATTTCATCATCTGAAAATATATGATTTTATGAAAGATACCGTATTGACGATTGATAATACCATTGCTACTGCTGAGGGAGCCATCGCTGAAGCAATTATTCATCAGACGGTAAATATTCATGATAACCAATGCCTTGTATTAGGATACGGTCGTTGTGCTAAAACTTTGGCCAATAAGTTACATGGGTTGACTGCAGATGTTACAATTGCCGCCAGAAAAAAAGAGGCATTGGCTGAAGCCGGTACCTATGGTTTTAAAATATTAGAATTAAGCCGACTTTCTGAGGATATAAAAAAATATACTTTCATTTTCAATACAATCCCAAGCCTTATAATTGATGAGACGATTCTGAAAAAAATGAATAAGGATACATTGATTATTGATATCGCTTCAGCTCCAGGTGGCATTGATTTTTCAAAAGCCAAAGAATATGGAATTAACGCCCGATTATGCCTTGGACTCCCCGGGAAATATGCACCAAAATCCTCGGCAGAAGCATTAATTAAATATATAATATCTGTTATTTAACAATTGTTGAATATTTTTTGATAGAAAGAAGCGGTTAGTATGTCATTGAATAATAGAAAGATAGGAATTGCTTTTACAGGTTCCTTTTGTACCTATGAAAAAGTATTTAATGAGCTTGAAAAGCTTGTTCGCTCCGGCGCTGATGTACAAACGATTTTTTCTAATGCTTCACAAACGATAGACAGTAGATTCGGGAAAGCAGATGAGTTTATGAAAAAAGCGGCGGCTATAACAAATAATCCGCCCATTTTAACGATAGAAACGGCGGAACCCATCGGTCCTAAAAGTTTGCTGGACATTTTAGTTCTGTTTCCCTGTACCGGAAATACGCTGGCAAAATTGGCCAATGGAATCACTGATACCCCGGTGCTTATGGCCGCAAAAGCCCACTTGCGAAACGAGAAGCCCTTGCTTGTATCTGTTTCAACAAATGATGCGCTAGGCATGAATATGAAAAATATTGGATTGTTATTAAATGTTAAAAACGTATACTTCATACCTTTTGGGCAAGATGATCCTGTGAAGAAGCCTAACTCTATGGTTGCCCACACAGAATATTTAATCCCATCCATTGAGGCAGCATTAAATCATAAGCAATATCAACCGGTAATCATATGAGGTGGTTTTAATGTGTGGAATAGCAGGATTTTGCAACACGAAGTTCAATTATACCAATGAAGCTGCCAAGTGGAATCATCTTTTGGAGCAAATGAACAGTGTACAAAAACATCGAGGACCTGATGATGATGGCATATTTCTCACTTCTAAATGTGGTCTTGCCCACGTCAGATTATCTATTATTGACTTAACAACAGGACATCAGCCGATGACGCGATTCTCTGGAGGGAATACATGTACGATTGTATATAATGGCGAGATTTATAATATGCCCGAATTAAAAAGAGAATTACTGAAGGAAGGCCTCGAATTTAATACAACAAGTGATACAGAAGTCATCCTGGCCGGATACATGTTATATGGTACCGAATATATCAAACAACTAAATGGTATATTTTCTATCGCCATTTGGGATGAGGCTATCGAAAAATTATTTCTATTTCGCGACAGATTAGGTGTAAAACCTCTGTTTTATACACTATTGGAAGGTACCTTGATTTTCGCATCTGAAATCAAAGGTCTTTTTGAATATCCGGGGATCAAACCCGTCATCAATCATGATGGACTGTGTGAGATTTTCGGCTTAGGCCCTGCTAAAACCTATGGTAAGGGTGTGTTTAAAAATATCTTTGAAATTCTTCCCGGACATTATTTAAAGTTCGACTATAATGGTCTTAGTGAGTATTGCTACTGGAAATTAGAAAGTAAGCCCCATGAAGACTCCTATGAAGAGACTGTCAGAAAAACCTCTGACTTATTATATGATGCCATTACTAAACAAATGTTATCTGATATTCCCATAAGTACTTTCTTATCCGGAGGCGTAGATAGCAGCCTGGTCACGTCAATTTGTGCCAATGAACTTAAAAAGCAGGGAAAAGTTTTAAATACTTTTTCATTTGATTTTAAAGATAATCATATTCATTTCAAAGCAAATGATTTCCAGCCCTCACAGGATCGGCCATGGGCCATGAAAATGGTTGATTATTCTCATACAAATCATGTTTTTCTTGAATGTGACAATATCGAGCTTATAGACTATTTATATGACGCTGTAGACGCAAGAGATTTGCCCTGTATGGCTGATGTCGAATCATCGATGCTCTATTTTTGCTCTAAAGTCATCAATTTTAATAAAGTTACTTTAACCGGCGAATGTGCAGATGAAATTTTTGGTGGTTATCCATGGTTTCATAAAAAAGAAATGTTTGAAACCGATGCCTTCCCATGGTCAATGGATATGAATCCGCGAAAGGTTTTATTATCTGATGATTTGCTTTCCCAACTCAAAATAGATGAGTATGTTTATAGCGCCTATAGAACAACCATTGATGAAACGCCTGTATTATATGGTGAAAACCAAGTAGAAAGTCGCAGGCGAGAACTGGCTTATCTTAATTTGAAATGGTTTATGATAACCCTTTTAGACCGTATGGACCGTACAAGTATGTATTCAGGACTTGAAGCCAGAGTTCCTTTTGCTGACCATCGAATCGTAGAATATATATGGAATGTTCCATGGGAAATGAAATGCCCCGGTGGTTTAGCTAAAGGCCTGTTGAGAGCGGCAGGAGAGGAGTTCTTACCCAACGATGTTTTATACCGTAGGAAAAGTCCTTATCCAAAAACTTATAACCCTGATTATGAGCGTTTACTTGGTGATAGATTAATGGAAGTCATTTCCAACACTAATGCACCAATACGTAGTTTTATTGATAAGCGTAAAGTAGAGAAATTCATCCAAAGTCCATCAGATTATGGCAAACCATGGTATGGTCAGTTAATGGCAGGTCCACAGATGTTAGCGTTTATGCTTCAAGTAAATTATTGGCTTGAAAAATATAAAATTAGAGTAGAATAATCACCTTAACAATGCAGCAAGAGCCAGTTTAAATTGCTTCCTCATTTTGAACTGGCTCTTAAAAATAGCGAATATTGATATTTGCTGCTGACGATGTTATACTAATTCTAGCAAATCCCCAATTCAATAAGGATACTAATTAAAAGAAGAAGGTAAATATGGAAATAATAAAGCAAGTGGCTGCCTATCGGCCGTATAACCAACAAGAGGAAAACGATAAAATTGAAATACTAAAACAATTACAAATGCAAAAAGATATTTTTAGCAGAGATAATAGAATCGCCCATATGACAGCCTCGGCATGGGTTGTGAATCACGATCAAACGAAAGTTTTGATGATATATCACAATATTTATAATTCTTGGTCCTGGCTGGGTGGTCATGCAGATGGAGATTGTCATTTACTGGAAGTGGCAATGCGAGAAGTTCTCGAAGAAAGTGGTCTAAAACAAGTGCGGCCGGTTACGAATGATATATACTCTTTAGAAATATTAACGGTTGATGGTCATGAAAAGAATGGTGATTATGTTTCTTCTCATTTACACTTAAACATAACCTATTTGCTAGAAGCAAATGAAGAAGAAACATTGTCGATAAAACCTGATGAAAACAGTGGCGTTTCATGGTTCACACCACAAGACGCTATCCTTGCATCAACAGAGCCTTGGTTTCAACAGCGTATTTATAATAAATTGAATGAAAAATTAACAAAGAATAAATATGGAGGGTCGATATGAACTCTATTACAATAGAAGAGCTGGAAGAATTATCAACTTCAGATATTACAATTATAGATATACGGTCAGAAGAGGATTTTAAGAAAGGTTCTATGGATCAGGCAATTCATATTTCAATTGCTGATTTGAAGAATCAATTAGTGCTGATTGATAAAGAAAAACCCGTATATGTTTTGTGTCATACCGGCGACAAAAGTATTGATGTCGCCCACCAACTGGAAGAATCAGGTTTCATTGCCGCCAATATTACCGGTGGCTATCGTTCGTTCTTAAGAAGCAAGCTTAGCCGTATGGTAGCAGAGAAAACGGCGATGCAGGCAAAGACAGATGAAATTGAAAGAAGTATTATTAAAAAATTCAGGAAACCCATATGGAGAAGATTTACGAAGGCGGTACACGAATATGAATTAATCAAGGAAGGTGATAAGATTGCGGTCTGTATATCGGGCGGAAAAGATTCTATGCTGATGGCAAAATTATTACAAGAATTACAAAAGCATGGAAGATTCCCATTTGAGCTGGTATTTTTAGTCATGAATCCCGGCTATAATGCGGATAATTGGGGAATCATACAAGATAACGCAAAAGTGCTAGGCATTCCATTGACTGTTTTTGAGAGTGATATATTCAATATAGTTGCCGGGATAGATAAAAATCCTTGCTATTTATGCGCAAGAATGAGAAGAGGGTATCTATATTCTCAAGCTAAAGAGCTAGGCTGTAACAAAATTGCTCTGGGACATCACTTTGATGATGTCATTGAAACAATCCTGATGGGAATGCTTTATAGCGGAAAAATAGAAACAATGATGCCAATGCTTCATAGTAAAAATTTTGCAGGAATGGAATTAATCAGACCTTTATATTTGGTAAAGGAGGCTGATATTAAAGCCTGGCGAGACTACAACAAACTGCACTTTATTCAATGCGCCTGTCGATTTACCGAGAATTGTGCCAGCTGTGGCGGGGGACGTACTTCTAAACGTGACGAGATGAAAGAATTGATTTCCCAGTTCCGGGATACCAGCGATGTAATCGAAACGAATATATTCAATAGTGTTCAGAATATCAATTTACGAACCATCATTGGTTATCACAAAGATAATGTGAACTATCATTTTTTAGATGATTATGAAGCGTAGGATTACGTTTCTCTAAGCTTTACGGCAGAAGCGGCTTGCCGGCGTCGTTCGTCACCTAATGCCGCATAATGTTTCTTTGTTGTATTGACATCCTTATGTCCTAAAACATCTGCAACGAGGTAAATGTCGCCGGTTTCTTTATATAAAGCAGTTCCATAGGTGCTGCGCAATTTATGAGGTGTGATATTTTTATTGGGAGTCACCTGCTTGGTATACTTTTTCACAAGATCCTCTACGGTGCGGATACTGATTCTTTTTCTTTGTAAAGATAAAAATAAGGCATTTTCATGTCCCGGCAGAGAAGTTGCTATACTGCGGTTCATATTTAAGTAGTCATATAGCGCTTCTTCGACTTCGCTGCCGAAATAAACATACATCTGATTGCCACCTTTTCGGGTGACCTTTAATGAATTGTTCTTAAAGTCTACATCATCGATATCTAAACCCACGCACTCAGAAACCCGAACGCCTGTTCCTAGTAGGAGAGTGATAATCGCTAAATCACGATACTTTGTCTTATTATAATAAGCTTTTTTCTGTCCGCTTAAAGTATCCCCGCAATTTTCTATAAAATCCAAAAGCTTTGCGACTTCATCCACATCCAGACGGATAATAGCTTTGTCATGGAGTTTGGGCATGGATACAAGCTGCGCCGGATTTGTTTTAATAGCTTGGCGTTTAAAGTAATAATTATAAAAGCTTCTCAAGGAAGACATTTTTCTTGAAAGGCCTTTTTCTGTATTTGTAACTAATTTATCATTTGAATCGTAGACTTTTAAATATTCCTGATATTCCTCAATATCAACCGGCTGCAGGCTATCTAAATCATTTAAAGTGAAAGCTGACAGCTGATAGCTCTTGTATATTGGATTGCTTTCAATTAAGTAGCTAAAGAATATTCGCAAGTCATAAGCATAAGAAATTCTTGTTTTAGATGATGTGGTAGGTTCAATGGCTCTAAAGTAGTCCTTAACAAACGGCGGCAATTCCGCGAGGATTTCCCGCAGACGTATTGTATTGTCTATATTAATTTTTTCATGATAAGTTAGATTCTTCATAATCGACCTCGGAAATTGTATTTATGACTCTATAGAGTTATTATATAGGCTTTTACCCTTAATTGCAACATAAATCTTCGCAATAAATCTGTATTTGTCGCAGAGATTTGCTTCTATTCTATTAGAATCATTTTACACTTTAAGATTTTTTGAGATTTGCCAATAGATTGATAAAATAATCCGGCAATGGTGCTTCAAACTCCAGATACTCATCTGTTACCGGATGAACAAAACCTAACGTCTTAGCGTGTAAAGTCTGCCCTTCCAACTTAAAAGAATCTTTTGTCGGTCCATACACCGTGTCCCCGATCAAGGGATGGCCGATACTTGCCATATGAACCCGTATTTGATGGGTTCTTCCTGTTTCAAGGCTGCATTCTATATACGTGTACTTTCCAAAGCGCTCCAGAACTTTATAATGAGTTACTGCCGGTTTTCCTTGGGGTTGATTGATTCCCATTTTTTTACGGTCGTTTTGCCGACGTCCTATAGGCACGTTGATTGTTCCTTCATCCGCTATGAAATTGTTATAAACAATCGCATGATACTTTCTTGTAATTGAATGGTTTTTTAGTTGTTTAGATAAGCTTTGGTGAGCCATATCATTTTTACAGACAATGAGTATTCCTGTTGTATCTTTATCGATACGATGGACAATACCTGGTCTGAGCACACCATTAATAGCGGACAGATTGCCTTTACTGTGATACAGCAAAGCATTGACTAAGGTTTTGCTGTAATGACCAACACTGGGATGAACCACCATGTTTTTAGGTTTATTAACGAGAATAATGTCATTATCCTCATATATAATATCCAAAGGGATGTTTTCCGCCTCAATATCAAGGGAAACGGCCTCAGGAATCACTATTTCCACCTTTTGCCCTAAAGCAACCTTATGATTCGATTTGACAAGCTTAGAATCCACATATACACCGTTATCCTTAATAATTTTCTGCAAATAGGATCGCGACATATCAGGCAGCATCTCATTTAAATATTTATCAATCCTTACTTGATGATATTCTTTAGACACAATTAAATCTAATTTTTCTCCCATTACTCTCCTTTATTTAAACCTCAGTATTCTTTTTTTTGAAGCTTAAAAAATCAAAGTCATTTTCACCATTATAGTAAAAAAGTACTAATACAAATAAGATGATACCGGATCCTGTCACATATATATCAGCCATATTGAAGACTGGGAAGTCAATCAGTTTAAAATAAAAAAAGTCGACAACGAAACCATTGACCATACGATCGATAAAATTGCCTACGGCTCCTGCACAAATAAAAATAGTAACTACTTTTAATGGTATATATTTTTTTGTATCGGGGATTCGATAATAACAAAAGGTGATAGCTCCTAAAGTCAAAACGGTGACTATAATGAAAAATACTCTTTGCTCTTGCAGCAAGCCAAATGCCATTCCTTGATTTTCCAGATAATAGAGTTCAAAGACGCCTCTAATGATTGGTATCGGTTCCTGACCCATCAAATGTGTGACGGCCAGATTTTTTGTCAGCCGATCGATCAGAACCAGAACAAACACACCCGCTAATGCTTTCATATATTTCATAAAACTAGTCCTCTCTTATATATTCAATGCTCTCTAAAATCTGGGCATCTGATAAATTCTTTTTAATGATTGCATGTCCGATATCTTTCAATAAAATAAATTTAATTTGACCCGCTTCCATTTTTTTATCTAGCTTAGTCACTTTTAAAATATCGTCAGCTGATTTTAAATTTACTTTCAAGGGCAGCTCAAAACAATGAATTGTATGCTTAATGTCCAAAAACATCTGTTCAGAAATATAACCTTCTTTAAAAGATAAATATGAAGAAGCCATCATTCCGATAGCAACGCATTCTCCATGCAGTAAACTAAAATTCGTCAGCTTTTCGATGGCATGTCCAATGGTATGACCAAAGTTTAATAGTGCTCTCTCTCCCTGCTCTTTGGGATCTCGTTCAACAATCTTTCGCTTAATATCACAGCTTCCTTCAATCATATCTATGAGTATATCCAATTGTCTTTCTTTGATAGCCTCTATATTACCTTTCAACCAATTATAATATTGCTTGCTTTCAATTAAACCATGTTTAATGATTTCCCCCATGCCAGAATAATACTCACGGTTATTTAAAGTCAACAAAGTGGATACATTGATATACACTAATTTAGGCTGATAAAATGCCCCGACCATATTTTTATATGAATTAAAATCAACACCTGTTTTTCCGCCGATACTGCTGTCTACCTGAGATAATAAGCTGGTGGGGATTTGAATGAAATCAATACCGCGCAGATAAGTTGCTGCTGCATAGCCGGTCATATCACCAACCACACCACCACCCAAGGCCACTAGTAAATCCTTGCGGTCAAATTTACAAGTAATCAATTTCTCATAAATGCAGTTTATGGTATGCAAATTTTTATTGGCCTCTCCAGCTTCAAATATATAGAAACAAGTTTCTTTTGCTAATGCTGAAAAGATATTTATGATTTCCTCAAGATAATATTTTTCTACGTTACTCTCTGTGATAATGCATATCCTTCGACTGGTTACATTTAATACATCCAACTGGCTTTTTAATCTTTCAAAGGAATCAGAAAGCACAATATCATAAATGGGTATATTGTTATCATCATGTACCGTTAGCGCTTTCATATTATATACCTCCTCTACCGCTCTCAAAGGGCAAATTCAATCAAGAAAGGCTGTTGTAATTTACAACAGCCTCGAACATATCATCGACTATTTCTCGTCATCCTCTAAATCAAATGCCTGGGTGATGGCCTCGTCAGATTCAAACAAGCTCTCGAGATCGTTTATTTCGATATCATCTTCAATTGTTTCATCAAAATCATCTTCTTCAATCTCAATCTTAGCTTTCACCGGCTTATCTCCGCCATCCTCAGAAAATTCAGAAAATACTGTTTTGGCATTTAACTCATCGCTTTGCTCCGTAGCTTCCTTGCCGAGCTTTGTAAATACATCTAAAGATGCGATTTCGATATTAAATGAATCACTTTCCAAAACTTCAACTTGAGCTTTAGCTAATGCTTTATATTGTGCTCTATAGCTTTCATACTGCTGAAGTATCTCTACTGTTTTCGTACGGATATGGTCTAATTCTATTTTTGCATCAGCAACGATAGATTGAGCCTTTAATACGGCTTCCTGCTCAATAACCGTAGCATTGGCTTTTGCCGAGGAAATGGTTTCTTCTGCTGTCTGTTCTGCCAAAACTAATGCTTTTTGCAGAGACTTCTCGATACTTTTATAATGATTGATACCATCATTAAGTATACTTACTTTATCTTTAAGTTCTACATTTTCCCTATATAAAGTTTCATAATCCGCAACAAGTGTTGCAAAAAAATTGTCAACATCCGCTTTTGAGTATCCCATTCCTGTTTTGAACGTTTTTGATTGAATATCAATTGGTGTAATCATTATAACTCCTCCTAAATATAGATATGTGTCTTTATGACAAGGTTATCTTCCTTTTGCATCTTATACATTCAAACGAAAAGCCGGAACATCAATGGTATTTGATGACAGAGCATTTTGTATATCTCCGGAAATATCAATATTCTCCGGTGTAACTATAAATATGTAACTGGAAATCTTCTGTATATTACCTGACATCGCATAACATGAACCTGAGATAAAGTCAATAATACGCTGTGCCGCCTCAACATCAATTCCTTCTAAATTGATTACGGCAGCACGCCCTGTCAATAAAATTTCAGTGATTTCTCTGGAATCATCAAAAGCCGTCGGACGAAGGACACATACTTCCATCCCTCGGGTATGCGACTTTAACGGGACAATCTTACTGTTATTCCTGGTTGATGATTTAGGAACTGACGATACCGGCTGTTGTGGGATAGTTTTCTCCCTCACTGGAGTCCTGACCGGCTCAGACTTCTTGGCCGGTTTTTTCTTAACGACAGGTGCCGGTTCCTCTTCATAGTCCTCATAATCGTCATAATCATCATAATCATCGTAATCATCATAATCGTCATCATAATCATCATCATTTAAACGCATCATATTTAAAAATCTATCTAGTCCTTTACCCATGAAAAACTCTCCTATTCATAATTTCTTTCACCAAATATCCCGGTGCCAACACGTACCATGGTCGCACCTTCTTCAATGGCAACTTCATAGTCTCCGGTCATACCCATTGACAAAAACTCCATAGTAACATTATCAATGTTTTTACTTTTTATGTCAACATATAATTTTTTCAAATTTTTAAAATATATTCGGTTATCTTCGGGATTATCGACAAATGGTGCAATCATCATTAAGCCTTTGACACGAATGTTTGATAATTTAGCTATCCTGGTAATCAATTCGATGGCTTGTTCATTCGTCGTACCAAACTTGGTATCTTCCCTGGCGATATTTACCTGAATAAGAATGTTGATAATCTTGTCCACTTTTAATGCTTCCGTCTGAATTTGTTCTGCGAGCCGATAAGAATCTACTGAATGTATTAAACAAACTTTATCAATTATATATTTTACCTTATTTCGCTGTAAATGTCCAATAAAATGCCAATTCAAATCCTCTTTAATGATTTCCGTCTTGTGAAGTAGTTCCTGAACTTTATTCTCTCCAAAATCTATAATGCCTGATTGCATGGCTTCTCTGATGGCTAAGCTAGGCTTGGTTTTACTTACGGCAATCAGAGTTACTTCATCCGGATTCCGACCCGAACGCTTGCATGCCGCATCTATTTTATCTTCTACCCGTCGTATATTATCTTTAATCATAAAACTTTGCCCCTAATAAATAATTTGTTCTTCAGATACACTTGAACTATTGAGTACAATATAATCATACAGTTCAATCCCATATGCGACTCCAGTTTTTACAATACAGTATTCTTCGTTTTGGTATATAATCTGTACCAATCGGAAAATTGCATAACCCTGATTAATATTATAAACGCCTTTTAATTGACCGGTCGCCCCAATACGATATGTCTCCTCATCAGAATCCAGTTTACCAATATAATCACCTAGCTGAAACCCTGATTTATCCACATAGCAAAATTCACCATCATTATGATAAATACTTGTTTTTACAAACTCACTTTTTAATTCGCCATTGTTATTATCATAATAACTGATATAGAATCCTTTTTCAGTGGTTGCTTCATTTGTAACCAAATATTCTACAGGTATTTTGTAAAAATCCTTTGTGACAATTGCTGATGCAGGAATTTTTAATCCTGTAGCCGTTGAAATAATCAATTCAATATCAATATATCTTTCGCCAATGTAGCGAATTAAATATTTAGATAAATCCAACTTCGCATAGGTACTTTCGCCATTGCTAAACAAACTAAGCCCTGCTGTAGCAGTTACATCGTCTTTGAAAAACTTAACGGTTACCGAAGATTTGTTTTCAAGGGAAGCAGTCTGTTCATCGTTCAATTTGATAATAATTGACCAGCCTTCCCCCTGGGTAAGTTTGTAAACAGGATTACCTGCCTCTACATAAGTGTTTGCTGTCAATTGACGCTTTTCATAATCAATATGATTAAATAAACTATCTGTAATTTGATCAACCGTCAACGATTCCATTCCATCATATGTATAGCTGATGATGCCGCTTTGATCAGTTGCTACACTTGTATAATCTTGCCCATTCTCATTACTTATTCCTGCAATATCATCAATGGCTTCTTTACTTATGCCTTCTGTCACTTTATTTTGGACATCATATTTAAGGGAATATAAATCGGCATATTTACTATCTGAGTAATTGCCGGTATATTGTGAAATCAGCTCTCTTATTTCTTGATAGTCACCGGAAGTATAATTAACATTCGTTGAATCCGCAACGCTTTCGGATATAACTTTATCACTTGAGATTAAATAGATATTGCTATTTTTTGCTGCCTTGCCGCTGCTCTCAACATAATAATTAATATAACCTGAATCTTCGGTATAAATCACCTCTTCTTCTCTTAAAATAATACCAGTATAATTTGCCCCTTCAGTAATGGTACCTTTTAAAACTTCAGTAACGGAAATTTTATCCTTAGTTATAAAAAGCAGGATATTGATAATAATATAAATAAATATGATGATAAAAACGATGATGCCTATATTTATATGAAAAGGCTTCCTAAATTTAGCAACTTTTTTATCTTTACTTAAATTCATTTAGAACACTCCTTTAATAAGGTTAGTATTAAAACATAGTCTTTTTTATTATATACGTTTTTTTATCATAAGGGAACCCTTTTTTTAAAAGAATAATTTCGTTTGTCCCCATTTTTAACTCATTGGTGGCAAAAATAACACATAAAAATCTAAGCTACATTTTGAAAAATGATAATAAATGGAATATTATTGTTTTCAAGATAACTCT
>Ga0153922_1000260_pt1 | contig 22045 bp, 18 predicted proteins | sample TSNJ006MetaG_FD_104723 | JGI IMG/M metagenome (GOLD analysis project Ga0153922, IMG submission 104723) | Attine ant fungus gardens microbial communities from New Jersey, USA - TSNJ006 MetaG | ecosystem: Host-associated > Fungi > Mycelium > Unclassified | place: USA: New Jersey, Brendon T. Byrne... | reverse complement strand
TTCTTGATTTTGTTGATTAAATCATCACGTAGTGTACTCATCACACCACCCCTCCTAAGTATATTTTACCATATAAGAGGAGCAATGTTAAGGTTATCAACGGTTTAACTGACTACCACCAATAATATTGAATTTTCAAGGTGCATAGGCACTTTTAGATGTGCGAATTTTTAGTTATTACAGTTGTAAAAGGTCTACAGATACAATTTATTACTAGCAAATTTAAGGCATTCCTATTATAAAATAGTTATGCATAGATAGCTATCTTAAAAATCAAAAAGAAAGGGGGTGAGATTATATGATTTTTGTAAAAAAAGTTTCTAAGTCTTTACTTATTGGATTTTGTGTGATTACTCTTTTACTAACTGGCGGAAACGTTGTTAATGCTGCTAGTAAAACTGCATCTGCTTCATATACACAAAAATCCTGGGTTGGTATTCCAGTATACACAAAAGGTGTAAAAGGTGATTATGTTACAAATAGTACCAAGATTACCTCATATGGAACCGTCCGTTCAGCTAACAGTACTCATTATCCTGGGTGGTCTGTTAAAAGCCAGTCCGCTTATTGGGTGACAAAAGGGACTACATCGGGAAAATGCAGAGGTACTGCAACGTTTTTCTATGGACTTAATACTCAATGGGTAACGGTTGGTCTTCAGTCGAATTACACAGAAATACAAGCGTATGCATCTAAGTAAGTACTGGCAAAAAACATTCAGGCTAGAAGTATAAAGCCTGAATGTTTTTGAAAAATAATTTTTCTCATGCTCTGTAGTATGAAGATGATTCATTTCTAATTCTAAAAAATGAAAATCACACCTTATTAATTGCAATGTTTGTGTCGCAGGCGAAGCGGTACAGAATGGAGAAAATCATGCTATTATATACTGAAAAATTAGTTAAAATATATAAAAATAAAAAAGCCTTAGATGATATATCAATTAGTATAGAATCAGGTCAATGTTACGGAATACTTGGTAAAAATGGAGCGGGAAAATCTACATTTATCAAACTTATTTTAGGCTTAATATTTCCATCTGGCGGGACTATTAAAATATTTCAAAAAGAAGCAGGTAAGTGCAATAATAAAATAGGGTATCTTTCAGAAGATATCACTTTGTATCCTCATTTAAGTGCAAAAGATAATCTTTTAGTCTCAGCATATTCGGCTAATAGTAGTATAACAGACAACTATATAGAGAAATGCCTTTCAAAATTGTCTCTTGAAAAAGTGGGTTCAAAACCCGTTAAGAGTTTTTCGTTAGGTATGAAACGAAGATTGCAATTAGGAATGGCTACTATGACGAAGCCATTAGAATTATTGATACTGGATGAGCCTACTAATGGTTTAGATGTAAATGGCTGCTTATGGTTAAGAGATTATCTGTCTCAATTAAAGCTACAAGGTGTATCAATTATTATGGCAAGTCATTCAATGACTGATTTAGAAGCCTGCATTACTCATTATGCAATATTTGATAAAGGAAAAGTAATTCACTCAGGTATTTGGAATGAAACAGAAGGCATATCAAACATCTGCATTGATATTTTGCCTCAGGATAAAGAAGCCTATACTAATGTTTTGGCCAAAAATGAAATCAAGATTAATAGTACCACGGAAAATAAGATACAAGTGGAAAGTAGCATTTTGTATAAAGACATTTTGCAGCTATTTACCTCAAATGGTCTATTCCCAGAAAATATTGTTTATAAAAAAAGAAGCCTTGAAGAAATTTTTATTAAGCTAACGGAAGGAAACAGGTAAAGGTATGTGCTATTTCAAGTCTGAATTAGTAAAATTGAAAAATGTAAAATTAGTATGGTGGATGTCGATAGCGAGTATATTAATATGTATTTTTTTATTTATCCAATATACATTAAATACATCATCGGGATTGATTGAACCTGCGCTGAAGTATCCGGTAAATAATGCTACTTTTTTTCTTGCCTTTTTTTCCACTCTATTAGCTAATTTTTGGGCAATCGTAATTGGAAGTTATATTGGTGCATCGGAATATAGAGACGGAACGATAACCCTGTATATTCAAAATAATGGAAGATATTATGGAATTATAGCAAAAATAGCAGTATTTTTATTAATTACTATAATTCAAATATGTATTATTTTTTTATTTGGATTTATTATTAGCGGAGTTTTTTTCGGTTTTCAAATTGAAACTCTTGAATTTGGGAGAATATGTTTGCAGCTATTACTGGCAGCATTGGCAACCTTTACTCTTGGAATTATGGGAATGACTATAGGTAAATTATTTAAAAATGCTATGGTTTCAAATGTAATGTGTCTTGCAATAATATTTGGCCTTAGTGCTTTTCCTGGTATAGTTGGAAAGTATTCCTGGTATCTAAATCCTTTTTCATATCTTTCTTCTTCGTTTAAAATGGTATATTCCAACATTGTTAAGCTGACTAATTTTCAAATAGCCGACTCAGGTTCGATTAGTCCTGAATTTGGAATTACTTGTGTAATATTTATAAATATAGTATTAATAATTATTCAATTGTTATCTAATAGATATGAACAATATTAATAATTAAAGGGGAAATATCATGTATAAAATAAAAAAAATAATAGGTCTAATTATATTATTTATAGTAATAGCTGCAGCAGTTATCTTTGGCGGCAGTGTAGTAAAATTAGGAAAATCGAATGCCGTAAATCTAGACGTAGAGTATTTGGATAATGAAAGAAAAAACGTAATAGCTTTTAATCTGGATTATAAAGTGGATACAAAAGAGATTCAAGAGTTTAAATTCTATTTAGATGAAGAAAAAGTATTAAATTTTAAATATATATCAACAAAAGCTGATAGTGGAATTAGTGTACAAATTAAAAATAATCAAAAGAAAACAATTGCTGAGTTTTTTATTACTGAAGAAAATGGTACATTTGCTCAAAATCTATCTGCTGATAACTATTATTTAGAAGTTACTATTCCCGCAAAAACGGAGGGTAGTATTTACATTAGCTGGAAGGAATGAAATATATGGTTGGACAATTATATAAGAGTATAAAATGTGAGCTGATTATACTTACTAAGTATTCTATTGTTAAATACAGCTTTATTATTACTTTAATGATTTATGCGTATAATGTATATATAGTTTCATCTATTGATCTGGATGTTGGTATATCTGATTACTATGCTTCCCAAATGCTTATGGTGACGCTTATAATGAATGTTTTTTTTGTGATAATCATAGGAGCCATATTAGGGGGCAGTGAATTCTCCTGGAATACCTGGTCGATTAAATTATCTAATTCATCGAGAAAAAATATTTTGCTGGCAAAGATAATATGTATTTATCTATCTTCTGTTTTGGTGTCTATATCTGGTTTTATAATAGGTATTATATTTGATATATTAAGAAATAATACTATCGGAATTTCTGTTATAATACTATTTTTCCAGTTATTTGTTACTTCTTTAGTACTAATGTTTTATGGAATAACAGCTTTCTTTTTGAGTATACTAACAAAAAGTATGTTGTTTAGTGCTACATTTTGTATTAGCTATTTTTTTATAGAACAATATTTCAATCAATTTATTTCAGATAATATTAGCAGGTTTTTGCCCATTTACAATATAAAAAGTTTTTTATATTTATTATTTGACCAAGATGGGGCTTTTGGATTTATACAACCGGTATACAATAGTGTAGGTGCTGCTATTCTTATATTTATCATTTATGTATGTGGTGTAAGTGGTTTACTTGTGTACATTTATAATAGGAAGCAATTTGAAACTTAAATTTTTCAAAGAAAAATGCGACCAGAAAATATAGTCGCATCATCTTATAACTTTTTAATTATTTTAGTTGTCTACTTGACAGAGGTCGGTTCAGCATTCATATCATACAACCCCCCTCCTGTAATTTACTTTAATTCTACTCATGCCTTAATGCATCTATTGGTTTTAGCTTAGCCGCTTTATTAGCCGGATAGATACCAAAGATAAGTCCTACCGCAATTGAAAAGCCTAAGGCGATGGCTGCTACGCTAAATGATACCGAAAACGTATATCCTTCTAAAAGCGCAGTAACCAGGCTGAGAATACCTATGCTGAGAACCATGCCTATGATGCCCCCCATTAAAGACAGAGTTACCGATTCTATCATAAACTGGACGACGATATCACGTTTTTGTGCTCCAATCGCTTTTCTTACACCTATCTCCTTCGTCCTTTCAGTCACCGAAACAAGCATGATATTCATAATGCCAATACCTCCGACAACCAGTGATATTCCGGCAATGCCAGCCAGTAACATTTGCATCGTATTAAGAACCGTGTTAATGGTGTCCTGAATACTTGCCATATTAATAATGCTAAAATAATCTGAATCTCCTGTTTTTTCCAGAAGATATGTATCCAGAACTTCCTCTGCCGCATCCAGTGTTTCCGCATCTGATGCAACATAAAAGCTGCTGACACCGGTAGAATACAAAAGTCTTTGCGCATTTGTAAACGGAATATAAATTGTTGTATCCGTACTATTAAGCATCGATGCTCCCTGTTCTTCCAGGACCCCGACAATTAAATAATCTTTTCCTGATAAGCGGATTTTACTGCCGACTACATTGGTATTTCCAAATAGGTCCATGGCAACGCTATTGCCGATCACACAGACATTTAAGCGATATTCGTTATCAATCTCTAAAATACTTCTGCCACTTAAAAGATTGAGTTCTGTAAAATCCGTATAGTTTTCGGTAATTCCCGTAATTGAAACATCCGATGAATTACCTTCGGCCTTTGCCGTTCCACTTCCTGAATTATAGGCTGCCACTCTTATAATTTCTTCTTTATCTTCCAAACTATTTACTTCTTTTAACGTCAGTGTTGTATCCGGATTGACAATAGAGACCGTTAATTGATTACCACCCAACGAATCCAGTTCACTTGTGATACTTCCTGTCGCTCCCTGTACTAATGATACTAACAGCACAACAGACATAACACCAATAATTATTCCCAACATTGTTAGAAATGAACGCATTTTATTCGATCTGATGGAGGAAATAGCCATTTTAACTGCTTGCCCTATTTTCATTCAACCACTCCTCCCGTATCGCTTATAATTTTTCCGTCACTAATCCTGACGATGCGCTCTGCCTCATTTGCAATATCATTATCATGAGTGATTAAAACAATCGTATTTCCCTGCTCATAGAGTTCATGCAGCAGTCTCATAATATCCTTGCTGGATTTGGAATCCAGATTTCCCGTAGGTTCATCTGCCAGAATTAATGTCGGCTGTGTGACCAGAGCCCTGGCCACTGCCACTCTTTGCTGCTGTCCACCTGATAGTTGATTGGGTCTGTGATGAATTCGATGCTCAAGCCCTACCCGCTCTAACGCTTTTGCCACCCGTTCTTTACGCTGACCTCCCTGAACCCCCTGATAAATCAAAGGTAATTCTACATTCTCATAGGCATCTAACTTCTGTAACAGATTAAATTGTTGAAAAATAAAGCCAATTTTTTTATTTCTGATAACGCCCAACTGAAAATCTGTCATGTCGGTCACGTCTTGCCCATCAATCTCATAAGCGCCTTCGTCAGGTGTGTCCAGGCAGCCTATAATATTCATCAGTGTGGACTTCCCGCTTCCTGAAGTTCCGACGACAGCAATAAACTCATGGTCATGAATATCTAAACTTACGCCATCAAGGGCATGAACAAATTCATCGCCAATCTCATATATCTTTTTAATATTCCTCAATGTAATCAAAGATGCCACCTCGCTTCTAGTTGCCGGAATTTTCTGCCGGAGCGGAAGTTGCCCCGCCGTCGGAACCCTCCTGGATAACTGTCGATCTCCCTGTGCCGCCGCCAAATATCATCATGCCGGTATTATCCGTTGCCGTGCTAATGACAACAACCTCTGTTCCCTCACTGATGCCGCTTAAAATTTCTGCATAGGTATTATTCACCAGTCCCAGAGTGACTTCTGTCGGTTCCGTTGTCTGGTTTTCATCTTCACCATTGACAACGCTGACAACCTTCTTTCCTTCCACTGTTTGAATGGCATCTATCGGTACAAGAAGTGTTCCGGTACTGCTTCCGGTAACAATTTTAGCGTCAGCGCTCATGTTTGGCTTAATATTTTCTGCGCCTTCCATTTCAATCGTTACTGAATAAGTGGTTACGCCGCTTATATTCGTTCCCAATCCAGATACTTTTGTAACCGTTCCTGTGTATTCATCTTCTTCAAAGGCATCAAATACAATGGTTGCTTCCTGTCCGACCTCAACACCGTCAATATCTAATTCATCAATCTCTACCTTAAGCTGATATATTTCAGCGCTTAAAATTTTGCACAATTCGCTATCTTTAAGTATAGCAGTTCCTTCTGCTACTTCTAACCCGGAAACAATTCCGCTGTAAGGTGCTGTAATTGTTAAGGTCTCCTTCAGCGTTTTCGCCTCCTGAAGCTTGCTCACCGATTCATTGCGGCTTTCAATTAAGTCTGTATAATCAGAATAATAACTGACATCATTAAGGGTAAACAATGTACTTCCTTCATATACTTTCTCATTAAGAGATACGGATATATTCTTAACTGTTCCATAAGTACCGGAAACCAGATATGGCTGGTTAGAAACTAAAAGGCCGATTCCCAATTCATTGTCATCTGCATCATAAACAACTGCTTCTTCGTCTACATCATAGTAATAACCATCGGAAATAGTCACAACCACCTGACCGTCTGCAGCTTTTTCCACAGTGCCCTCTACTGAATAGTCAGAAAACTTCACTGTTACCGTATCCCCGGAAGCAAGTTCAGCTTCTGTGGTAAATTCCACTTTCAATTTGCCGTCTGCGGCGATTTCCATCAATGCACCGTCAGACTTCATAACCGCTGTGACAACATCTTCCTTTTCGGCATAAATTCTTTTAACCCTGCCGGTGACTTTTGAAGAAATATAAGAAGATCCCGATGAATCTGCACTTGAAATCTGAGCATCATAATCGGCAATTTCCGCTTCCAGACCGGCTATGTAATTGTCAAGCCCGCTGCTGTCCACTGATACAATCGCATCTCCCGCTTCCACAAAATCGCCGTTCTCTTTAAAAATTTCAACGATTTTAGTATCGAAAATCACGTCTACACCATAACTGTTTTTAGGTTCAACGATGCCGTTGCCTTCTGTTGTAACTTCGATATCACCAATCGTTGCTGTGGCCGTATTTGTCGCCAAGGATGCCATCGCACTCCTGTTTCCCGCCATTTGATTACCTATAAACCAAACCACCGCAATGACGATTACCGCCACGACCCCTAAAATAATCCATTTCTTTTTTGACTTGCCCGCACTCTTTGCTGCCATATTCATTCCTCCATCATAATGCTATGTTTAGCCTCCATTGATTAACAAAGGCAACTGTGAGTATTATAAAAATAAAACATTGAAATAACCTTGAATAAAACATTTAAAATTTAAACAATTTATAAACGAAGGATAAATATTTCAAGACTATTTCAATGTTTTTATGTATAATGGTTACTTAAGGGAGTGATTTTCTATGCGCATTCTTATTATTGAAGATGAAATGGGTCTGGTAGATGCCTTGACAGCCATACTCACAAAGGAAAAGTATAGCGTAGATGCCGTATATGATGGCCTTAGCGGATATGAATATGCATTATCCAACATCTATGATGCCATCATCTTAGATGTTATGCTGCCGAAGCTTAACGGCTTTGAAGTTTTAAAAAAATTACGAAGAGAAAAGGTACAAACACCCGTTTTGATGCTCACTGCAAAATCAGAATTGGAAGATAAGGTCTTAGGACTTGATACCGGTGCGGATGATTATTTGACAAAGCCTTTTGAAACAGCTGAGCTGTTGGCAAGAATCCGGGCTCTCACGCGCAGAAGAGGGGAAATTTCCGAAGATAATCTTAAATACGGAGATTTGACGCTCCGGCGCCGTACCTATGAACTTTATTGCGATGATAATTCTGTCAAGCTGGGAATGAAAGAATTCCAAATTTTAGAGTTACTGATGATCAATTCCAACCAGATTGTCACTAAAGAGCAAATTACAGAAAAAATCTGGGGATATGATGATGATGCCGAATATAACAACGTGGAGGTTTATATCTCATTTGTAAGAAAGAAGATTAATTTTGTTGGTGCAAAGGTGAGAATTAAAACCACCCGGGGTATCGGCTATTCTTTGGAGGTCTTTAAATGATACGTCAGTTGAAAATCAAGTTTATTGCCACCATGATGATTATTTTAAGCCTTATTTTTACTGCTATAATAGGTGGCATCAACACCGTCAGCCATGTCGCCAGTGAATATCAAATTTCTTCTGTTTTAAGAATATATGCGGACAATGATGGTATTCTTCCAGATGCTTTGGATTCGGGGTTGGTTAATAGTCGTGCATTTGACATCATGCAATGCTTTTCTATAAAAATGGATGCCGGTGGGCAAATCACAGAAATTATCAATGACTTTAATTTACCCATTGAAGAAATGGATTTAGATTCTTTCATTGGAAGCGCCTTAAGTATGAACACAGAATCAGGCTCCTTTGACAGCTATCGATTTTATCTCCAGGAAAAAGGCTATGGTAAAATTATTGTTTTTACAGACATCAGTATATTAACCGATTATTCCAAAAGGCTTTTGAAAATCGGGGTTCTTGGCGGAATCATGGGGCTTTTAGTATTGTTCATCATCACCCTATTTCTCAGCAACTGGATGATCAATCCCGTCAAAGAGGCTTTTGAAAAACAAAAGCAGTTTGTTTCCGATGCCAGCCATGAACTCAAAACACCTATCGCTGTCATTAACGCCAATGCCGATGTCCTTGAAAATGAAATCGGTGAAAACAAGTGGCTGACTTATATTAAATCTGAGTCCCACAGAATGAGCCAATTAATCTCCGGACTGCTGTCATTAGCCAAACTGGAGGACTCTAAGCAAAAATATAGTTTTATCGAATTTAATCTGAGCAAAGCCATCTTAAGCATTGCCCTCCCTTTTGAAAGTACTGCATTTGAATCAAAGATAGATTTTCAGTTATCCATAGAGGAAAACATCACTTATAAAGGCCAAAAGGAAGAAATTATGCAGGTGGCTGCCATCCTTATTGATAATGCCATGAAGCATACCAATGATGGCGGTCTGATTAAGGTTTCTTTAAAACAGCCGTCAGGGAAAAGAATCCTTGAGGTCTACAACACCGGCAAAGGAATTTCAAGGCAGGAAAAAAACAAAATATTTGAACGGTTTTATCGTGTTGATGAGGCTCGTTCAAGAGACTCTGAAAGCTATGGCTTGGGATTATCCATCGCCAAATCCATTGTTAAAAACCATAAGGGTAAAATCGATGTCCAAAGTGAGGAAGGAAAATGGGTCAGGTTTACTGTTACATTATAATCATTGTTTTTCCATAACAAGGCATTGATAAGCTTCCATCTGAATTTTTCCGCTGATTTCCTTATTTGCCACCAAGTCTAAAAAGTGATCCGGCAAATCCACTTCTACTTTCGTTCTATTATAATTCTGAAGAAAATAGATATCCGTTGCCCCACTGCGTTTGCTCACGGTAACACCATAAGGCAACGGATTGGAAAGATTTGGTTTCACGTCTGCCTGCACACACACTTCGCGGTAAAAGTCCAACAAAAATTCTCTGGGCATTTCGGCAGCGATATAATAGGCTGCGCCCTTGCCGTAAGTATTTTTAGTGACTGCCGCTGTTTTGGCATTGTAATCAGAGGTATATGCTCCCAGGACATCAGCACCTTTGATGGTCACGGTTTCTCTCAATTCTCCCAGTGGGTACTTCTTATCCTGATATAAGACCTCATTGGGGAAGAATTCATTCCCTACATCAATTTCATCGACAGAAAGCCCTAAGAGCTCTGCCAACGGATTTTTCCCAAGAAAACATAAATCCGTTTCATCTACGATTCCACTCCAATAGGTTGTCACATAAGTCCCGCCATTATGAACAAAGGTTTTTATCTGTTCTATATATTCTTTTTTGTACATATAACACAAGGGTGCAACGACCAATTGATATTCCGTCAAGTCCATCTCCATGGATACAATATCCACTTCAATGCCCATTTCCCAGAAAGGACGATAGTGTTCCAATATGGTCTCCACATAGTCCATGTTTCTTTTGGGACCGGCGGCATCCTTAAGCGCCCACCAGTTTTCCCAATCCATTATAATGGCCGCCTTGCTTACATTACAGGTATTATATACCTTATTACTGATGGCCTTTAAGGCCTCCCCTACCTGCGCCACCTCTTTAAACACCCTGGTATGCTCTGTACCATCATGTCCGACGACAGCACCGTGAAACTTTTCAAAAGAACCGCGGCTTTTCCGCCACTGGAAGTAGAGCACACTGTTGGAACCATGGGCAACGGCTTGCATAGAAGATAAATAATGCATCCCGGGACGCTTCACCATATTCTTTTCCTGCCAATTAATCATCGAGGGCGTAGATTCCATTAACAAAAACGGCGCCTTTTTAAAACTTCTCATTTGATTGTGCATGGCGGCCGCCCATACGGCAATGGGGATTTCATCTTCTTTAGTGTGCCACAGGGGATAGGCATCCCAAGAAATTATATCGACTTCTTTAGCCCATCGATCATAATCGAGAGGTTCAAAATATCTCATCATATTGACCGTTGTTGGTAAATCCGAATACTTTTGCACTGCTTTAATTTCTTCATGGCAGAAATCTTGCAGCTGATCACTTACAAATCGGTGCCAGTCCAGATTCAATCCATGTAAAAGGTCTTCTCCATGGGGAGAAGGTGAATGTATCTGTTTCCAATCGGTATAAGTGTGGCTCCAGAATCCGGTCCACCAGGCTTTATTTAAATGATCCAGTGTTTTGTACTTTTTCTTAAGCCAGCGGCGAAATGCCCGCCGGCACTTGTCACAATGACAGGAGGCGTCCCGGAAGTTCCCACCGTACTCATTGGAAATATGCCATAAAATCACACCCGGATGATTACCAAAATGCTTAGCGAGCGCTTCATCCAACTTTCTTGTTTTCTCCCGCATGACAGGAGATGTATAACAGAAATTATGGCGTTTCCCGGGAAGGTTTTGGACGCCGTTTTCATCCGTCTGCAGCACCTCAGGATATTTCTTTGTCAGCCAGTTCGGCATTGCACCTGTTGGTGTCGCCAAATCCACATAAATTCCATTTTCATAAAGCCGGTCAATAATCTCTGCCATATAATCCAGGTTATAATGACCCTCTTCCGGCTCCAGAAAGCTCCATGAAAAAATGCCAAGGGATACGTTATTAATCCCTGCCAGTTTCATTAACCGGATATCCTCACTGAGGATATCCGGACGGTCCAGCCATTGCTCCGGATTATAATCACCGCCATGGAGCAATTTAGGAAATTTTTCTAATATTGTATGATTCATCTCAAACTCCTTTAAAAGCAAATTTAAATTCTTTTTTTGAAGAAATATCCAAAAGATACTCATCATGAGTCTTTGCACCCCAACCGTCATCTCCGGCAACACCCATTTGTTTTTCAGAAACACGTACGACCGTATAATGTACCTGTGGCAGCTCATAATGATGCTTCGCATTTTCCAACTCATGGGGCGTAAAGGGAAGTGCTGAAAATTCCATTTCATTCTCTGTTGTAAACAAGATTCCCCTGCCTTTGGCATCAGTCACCTTACCCCAACGCACTCCCGTTTTATTGCCACACTCCTGGGGTATTAGATATTTCGTCATGTTATCGATGACTTTATTCCTGTAAATCCCCAGTTTCGCACCATGCTTACGGTCTGCATAAGTTTCCTCCGGACCATTCCCGTACCAGCTTACATAGTCATAATCGGCATTAAACTTAAATATCATCCCAAATTCCGGCATATCATGTAACTTAAGCACCGGGTCATAGGTTAAGGATACCTCGATGGTTCCGTCTGCCAGCACACCATAAGTGACCGCACACTGACTCTTTGGTGTTGTCGGCAAATAATAATGATAAGTGACTTTTACCTTTCCCTCTTCCTCTTTAATTTCCGGATTTCCGGCATATGGATTTTGCTGATTTTCTGACAACAGCTCAGGGGTCATAATATTTGAGTATAGACTTGCCAGTTTCCACTGTCCGTATCTTGCAGGCATCCCGTTACTCATATCATTATCGACCGGCGCGCGCCAAAAGTTGGGTCGGGGAACCGCTTCCATCAACTCTTTTCCACCATATCGGTAAGAGACCAGACCGCCCACTTTATAAGAAAACAGAACGTCAAAATGTTCTCCCTTAACGCCAAGGTTCAGTTTCCCATGAATCACCTTAAGCGAACCGGTTATCGGCGGTTTCTTTTCCTCGATACGGTAAATACCTTCGCCAAAAGCAACCTCATGATTTCTTTTGGCCCAGAGAACATCTTCTTTCAAACAGAACGATATATTGATAACATACTCTCCCGGCTCACTTTTCACCGTGACCGGTAAGTCAAATTCTTTCGTTTCCTGTGGTTTCACCGATACCTGCATGGGAACTTTTTCTATTTCTACACCATCTTTTTTCACGGTTACGAAACAGTTATAGGCATCTGTATTCGTAAACAAATGGCGGTTTTTCACAACCACCGTTTGTTCCGATATCGTAAGACGGATATACTGATAGCAGAATTTTACTTCCTGCATTTTAGGGGATACTTCCCTTCCTTCACCATAGACAATACCATTGCCGCTGAAATTATAATCTGTCGGCCGTTCTAAAAAATCTCCCCCGTAGGCTTGAAATTCTTTTCCATAACGGTCTTTTTTCGTTATCGACTGATCGATATAATCCCAGATAAAACCTCCCTGGTATAGGGGTTCCTCATAGGCATATTCTGTATATTTATGTAATGCGCCGCAGGAATTTCCCATCGCATGGGCATATTCACAGCAAATATACGGCTTATCTCGATGTCCGCTTAAATATTCCCTTATCTCTGTTACCGGTGAATACATCCGGCTATAAACGTCTGTCGTTTCGGGGTAGCGGGGATCCCAGTAAGTGCCTTCATAGTGAACCGGTCTCGTATCATCTAGCTGCCTGAATAGTTCGCCCATGGCTAACGGTGTTGTTCCGCCAAAGGATTCATTGCCCACGGACCACATGATCACAGACGCATGATTCTTATCCCGTTCATATACCGAACGTACCCGGTCAAGCAGCATCTCTTTAAATTCCGAACGGTCTCCCGGCACTACGTCAGCCACTTCTTCCAAACCTCGTGCCACAGCATCCCAAGAACCATGACTTTCCAGGTTGTTTTCATCCATTACATAGATGCCATATTCATCACACAACTCATAAAACATTGTTGTATTTGGATAATGACTGGTACGTATAGCATTAATATTATTTTGCTTCATGGTTACGAGGTCTTTAATCGTCTCTTCTCTTGTCAGACTTCGGCCATACAGAGAGCTGAACTCATGTCTGTTCACGCCATGGAATACGATGCGTTTTCCATTTACATAGATGATGCTATCTTTGATTTGAATATCGCGGAAGCCAATATTTTGTGGAATCACTTCTGTCGTCATTCCCGCTTCATCCATTACCTCTATCCAGAGCCGGTAAAGATAAGGCGATTCACTGCTCCAAAGCCGGGGATGATTAAGTTCGAGGCTCACCGTCGTATTTGTATCCAACAGGCTCCCTGCTTCTTTGCACAACGTACTGCCTTCTAGCAGGTGTACCTTTACTTTTCCTGCCATATTAGCTTTCAAATCCAGCAAAAGCGTTCCTCTGGTATAATCATCATTTAACAAAGTTTTTACTTTTAAATCCGATATGTGTACTTTGGGCACGGTGTACAGATATACATCACGATAAATACCGGAAAAGCGGTAAAAATCCTGATCCTCGCACCAACTGCCCGCTGTCCATTTTAGCACCTGCACGGCCAGCTTATTACGCCCTTCTTTTAAATATGGCGTCAAATCAAATTCTGCCGGTGTAAAGGAGTCTTCACTATATCCCACATAAGCGCCATTACACCAAAGGGTCAATGAGCTTTCCACACCCTGGAACGAGATATATATGGGCTTCCCTTTCCATTCGGCCGGGATTTCTATATCCTTTACATAACTGCCTACCGGATTAAACGCTTCCGGAATCTGACCCGGGATAATTTCTTCCCGTCCATCCCAGGGATACTGTACATTGACATAAGCCGGTACATCGTAACCCTCCATCTGAATATGTGCCGGCACCCGGATATCATCCCAGTTGCTGCAATCGTATTCTACGGCTTCAAATCCCGGAATGGTACAGACCGGATTTTTGGCATACGCAAACTTCCATAATCCGTTCAACGAATAATAAAAGTCATTATTCCCACTCTCATATGCCGCATATGAGGTGTAATACTTATGATCTGAATGAGCATCCATTCGATTTTCCTGAAAAACTTCCGGGTTCTTTCTGATATTGTCATTAAAAGTCCGCATCTGCTTCCCCTCTCTCATTTATTTTACCGAACCGGTAATGCCTTCCGCAAAGCTTTTTTGCAGAAGAAAGAAAACAACAACCGTCGGTAATGTACAAATTAATACCGCCAACATGAGCATACCGTAATCGGTGGAATAGCCTTCCGTAAGGTTGGCGATCAGCATCGGCATCGTTATACTATCCTTTGTCAACATAACGACTTTCGGCCATAGATAATTATTCCATGCATTCATAAAAGTAATAATAGCTGCTGCTGCATAGGTAGAGCGCATCGTGGGAATAAACATCCGGAGAAATATCTGTATGGCATTTAAGCCATCGATTTTTGCTGCCTCAATCATCTCATGAGGAAAGGATCTGGCACTTTGGCGAAACATCATAATCATAAACGGCGTCGATATCGTGGGCAGCACAAAACCCAGTGATGTATTGATTAGTCCCACCTGGGAGAACATTTGAAACAGTGGTACCAATGTCGCCACGAAGGGCACCATCATTGCCAATAGTATGACCGACATCAATATGTCTTTTATCTTGTCATGGTAGATTTCAAAACCATAACCCGCCAGAGAACAAATTAAAAGGCTTAAGATTGTCAGAATAATGGCATATTTAAAAGAATTCCACATGGCTCCTCCTACATTCTGATTTGCCACCAGATTCTTGAAATTCTCAATTATATAAGTTCCCGGAAGCAAACGTCCCCTAATGACATCAATACTTTTATTTGTGGCGGAAATCGCCATATACAATAACGGAAACACACTGATAAAAGATACAATTGACAAAAAAACATATCTCATTCCACTTTTAAATTTAATCACGCTTATCACCTACTTTCATCTGAATGAATGCCAGTGTCGCAACTAAAACCAAAATCAGGAATGACATGGCCGCTGCATAGCCAAAATTAGGCACATATTTGAAGGACACATTATATATATAATGGGACATGGTAATCGTTGCATTGGCCGGCCCTCCATTCGTCAGGTTTACCGATTCATCGAAGAGCTGCAGTGTACCATTGACAGACATAATGCCGGTGAGCAAAATCGTTGGCTTTAAAAGCGGAACAGTGATGCTTGTAAACTGTTTAAATGCATTGGCTCCATCGATTTTAGCCGCCTCATATACGGAATATTCAATATTCTGCATTCCGGAAAGATAGAATATCATATTATAACCGGTCCAACGCCAAATCAATGCAATGATAATAACAATTCTTGCACTCGTTGCATTTCCCAGAAAGTTATACGCCGTATCTAAAATTCCTGTATTGACTAATATCAGATTAATGAGTCCGTCTGATGCAAACAAAGATTTGAATACAATTGCGTAAGACACCAGGCTTGTGGCACAGGGTAAAAATATGCACGTACGGAAAAATCCTTTCAGCTTAAGATTCCGGTTATTCAGCATCGTTGCCAGTATCAGTGCCAATATCAACATGATTGGCACTTGAATAATCAGATAGAAAAAAGTATTTTTCATCGCCTGCATAAATACGCCATCCTGAAACATCCGAACATAATTTTTGATACCGGCAAATTCCATATTAACGCCAATTCCTGTTTTAAAGGATAAGATAAAAGCTTGTATAATCGGAATAAAACTCATAATCAAAATCAGTATTGCTGCCGGTGTTAAGAATGCCCAACCCGTCAAATTCTCTCGTTTGGACAAAGTCATTCTTTTCTTCTTCACAATATCAGCCTCCTTAGCCCCTGCTCTAACCTTGTTTTAAAAATGGGGCTGCCAATTTTCATGACAGCCCCACCCTTTTTCAAGTCTATTAATTACCCATGTTGAAGTTCAATGTATCCTCCGCAGTTTGAATCTCAGCTGCGATATCAGAGCCATTGACAGCATTTGTAATTGCAGTTGCTACGGCATCACGTGCTTCGTAATAATATACACCGGTAATGTTACTGGGGACATTCCCGGCAAATTCCACAATCTTAGCAAATATAGCTTCGCCACCAAAGAATTCCTGAGGTTCGGCATATACTTCACTTTCACCTGCCGGCAAGAATGTAGCTAAGGCTCCGGTGGTCGGAAGAATGTTTTCATATAATTCGACACTACCGGCAAATGTACTTGCCAGAAAATCCATTGCCAATTCCGGATTTTCACAATTTGTCGTGATTGCCCAACTGGACCCTCCGTTATTGGAGTAATTGGTTGCATTTTCTGCTTTTTCCAACCTTGGCATATTGGTAATTCCCCAGTTCCCTGACTGGTCTTCTGCCGTCTGGATGGTTGCCAGAATCCAACAGCCATTAATTGTACCGGCCACATTCCCTTTTGTAATGCTTTCCGTATATTCATTCCAGTCATTAACTTCTACTAATATACCGGATTCCACCATTTCTACATAAATTTCCATAACCTCAGCCAATGTGGTGTTATCTACCAGATTCGCACTGCCGTCTTCATTGAACATGGAAGCACCTGCAGATTGAAGCATCTCACAAATCATGTCAGATTCTCCGGCAACTGCCGTTAATAATGGTTTTCCTGTTGCTTCTAATACTTTCTTGCCATTTTCTATGTACTCACTCCAGGTGATGTCGGTAAAGTCATCTACTGTTAATCCTGCCTCCTCCAACAAATCCGTACGGTAGGCGCCAATTACAGTACCATTGTCAAAAGGCACACCATAATTCTTACCGTCTATGACAGAGTAAGCAACTTTAGCTTCACCAAAATTTGAAAAATCAATACCGGAATCTGCTAAATCTATAAATGCGTCCGGATAACTGATAACATTTTTCTGGAAGGCATTATCCTGCATCAGCATAATATCCGGTAATGTACTTAAATCTCCACTGGAGGCCGCTGTCGTTAATTTTGTCTGAACATCTTCCCAAGGGGTTTCCACTATGTTTATTTCAAAATCCGGATTGTCCCGTTTATAAATCGCTGCGGCCTCTTCCATGGCGGCGATGTTAAATGCCGGATCCCAACACCATACGGTCAGGGTGTTATCTCCTTCGGCTGCCGCCTTTGTCTCTTCTCCTGTCCCTGTTTTCGTCTCTCCTGCTTCCGTATTTGCCGAAGTAGTTGCTTCTCCTGAACCGCTGCCTCCGCAGGCCATCAATCCTACGGCCATGGTTAATACTAATAAAAGTGCAATAAATTTCTTCTTCATCGCGTTCCTTCCTCTCTTTTATTCGTCATTTTTACTACAGTCTTGTGTTGTTTCAGAATTTTCTACTTTTTTCATGGTTGTTTTGCTTATTTTCCCCTTTACTTTTCACAAGATTATGTACGCATTATACCATTTCCGTTTTACATAAAGTTTTCATATTCGCTCTAAAAAAGAGCGTTTTCAACCATTCTACCATCCCTTTTGAGCACTTATGTGGTAATTTTCTATTTTCTCAATCTCTTTGTCCACTTCTTTCTTCCACTGATATGGACTAGTTCCGATAATTCGCCCAAAATTCCGGTTAAACGTAGACATCGTCTGATATCCCACTTTCATGGCAACATCCTTCATTTGGCTGTCACCCTTCCTCATTAAATCACAAGCTGCCTGCACTCTGGAGAGATTCACATATTCCACCGGGGTCATATTCATATCTCTATGAAAAATTCTTCGAAAATGAGTTTCACTTAAATGACAGCATTCTGCCAATTCACTGATTCGGATATCTTCCCGATAATGATAGCTGATATAATCCAATGCTGCCAGAATTTTACCGCTCTCCCGTGCAATCTTATTTTCTGACTGCTCAGAAAAGACATCATTACGGGAAGCAATCTGCATCACTAAGGATAACAGTAGTCCCCGGATAGCCTCCTTATAATAGCTTTTCTTTTGCTGCATCTGTTCAAAAATCATCTGTATCAGCTCACCCATATAATGATTTTCTTCTATCGTACTAACATGGGCATTATTACTTACACTCTGAAGTACATTCTTCCCCTTCCCTGGATTATCTTTATAATAATCCATCAGAAGTTCTTCCACATCAAAGAAAAAGTATGACCATCGACAGACCTTCTCACTATTGGTCGTATGCAGATAATTGTGGGGAATAAATGTAAAAGTGCCATCCGAATAGTTAAATGAATTTTTATTCAGTATCATTTCTCCCTTTCCCCAGTAACAAAATCCCACTTCGACCATGTTATGAAAATGTAGATAGTCAATCTCTTCCCCAAAGCTCCTAATCCAACTTTCCCCTGTCAGTGCCAGTACCGGTTCCTTACTGGGTTTTTCATAAAAACGAAATTCCGCATAGTCTTTTCGCTTTTTCCCCATCTACAATCACTCCTGCCGTATATCGATTACTTTTAACTCAATTGTATGTACTTGAAGCTCAATTGTCAATGGAGGGTATCAAAAATTATGGCTTAGATAAACTCAAGAGTCAGGTATATTGAAAATCAAGAAGGGATATGCTAAAATGTAAGAAATTAGATTTTAAGACAGAATATGGAGGTGGATGTATGATATGGTTTAAAGAAGAAGTACATCAAGTGATTGAAAAGCTGGAGACAGACAGCCAACAGGGCCTCAGTCAATCACAGGCTGGAGAACGAATCGAAAAATACGGTCCGAATGAGTTTGAAGAAGGCAAAAAAGAAAGTTTGATTGAGAAGATTGTACACCATTTAAAAGAAATTTCCACGATTATCCTACTCATCGCCGCATGTATTTCTGCATATATGGCAATTACCACAGGAAATGGATGGCCAAAAGTTATTGTCATCTTATCTATCGTCATTATTAATGTTGTTCTTGCTATTTCCCAGGAAGGCCGGGCCGAAAAGGCTCTGGATGCATTAAAGAGCATGAATGCGCACTATACAGCAGTGATTCGTGATGGTTCTATCAGTCACATAGATGCCGGCCAACTTGTTCCGGGAGATATCATTGAACTCAATACCGGTGATATGATTCCTGCGGATGCAAGGCTTATTGAGAACAGCAGCTTACAAGTAGAGGAATCAGCCCTTACCGGTGAAAGTGTTCCTGTGGAAAAGGATTGTAGTGCTGTTATCGATGATGATGCCCCCTTAGGGGATCGCATTAATATGGTTTATTCAGGTTGTCTTATTACAAATGGCCGTGGGAAAGCTGTTGTTGTAGAAACCGGAATGAATACGGAAATGGGCAAGATTGCCGGCTTATTGAACAATACCGAAAAGTTGGTGACACCTTTACAAGCTCGTTTAAAAGGTCTTGCCATGCGTTTAGCCCTTGTTGCGGTTTTATCGGGTGTCATTATTTTCCTTGTGGGTGTCTTTGTCCATGGAGAGACGATGGCGGAAATGCTGCTGATTGCTATTTCGCTTTCTGTCGCTGCCGTTCCCGAAACACTTCCTGTCATCGTTACCCTTATCCTCGCTTACGGTGTCCAGCATATGGTCAGGAAAAAGACCATTGTCCGCCGTATTCCTGCCGTAGAAACAGTTGGCAACACCTCCGTCATATGTTCAGATAAAACAGGAACATTGACACAAAACAAAATGTTCATCCAGAGATTATGGCATGTTGATATGGCGCCCAATAAATCAGGGCACACTTTTTCTGAAGAGGAAACGAAGCTCTTGGAAATGTTGGCTGCCTGTACCAATGCAGCCATTGAATATGATGGCGAAGAAGAGAAAGTCATCGGCGATCCAACTGAGGCAGCTATCATTCGCCTCCTCCACGACAAAGGTATGACAAAAGACGATATCGATAAAAAATATCCCCGTGTGCATGAACTTCCTTTCGATTCTACAAGAAAAAGAATGACCACGGTGCACCAGACCAAAGAAGGTTTTATCTCTATTACCAAAGGTGCCTTTGACCGTATTCCTGTTAACTTTACTGAATCCCTCCTACAAAAGGCAACCGGAATACATGACTCTTTTGCCGAGGACGCATTGCGTGTCATTGCCGTCGGCTATAAAAAATTTGATACCCTGCCGGAAGATTTAAGTGCCAAAAACTTAGAGAATGACATCACATTTCTCGGTATGGTCGGGATGATTGACCCACCTCGCCCGGAAAGCCGGACTGCTGTCGCTTTGGGCAAGAAAGCAGGTATTAAAACAGTTATGATTACCGGTGACCACGTTGTTACCGCTTCCGCTATCGCTCAGGATATCGGCATTATGGCAAGCGGTGATCGGGCAGTTACCGGTGCAGAGCTTGCGAATATGAGTGAAGATGACTTAAGGAAACAAATCAGAGATATTTCTGTATATGCCCGTGTGAGTCCGGAAGACAAGATTCGTATTGTTCAGGCATGGCAGTCTCATGGCGAAGTCATTACCATGACCGGTGATGGTGTCAATGATGCGCCTGCCCTGAAGGCTGCCGATGTAGGTGCCGCAATGGGAATAACCGGTACCGATGTTTCTAAAAATGCCGCCGACATGGTTATTACTGACGACAACTTTGCAACAATTGTAGATGCCATCAAGGAAGGCCGTACCGCCTATGAAAACATCCGGAAAACAGTCCATTTCCTGCTCAGCGTCAATTTTGCAGAGATTTTAGTTATGCTGATTGGTATTATCATTGGTTGGGGCGCACCCCTCACTGCCGTTCAACTCCTATTTATTAATGTCGTATCCGATGGTATTCCCGGCTTTTTCATCAGTAAAGAAACGGCAGATAAAGATATCATGGATAGAGCGCCTCTTAAAAAAGATGCCGGTATTTTTGCCGCCGGTTTAGGGGGAAAGATTGCCGGAAAAGCAGCCGTGTTCATTATCATTACTTTAGTTGCTTTTTATTTAGGACGATTTGTAAAAATCAGTGATGGCTTTATTGCCTGCTACGACATTGGCATAACAATGGCTTTTATCACTTTGTCATGGGCTTCTGTTATCAATATCTTTAATGTGAAGACCAATGAATCTATCTTTAAGGTAGGCTTTTTGTCAAACCCATCCCTTTTTTACAGCGCTGTGGTCTCAATACTGATAACTTTCCTTGTTGCTATTATACCGCCCTTAGCTACGGCCTTCAATATTGTTCCCATTAGTTTAAACCACTGGCTTCTGGCTCTGGGATTGGCACTTGTTCAATTGATTGTCGGAGAAATCGTCAAATTATTTAGAAGACGTTAGATTGATTCATCAAAAAAGGAACCTCCTACACGCTATGAGGTTCCTTTTTTACATATAAGAGCTTCGCATTCAAAAAATTTATTCTTCCCTTCTTAAAAAATCCTGAAGTTCCTCTTTTTTTAATTGTTTTAATTTTTCAGATCTTTCTTTAGTATAATCACCACTACCGTCACTATACATTTGTATAAACTTAATCATCCCAACCGGACCCAGCTTGTCAGATAATGCTTTTAGTCCATCTACCCTAATGTGCTCTAAATCCTTAAATGTAACTTCTGTATATCCCATGGCTAAATCACCTCCATAATAAACTCTACAGGACTGATTACTTTTATTTTTAATGACCCGTTGCCAAAACTTTATAAAACTCTAAAACAAGTCTACAAAAGTCTATTCCTTGTTCACCGCGTCCGATTTTGCAAAACTGCCGCTAATTTCGTTTGTTTGACGCTCCGAAGGCTTAAATTC
>Ga0153922_1000259_pt1 | contig 22064 bp, 27 predicted proteins | sample TSNJ006MetaG_FD_104723 | JGI IMG/M metagenome (GOLD analysis project Ga0153922, IMG submission 104723) | Attine ant fungus gardens microbial communities from New Jersey, USA - TSNJ006 MetaG | ecosystem: Host-associated > Fungi > Mycelium > Unclassified | place: USA: New Jersey, Brendon T. Byrne... | reverse complement strand
CATTAATTATAATATCACAATATTGAAAGAAAAGCTGTGACACCTGTCACATATTTATTGTTATTATTTGTTACTATTTACATTTTTATACGTGAAATTAAATTATATTTTTCATGCATTTTCCATAAGCACTTTAAATCGCCAACGATTACCTTCTTCATCCCACATATTAAAACAATCCGCAAAAGCATCATAAAAGATATGAGTTATTTGAGGTGAGTTTTTACATATTCCCATGTAAATAGAAGATGGGATGTTTGATTGGTACTTTTCCATAATTTGACTTATTTCATGTGAATACATTAATTTAACCCCGTATCCCTCAAAAATTTTTCTACATCATATCTGTAATTCACCTTTAGCTTTTTCTTCTCTATAACAATTGGATTACAATACTCAGTCAAATTCTTCTCATTAAAACTCTTCTTATCAATCCGATCAATCATTTTAATAAACTCATCAATTGGTAGAAAAAATGTATTATCACTTAACCGAAAGTCCAATAAAAAACCACCTACATGATTTTTGTAAGTGGTGAATTTGATAAGATAATCAATCTGATGTTTATGTATCATTCCCTTATCTTCTTTAGTTCTTTCAAATGACATACTATTTGTCCCGGAGGTTTTTAGCTCTAATGCATAAAAAGTAGAAGAGTATCCATTATACATAAAGTAATCACAAGGGGATTTTGAACTAAATCTGAGTTTACTACTCATGTCAAATGATTGTGCCGCATCAGTTGGTTTATAAATCCAAATACTATCCGGGCAGCTTTTCTTCCAATTATCTTCAAATATTTTTCCAGAGTTTTTTGCGATAACAATACCTTCTTTCTTTTTTTATTTTACATGAGCATATATTTCATCAAAATCTAATTCTCTTTTTCTGTATTTCTGAAATAGTTCAAAGGTTTCTTCTTTTTTAAATACCTGTACTAAAATAGGACTTCCATCAGTTCTTCTTGACACATATTCATCAACAGGCATCACTCTATTACTAATGTAAAGCATAACCTGATACATATCATAAATACGTACTACTGGAAAACCATAATCTTTAATTTTCAAATGTATCTCTCCTTTTCTAAAAAATCGTAAAAAAATGCCATATATCAAAACTCAAATATATTGAATACTGATATATGGCATATAATAAAATCAATATTCAATGTAACAGGAGAGGCATTATTAACCCCTCCTGATTAAAATCTATTCTTTAATTTTGTAACAACCGTCTTCATCAACCAACTCAACATAACCTCCCTTATATTGCAAGAGGTCACATGACTTGGGAAAACAGATTTCTATTTCTTTTTTGTCGATAACAACTTTGATTGAATCATAACCATAGTTTCCTATAATTACATCTTTAACTTTTAGTTTCATAAAATCCCTCCATCAAATGATAACGCTACAATTAAGCCCAACGAACCATTTTAATCATAGTACCAGTATCAGTAGATTTCATGATTTCACATTCGAATTTTGTTGGCTGCGGATCACCTTCGGCAGAAAAGTCAAGATTCAGATTAGAACTCCATTTAAGGTTTGGCATTGTAATCTGGAAAGCTTCATCTTTTCCGGTTTTACTATTTCGAATAACAGTATTACCTACAAGTTCATACGTACCACTGAAATGAGACGCATCAATAACGTATGTTTCGGTGTCAGCTGAACTTTCAAAGGTATAGTATACAATCACTTTTTTATTGGTTGCTGCTGGTACAGTTAACGTTTTTCCAGACAAAGTTGCACTAGACATATCGAGCGGAGTACCACAATCGTCTTCTCTATCATAAACCAAAATATTAGTTGCGGTTTCCATAGGGGTGTAAGCAAGACTAATAGCACCAGTTGCACTACCGGCTAGAGGAAACAAATCTCCCTTGTCTCCATCTGTTCCATATTCTGTAGCTTGTCTCATATAAATACTTTGTTTGCCTGTAACAGTGGCAAGTCCAGAAACCAACTCTAACGATTTCGGAGATAACAAAGCATCTTCAATATTTACTTTACCTTCCTTGTTGATTTCCCATGTAATAAGCTTTGCATTACCCTTACCGCCTCGTGCATATACTTTTTCACTTGTTACTTCAATAGCAGATGTTTTCAACGTATCAAAAAAGATTACAGGTTTTTTTGTTAACATATCACGTAAAATTACGTCCATAACCTCTTTTGCGCCAAATTTTGCGTTTGCATTACTCATATTAAGATCCTCCTCTTTGAATAAAAAAAGTAGATATTAAAATTAATATCCACTTCAGTCTTTTTGTTTTTGTTGTTTTGTTATCCAATGTCTATAATTGACACCCTCTTTTTTTGCTCCCGCTAGTAAAACTTGTATATTCACATGATATTCATCCATAATTTTCAACCGCCCAAACTGGTCATTAAATTGATATAGATCATAATTATCATAAATATATCTGGGAGATACAGATTTTTCTTCAGAAAAAATACTTATCAAATCACTAAGTCCTATCTGATTTTCATTATCCGAATTCTTTTTCATTTGATTTATTTTTTCTCTACATTTATTTCTTTTTTCTATAAGTTTTCTTGCCATTTCATTTGCGGGATTATCAGAGAAGTCATTCTCACTTACGTTATTCAAACAATATTGTAACTTTATTATTTTTTTAAATTCGTCAAAATTGTTTTCATTTAATACAACCTTATTTCCTACGATAAACCCATATTTTTCATCAAAAATAATATCAGTTTTAAACAATAGTTTTAAATATTCAATAGATGCATCATAAAAACTTATCCTCTCTTCATCATCGTCGTTTTCAAGTGATAATTGAATATCTGAAATTACTCTATTATAAATGAAATAAAACACTGGTGATTTTTCAGGACATATACTTAAATAAGGGAGCACCTCCGCATCACTTAAAGAAAAGATATTCATTATGCTATTGATATAAGAATATCCATATTTGAAATTAACCATTTCACTTAACTTGATATTATGTACGAATAGTGATTCAAATGGAAATGGATTTCCATATAATAGCATGTGTTCCAAATCGATAGTATTCATTGTTCACCTCAGTTAATTTTTTTATCTGTATTAAAATCGGAAGCTGAATAAGTAAGTATTCGCCCATAATATGTTTTTTCAGACATGAACAATTCAACAGATTGTAATGCTAGACGACCGATCCCAAACTCTCTAGAACCATTTAATTTTTCATCGATAATATTGCTTAAAATATCTGTACGTGTACCAATCTGTCCCGCTTTTTTGTATTTCATTAAATATTTATGACAAAAGACATAAATAATAATTTTTAAATTTTTAATACTAAAATTCAAAGTTTGTGGAACTACAACGTCTACGCATACATATGTTTTTTCTTCTGTTTGCGTATCTGGTATGTATAAAAATGGAAATATGTGCTTATCTAAAATTTCATCTACTATTTCTTCATCATAATCATTACCAAGCAATATTTCTTTAACCTCAGAAGATGTTCTTAATTTGGAAAGGAATGTTTGTTTATATGCACCCAATTCTTGTAGATTCATTAGAAAGCACCCCCTATTTCAATTTCCTGAGAAAATGTATTTCCATTGTTATCTGATAAGTTGATATTAAAAAAGCTACCGATTATTTCAGTAGCATACTTTATCTTAACTTTATAACGACAATCATCCAATAACTCAGTTTCAATATATCCATTGATTGACGGCAATGCATCAATACTCCATAAGGGAATAATATCATCTACCTCATTTCCATTCTCATCACGGAACACTGCTGTAAACGTCTTTTCATTTCCTCCAGCAATAATTGTTGGATTACCTTTATATATAATCTCACATGTTAATAAATTATTATCTTCATCCTGGTGAGGTGGAAGAACGGGAGGTATATAATCACATATTCCTAATTGTATATTGTCGATTCCTCTTAAGACATCTTGAGTCATGATTAAATTTACACAGCCATAATCCCAGTCACTATATGGAACGTTATCATTACGCGTTATTTTATATGGAATTGGTTTTTCTTCTTTTTTATCTACAAAAATTCTTTTTGGCGTTGCAAGAATATTTGTTTCATTATCACTTGGCAGAATGACCATAAGCTGGTCTGACCCCAATGTTATTGTTTTGTTACCGTATTCACCAGAATTATATTGCGCGGCTGATTGAACGTGACAATATCTTTTAATTATTTCACCAGAAGAATTTTGCCACTTTAATAGGTAATTAGTTCTAATGAAAGTTCCTTTACAATGTAAAAAGTGAGAGTTTTTCTGAAATACGCATATCCAATAATGATCGTCATAAAACAAAATATCACCTGAATTGAATTTATCATTTTTTTCAATTGTAATAACTGATATCATATGAAAATACACTAGTTTTGATTTTTGCTCAAAAATTCGTGGTGATTTAATAAATTTTCTCCCATTAATTGAACATCCTTCTTTTCTATCAACAGCTAATTCGTAATAATATTTTACATGTTCTTTTTTTTCATCTAACATTTGTTGTCTTGGATTAGAGGACGAAGATTTTCTTGTGACCTTATATGAATCATAAGCCATATGTTTTCACCTCGTCCCTTAACATTGTTAGTAACTTACAAATTCTCATAACGTGCCGCCGATAATCACTATGATTTGAAACTAAAAGAAGAGATTGAAGATGAGATAGTATATCGACCACTAAAATACTGTTATAATCCATAATCATATCTGCATGTCCATTGATTCTTTGAATTAATGTTTTTTGATATGTATAAAATGAATCCTTTTTATTATCGGAAGCTACAACCTCCTCATACATAGGAAGAAGTGCAAACACTTTGTTGATCAGATGTTCTATATAGTTTATAATGTACTTATTTTCAATGGCAGTTTCATATATAGTATTCATAGTTCACCTACCATTCATATCCATTATATCCGGATGTTTTTATTTCATATCCAACGTCTTCTTTGAATCGATATAGTGCATCTAATTTACCCTGTAAATTATTCTTTTCAGCATAAGTTTTAAAATCTCCATCTTGAAGATGTAACTGCATTTGCATAATATTAAATGTTTCTTTATTTAAATATCCAATGCAAATATATTTTGCGATAATTAATTGTTTGCCGTCCGAGTATTTTTCATTAAACTCAAAAATTTCATCATTTCTATTAGATAAATCGATTTCTGAACCAATATTCTCCAATTCACCAGAAGCAATTTTTAAGTAAGGTAAAAAAAACATTGTAAGACCATCTTCACCATCAGTGTCATAAACGATATTAATTTTATAAGACTCCATAAGAGCAAGAGAAAGTTCAAATACATCAGAATATTTTGTATTCATACACTACCCCCTAATCTACTTGAGTTTATCAGCTAGTGCTCTAATATCGATTTGAGGGTTACAGGATTTGCCTATAACCTCTACTTTATTCATATCGATAACTTCTTTGTCATTAATCTTATTGGCGACAAGACGCGCAATCGTTTCCTGGATTTTAAAGGTGGTGTTTAATACCATATCCTTAATTGTTTCAGAATCGAAAGATAAAATATTTTCTATTTTGTCGGGTGTCAAAAACTTTTTATAAGCATCTTCGAGATATTGTTCTTCGACAGCTTTGGGATTATTAATATATATTAAACCGTCCTCAAAAATCCATCGGTCTGTATTAATACAGTTAATAAGATGCTCGTATACTATTGGTAGTGTTTGCCCTCTTTTTTCCAATCTAAAAAATCTAGCACTACCATCTTCAGATGTTCTTAGGTTCACGCCTCCATCTGTAATAGATGTAACAGATATTCTTGTATTCATATCTATTGATTCAATTGAATCGACATTATTGTCCGAAACTGGTTCACTTTGGCTCTGAAGTTTTTCGATGTTTTTTTTCATTTCTTCCAATTGAGCTTTTAATTCAATATTTTCTTTCTCAATATCAGATCTTCCACCTATTACTTCAGTATTTTTTTTTTCAAGTTCCCGACGTTCCCTTTCCGCTTTAGAAATACCAGCCATTATTTAATTCCTCCATTGTTTCCATATTAAAGGCTGCTATCAAGCAGCCCATTTAGATTTAATAATTAAACAGTTACCTTCATATGTCCATATTTTGCATTTGTAATAATTCCAACAGCCCATCTCTTATGCAAAGAAACCTTCTGAGACAGATTAGCCGTTCCGAACATAGAATCTGCAATTGCCAGACTACCACCTTCAAATACTACCTGTGCAAGCTTCTGCGTCTGAGGAGAAATAAAATAAAGATCACTGTCATCAATAGCAAATTCATAATCTACACTCGCCCAATCAATTTTCTGTGCAATAGCAATTAATGGAACCCCTTTAAATACTGGTAGATATCCAACCTTAGAATAAATTTCACCAAGACCCATTTTTAGATAATCGTTGGTAGGCATAATAGTACCGAGTCCAATTTCAGTACCAAGAGCAACTGCCTTTGCGCCACCATTTGCGGCACCTACTCTAGCAGCAAGTTTCTTAAATGCCGTTTCACTAAACGAATTTTCCTTAAAATTAGCCGTAAGAGTAGGACAACTTTCTTTCACAGCGGCCATAATATCAATAGCTATTTCAGACTCAATAGAAAGCGCAACCTTCATAGCATATTCAGCTAAAGATTCCTTTCCTGCTAAAACCCTATACAAATCTACTTCCGTAGTAATTGTATGATTTGTTGGAACAAGTGCTTTCATTCCAGTATACTGCCGCTGAGATTCTACGTGTCTACGAGAATTTCCGTTTTTAGTAACAACAAATAAATCGCCAGATTTGATTTCAAAATCAACAGAATCCCCATACCCAATTGTACTTGTATTTGCAACATTTAAGAAATCCTCAGTTACAACATCAGGAATAATCATATCAACTAATTTATTTACCACCGCAAAAGTAGCCCACTGATATGTAGGATTCGTTACATATGCTTCTTTGTCAACGAAATCGCAATCAAGATTAAAATATCTTCCAATTTCTTTGTCGATAGCAGAGTTAACTAAGGTTTCTTTTTGTTCTAAAGTTTTAGATGTATCATATTGTTTCTTTGTGGAAAAGTTCACCGCTCTATAATTATTAACATAATCTTTCCATGCCGGAACTAAAGTTTTTTCACTCTCCTGTGAAAAATTAATTGTTTTTCTCATCGTGCATTCCTCCTCATACTAATTAAACGTTTACACAAACTGCTTTGACAGTTGGAATTCTTTCGTTTCCTACAGAAACAAAACCAACACCCTCGATTTCATATGCAATAGAAGTACCAGCAGCGGTTGCATATTTATAACCAACGCCATCTGCAACTAAATGAGTTGCCCCAGTTTCAGTGCCGCTAACTTCAGTTACGGCAACTTCATCTTCAATTTTTGGAATATAAAAATTTACAACTGTTCCAGCTTCGAACACCAAATCTCTTGGATCATCGGAAAGTCCACGGTATTTACCGTCTCCCTCAGTAACAACATCGGCATTATAAACTACACCAAATCTTTTAGTTGTTCCAGTGGGCGCGGATAGTTTATAAATTCCCTTTTCTTTCTGTCCAATGGCTACCATATCTCCATTTCGTAATTTAATTTCTGCTACTCCAGTTTTATTGAGTGAATCAATATTGTCGGCAGCTACTTGTCTTTTTAAAAAAATATTTTTACTCTCAGCCATTTATTTTTCCTCCTTTAAATTGCGGTTTGTTTTTCTAAACGATCCCAAATATTTTCCGGTTCATTATCTATTACATTTGGAATTGAATTTCTTAAAGTTTCTTTAACCTCAATTCCTTTATTTTTCTGAATATCATAAGCAAATGCTTTTAACTCATTTTTAAAATGATCTACATTTTCACAATTTAATGATTTATTTCTCCATGTAGATATTTCTTCTGGTGAAAGAACATTAGCAACATCGTTTAAAGCACATTCAATCACCTGCATTTTAACGTCATCCTCTTTGTTTTTTTTGTATTCCTCTAAAACAGAACATTTTAATTCTAAAGCAGAATAATTTTCTTTTAATGTCAAATGTTCTTTTTCCAGTTTAGAAAAATTAGCTTTTAAAGCCTCATGTTCATCTTCGACAGAACATTCAACAGACTCTACTTCATCTGAACTATCTGAACTATCGTCTAAATCTTCTTTTGAGTTATTAATCATTTCCTTTTCATCTGATTTCTCCGTATCCGAATTATCAACCACTTCTGGGGTATCAGAAACCTCTTCTACAGCAGTTGTGGATTTCGAATGAGATTCATAAGAATTCCCCATATAACCTCCATCGTCATCATATAAATCGGTATCTTGACTTATATTGACGGAAGTTCGCACAACAGCTTTAGCATTTTCTAATACTTCAGGGTTTTCTTCGGTAACAGAATTTTTTGATTCTTCATTTACCAAAGTATTTTCCTCCTTTTCAGTTTTTTGGGTATAAAAAAAAGAACATTGCTGCTCTTGATCTTTAGAGTTATATAATTTTTTTTCGAAGTTTTCTTTTGCTTTACTAAATTCTTCAGCGGAAAATTTCACTACTTCGATATTAGCACCAGGGCACGCTGGCGGTATGTCTTCACCTAAAATTGTAATTCCAGTAAATGAAAACTCAGTCACTTCTGTATATTTATCAGGAGGCTCAATTTTTTTGATTATCCAAATTTCAACAGATACATCCTTTATACCATTAGTTCTACCGAGTATCTCAATCAATTTCTCAGCATATACCTTCCAAATATAACAATTGACGTACATAAATGTTTTATCTAATTCATCATCATATTCATAAGTTATATCTGCATCATCAATATCTTTGGGAACAAAGCCACATGGCACTTCAGTACTTTCATGACCACTTGCGTCATCATACCATGGTGAATATGCCCACAAAATAGGCTTTCCTAAAATTGTATAACCACCAGATTTTAATACATCTAATGCAAATCTATATTCATGAGTCGTAATACCATCAGAGAAAGCTCTTAATCGACATTTTGCGAATTGAGATTCATTGATTTCCTCAAGAGATTCAACATCATCTACGGAAAAGGATATAATATTTCTGTTACTCATTATTATTCTCCTTTCTCTGTGAACTAACAATATCTAAAATTTCATTTGTTTTTTGAAATGCCCACAATTGATTATTATAAGATAGTGGAGCATATCCCAACGATTGTAGGTATTCTTTCATAATGTCATTAACCAAAATTACTCTATCATTATTAATAGAAGAAAAATTTTTTATAAACACTACTCCACCCCCTTTTTTGTTACGCCTTTAGTTGTTTCATTACTTCCACTTGTTCTTGTTGCCTCACCTGCATCAGTCAATTCGGATTCATCTTTCTTAGGTCTACCACCATCATTATTTGACATAGTAGCGGCTGTCTTTACTGGACGAAGATTGTCTGGAAATCCCATAGAATACATCATATTTGTAACATTCTGAGCGTCAGTTAATTGGATTCCACGTGAAGAGAAAATTGCAGGTGTAATGATACCATTTTGCATATCTGTGTCAGCGTTTTTTCTACGCTCATCTTTATCATACATAGTTCCAACAAAACGAATTTTATATTTATATTTTTTAGTCCGTTTATTTATTTGGTATTCACAGAAATTATTGAATTGTCCATATAGTTTTGACATAGTTGTAGAATTAAAAACCTTGTATATGCCAGCACTTGCCATATTAACAGTAGTTGTCATACTTAATGCATCACTCGTACCTAATTGGAGCATTATATTTTTCAATTCAGTATCCAATAAATCTTTTTCACTAGCAGAAGGAGAAAAATCAAAAGCCTTAAAATCCTCTAACGGAGCTGCCTTAAAGTCAACATTTTCCAATGTTTTTTTGACACCTGCAACGAATTTCCCCAACTCTTTACTACTAATGGCAAAATCATCAGTCTTGTTATGAGTTTTATTTCCGGTCAACCTTGGTACTGTAGCAAATATTACCTTGTATGCTTCTAGTTTTTTCTTTGAATCTTCCAGTTCTTTATACATATCAATTTTACTACAATCAATTAAAGAGGAGAGTAGTGGTGGAACTGAACCAGCAAACTGATTGTTAAACTTAAATACCCATGAATCATCAGGACTCATTGGTATCCATTGCACCCATCTACCGTTACGGCTAGACAATCCTGGATTATAGTTTAGGTTTGACTTAGCAATAGATTCTCCATACTTTTTTCTTATTTTCGGAGAATATGCATTTATATCAACACCATTATTAGTGTAATATGATAAATCAAAAGAAAATAAATATCCCAAATATGAATCCGCATCAATCATACAATGCGAAGAAGGAAGTTCCTGTAAGTACAAATGTTCTTCGAACTCGCGCAAAGATGTAAAATATGTATCATACATGCAAATATTCCAAAGTACTTTCGAAAACTCATTTTTTGCATTAAAGTTATTAAAGAATTTTGACATAACCTTATAATCTTTTTTATAATCACTGGAATTAAAATCAGAGATTGTCATAGCAGAACCATCTTTTTTATACGGTATTGGTTCCCAATCAAACTCAAGCATACTCGACATCTGTTTAATTGCTTGTTTATACAACGATATAATTTGATAATATGTCAAAGATAATTTTCTTAATTCTTGTTCAAAATTATGAGGTTGTAATATCATTCGCTTGATTTGTTCTGGACTTAAATCAGATGATGACATATTTAAATCTTTTAAAGAGGTATTCAATAATTGCGGAGATAGCATAAACGAATTTTGTCCGTATGCTTGTGCATTATATGACTTAATATAATCTGAAAAATAAGATATATCTTCAGATGTAAATGTTGTATCAGACATTAATTTCTACTACGCCTCCTTCCTATAAATATGTATATTCTTCTATTAATTCAAGGTCATTTTGTGTTTCTAATGATATATTATTTTTATATTCCATAATGTAAAATATTGCATAAGCTAAAGAACTGAATCTATCCTTATTCATTTTCTTTACAGTTTTTTCAACTGTGAGTGATCCGCTTGGCATTTTCTTTAATTTCAAATTTGCAATTTCTTCAAATGCAAAATTTGTCTGAATGTAAGGTAATACCTTATTGATATAGTCATCCATTTCTCGCTGTGAGAAATCACTATCTTTTTTCTTTTGCAATAATCGAAGTCTGCCACTATCTACTGCGTCAATAAAATGTGTTACAACTTTTGTTTGATATCCTTGCGCCTTTAAATCAAAGAGACATAAATCATAATCATTAGTTTCAGGTTCATTATCGGTATTTACTGTGTTCCAGCACCCTAAATATTCATCAGTTTCAGGATCAGTGGCTTCTTTTAATAATTCATCAACAAGTCCACTTCCAAGACCATTTCCATCACATACAACCATTTGAGCATTATATTTATTTTTCAATCTCTTAACTTCAATTGCTTGTCCAGAAAAATTCATAGTATTTGAAATGTTTATAACATTTACTGTATTCAAAGATTTAACTCTATTAGTTGTTTTATTTCTAATTACTTTAACTACAGAAACGGAAGTTTGATTGTTTGATGTAGACTCTGACCTTGCAACATCGACACCAAGATAATATTCATCATCACTGTTTTCAGATGCTAGAACTGGATTTAAAAGACTTCTGCATTCTATTAATTTATTAATATTTACAAGCGCACCATCAGCGGCTCCTACCCATTTTGATTCATAGTTTTGGGAAAAAGAAACAACAGACATTTCTTTTTTCTTTTCGAATATCTGACTTTTTGTAGATCCCCTCCCGTACCAACAAGCAAGCCAAAAATTAGACCCTAAAACAAGCTTGCCTTTCAGGTTTATCATATCCTTTACCATATCTACTGAACGCTGATATTCATCAGAACCCTTAAATCCAGCCGTTGTAAAAAAATTAATCTGTTGATGCAATTCTTCTGGGTCAACGACAGAATATTTTCCTACACAAACTCTTGGAACCTCAACGATAGGCTTTAAAGCATCTTGAAAAGTGACATTATCTACAAGTTCAGACTCTTCAATGTTCATACGTTTTCTACGCTGTCCTTTAGAAGTTTGAGAATTTGCAAGATTGTCTAATATAGCACCGCTTCTAAACTTTATTTCAGCATCACCTTTTGCGAAATTTGCCTTAATAACTTCATTATTTAGAAGAGGATAAAATCTCATAATTTCATTATGTTTATCTTTTAGTAACTCAGCTGCATTTTCTTTGGTTTGAGCTGTAAGTGAAATGGTTATATCAGGATAAAAAATACTACATAGATCAGATGCCAATACTTCATCAAATGTTTTTCCATATCCTCGTGGAAATACTCCGTAGAACGAAACAAATCTAAGCATACTCCGAAGATATACTCGCTGGTCAGTATGTAAATTTAGTCCACCCTTTTCTGGTTTTATTAAATCTAAAAAAAGATCAGGATACCATCTTGCCCAACTGCAAAAGTAAAGCCAGTTTTTAATATTCAATCCGTTTTTTTTAATTATATTCATTTTAATCACCATCCCTAAATTCAATTGGAATGGTAATAAATTTTTCTATAGATTCCCGATTACTTTCTGTTGTATCGCCATCGAAAATACTATAAGGATCTCCATATTGTTCTATATATTCATTTTTCTTTTCATCATAAAATTTATATATCTCTGAATATTCAACCTCCGGCATATTATTTAAATTTCTTTCGTAATTGATATAACACCAAATAATAAAATCAATTGCATCATTTGGTCTATATTTGAATTCAGGTAAAATGGGTATTCTTTCTTCGGCTTCTTCTACAGCTCTAAATATATCACTGAAATTTGCTAATCCACCTTGCAAATCTGTTTCAGAAAGTTGTTTTGGTGTCAATTTTCCATCAACAGCAGCTTTATCTGCGGCTTTTCCCCATTTATCAGCTTCATCCACGTTACCTTCTGCGGTTGCTATTTCTGCTCTGACTTTTCTACTTACATATGTAGCCAGTGATTCTTCATGCATTGAAGTTTTAAGTATATAATTCTGTTTAAGCTTTTCGTATTTCTTGAACATAAGATGATACATTTTTCTAGAATAACCTTCTCCAAATAAATTTATCATCTCATCAGTAACGACAAAATCATCAATTGGCGATATATATATTTCTTCGTCTTTTTTATCAGATACTTTTCCCACAATAGGAGTTGCCGCTGATAATACGCCACCTTCAGCAACCTGCATGGATTGTAAAAATGACAACTTAGCGTACTGAGGAAGAGATGCAATATTTTTCATATAATTACCAATTAAATCTTTTCGCCCCTTATTATTTTCAATGGCAATTTTAGTTTCTTTCACTGCTGCATCAAGAGCTGCTTTTGCGAAAGGCTTATCCATTAACATCAATGACTCTTTGAAATTGTCCATGTTTAAAGAACCATCTGGATTTAAAGATTTCTTTTTAATACAATTTTTGCACACATCAACCGTTTTCCCATCACTGGAAGTGGCAGGATTTGAAGCTTCATAAAAATTAAGTAAAGTTTTTTCTTTTTTACATAAAGTACACACTTTTTTACCAGTAGGCGGTTTTTTTCTCGTCTTTTGTGGCAAAACACACCACCTCCTATTTCCCAACAACAAAAAAAGAGAGCCATTTCAGACTCTCAACGATTAATCATTTTCCTGTAATTTTTAACAGTTGTTCTTTTACAATCTCGACATCATCACTATAAAATGAATAACTACTATAACTATTTCCGTCACTAAAACTTTGAGTAAATCCATGTATATTGTCATTTTCATCGTGACTCAAGTTAATATATTCCTCACACATATCCATTTTCTCATCCATTTCCCACTCATAAGAAAATTCGTGAGTTTCTTCTGTTTCTATGTTTTTTAATATAGAACAACAAGCATCACTATGTATATAGGTATAATCTCCATTAACATAAAAATATCCGGTATTTTCTCTGAATGCAGGTTCTATACATATATTTTTATCCTCTGCACAAACTGCTAATAAATACTCTTTATCGTATGAATTATAATAAGTATCATTAATATTCACATCACCAATCATAATATCATTGTCAGTAATCAATAATTCCTTGAATAACTCAGCTATGATTTCATAGTGGGCAATTACGGCAACTTCTTTCTTTTGTTTGACTACTCTAACAATATTGTTTGCTAATTCTTTAGCATCCCTATAAATATTTATATCCATATAATTTCCTCCGCTTACTTAGCAACCCTGTCCTTTAAATCTTTACCGGGTTTGAATTTTGGAACAGTAGTAGCGGGAATAATTATTTTTTCGCCAGTAGATGGATTTCTACCTTCTCTGGCAGCTCTTTTATTTGTTTCAAAACTACCAAAGCCAAGCAGCTTAACTATCTGTCCTACTTCCAACGTTTCTGTTACGGTATCAATAAAAGCCTGTAATGCGGCTTCAGCATCTTTTTTTGTAATACCTGCTTTTCCAGCAATTTCTGTAATTAATTCTGGTTTATTCATTATTTGCTAACTCCTTTTATTCTTATTTTGAATGCAAAATAGGAGAGTAGTTGTACTACCCTCCATGTTAATATCATTGTTACTCGTACAATGATTTACTTGTTATTTATACCCTGTCCAGTTTTATTGAATATCTCATAACTTCACCATACTTCTGCTCAAGTATTAACAAATTAGCAGAAGCATTAGATGATTTGTTTAAGGATAATGCATAATGATCTACTCCAATAATGCTTGGAACGTTGATAACATCACAATCTATTCCAACTGTTTCTGATTTTGAATGATGTAAATGACCAGCAATCAAAAAGTTGATTTTTACATTATATGTATGCGAAAAATCTTTGATAGCTTTTTCCATATTTTTCTCTTCGCCGTGAATGCCTAACACATTAAAACCACATATATTTGCAAAAATCATCTTTGTAGGATTTTCTATAAATTCAAAATTTTTATTATTCTTCAATCGTTCTTTGAGTATCGATCTAACAACAATGTCCATATTTTCATCTTTAAAAGTTCCCTTTGGTTGACCTAACATTCTCAACTCAGTATGATTTCCTCTAACCATTTGAAACTTAATATGTACATATTTTGATAACTCGTTTAACCAATTACAAATAAAATCTGCATATTTCACAGTGCTCTCAACTACACCGTATTTCAAAAGGCGCAATTGACTAACTCTGAGTAGTCCATCTGAAAAATCTCCCATTTCAAAAACATGAAGAACATTTATCTTTTCTTTTTCAATAATATCTATAGTTTGATTTAGCAAACTCCACATTCTTTTTTCAAATATTTCAGGACTATAAGAATTAACAATTTCACCGGAAAGACCTAATAATTCGAATTCCGTACCATAATGCGCGTCACCAAACAACAAACATCCTTCTTTATTAGTGTAATAAACGGATTTCTTTTTAGGAATTTGTATCGGATCTAATCCTGAAATGGCAGAGACAATCTTTTCGGTAATTAATTCATCTCTTGACAATTCACGTTGCCAACGATTATATTCTAGTTTTTCTGTTTGGATTTTCATCAACTCGCGTTGAGCTTCACGCTTTGCTGTTTTTGCTTCTTCAATCATCATTTGAAGTTGCTGATCAGCGGTTCCTAACTCTGATTTTGCATCACTATAACCATCGATATAATTTTTGGTCTTTTTTCTATGCGCTGATTCATCCCACGAAACACCAAACGCCTCGTTACATAACTGTCCTATTTCAACATTATTTAATCTGTATAGTTCTTTGTTTTTATACAATCTAAGACGATATGCTTTTGCTGTTTCATTAGGTTGTTGAAGTGTTTTTTCGTCTATTTTCTCCACCACCTAACTATTCAGCTGCTTCAATGTCTATATCTTCATCAGTTTTAACAGTAGCGGAAATATCAAAAATCACACCTTCACCAAAGGCTTTACTTAATAAATCGTTAATATTTTTTTCTTCACCCTCATCATAGAATTTTCCATCTGAGATAGTAGCACCTTTGATTTTTACGTCTATTTTCTTTGTATCTTTAACTGTAACAGCCATTCAATCATTTCCTCCAATTTTCTATTATTATTTGTACATGTCGGCATATTTATCTTCAATGTACGTTTTGTTGCATGTATTTTTACAACCTATATCATTACCAGTAGGAGTTTTATACCCCTTATGTGTATTGATGATAACGCGATTTTTAACAAGTTTCTTCAAGTTACTTTTTGAGATTGGTTTCAAATATTATTTCACTCGCTTTCTTTTCTTAATTTGTTCTCCGCATGGAGAATCGGTGTAGCAGGACTCGAACCTGCAATAAACGATTTAAAAGACCGCTACTCTACCCATTGAGTTACACACCGATATACATCGTAGAATTCCTACCTGCAAAAAAAAGAGTTGTCGCCAACCAACCTGTGAATACAAATCAGCCAGCGACTAGAAAAGAAGAGTTATTGAACAGGTGATTTATAATAAAAAATAAAAACCTAAACAAGATATATTGTTTTGTTTCCTATAGAGTATATATACGAAGCCAGAAAACAATAAAAAGCCCCATATTCGGGGGCTTTGATTGATGTTTTTATTAATTTCTAATGGTGGTTCCTTGTTTTGTTGTACTTTATATACTTTTTTTTAACATTTTTTTCTTTGCATGATAGACAATATTTTTGGCGGTTGGAACTCTTCTCAAATAAATTACCACAATCACATCGTCCATATTTTTTATGATCTCGAATACCGTAATACTTTTTTTGATATTTTTTCATTTCTCCATCCAAAGAACGGCATAAATAACTAATACAATAATTATCCTCTGTTGCTAATTCCGTTTCCAGAATAAATTTTGTTTTGTCTTCAAATTTATCAAGTGCGACAAATCTATCAAAATAATTTCTCAGAAAGCCAGTAACAAGTTTTTTATAGTCTATCCAAGTGATATTCATTTTTTGCTTTGAGTACTTAGCTTTAATTTCCGGTAAAGAATTGAGACAGTTGTCTAATATTTCAATTAATTTATCCGGTTCAAAAACCTCTTCATTATGTATCCAGCGAAAAAACAAAGTACGTGGTAATTTGATTAAATCCATATATTCTTTTTTGATACAAACTTTAGGATCACACATATTGGTATAAATATTATTTATTTTCTGCCGAATCAAACTTGCATAGTCAAGATTTTTAGTCATAGACCTATAGTAAACATAAGGAATAGAAGAGTGAGTATAAAATATTTCACCAATTTCTGTATTTAAATACTGGGAAGGAATATTAAATGTACATTCCTTGGTAAAAACTCTTCTGGAATTACCAGAGTTCCAAATTGATTTCATGAACGCATCAAAAATTATGTTTTTCTCGCTTTCATCTTGCGTTTCCTGAAAGTCTTCTAGTATCTCATATAGAAATTTATCACAGGTGCTATACATTTTCCACCTCAATCATTTTATAATATTTGCCAAGATACTCATAAGTATCACTAGTTTTATATGGAACCTCTTCAATTGTCGTGTGTCTTGAAAGAGGAGTGCTACGTTTCAAATTTTCAATAATGTAATCTCCATACCCCTTCCATACTAAAGTTTTATTTGTGGCTCCATTGGAGTATGATGCTGCTATTACGTAATTAGATAAAATACGTTCATCATTCTCTATTTCTGAAAGTTTCCCTTTATACTTCTCAATTACCAAATCAAGATTCATATCATCTGAATCTCCATTTGAATTTTTATGTTCTTTTTCCCTGATCTTTTCCCGCCATTCAACGGCAAACTTATTGATCAAATGTTTTACTTGTCTCATTTTTGCCTTGTCTGATACATCAATAGACGAGTCCATTATCAAGCATCTAGTATCATATACCGTATTGTCCCATAAAATATTTTTCCTTTCCCATGCATTGATGTAATCACATAACTCGTTCATCGGAGAGGGAGATCTATAGCCATTCAATTTAATCTTATCTTTTGGGTCTTCGATTTTTTTATTCTTTTGCTTTAATTTATAATATGTACTTAACTTTTGGGGATAATTGTATAACAAAAATAAAGGTAATTGTTTTAAGTATTTTCTAAGCCCTTTATTCATCTGCCATCTCAAACCAGTTTTCAAAAAGTCAATTTCTTTTCCCTGAAAAACACGTAGCAAGGATGCAAAGTCCTCATATACCTTTTTTAATTCAGGGTTAGATGCATACTTATTTTCAATACTGGTTGCTACATTAGTGATTTCACCAATTCTATTATCACGGCTGTTAAGTTCATATTCGGTTATATTTTGCTTATTGTATTTTTTTACATGGGCGGTTGCTTTATCTTCAATATCTATAATAATTGGTTTGTCAATTTTCGCATCAATAATAATAGGATTATTACATAGATACACGGAGTCACCATCTTGATCAGCTCCTCCCTGCTGTGGTAAAGATAGATCATACATATTTGTCATTACTATATCTTGATTTTTAAAATGAGATAACCATTTTTGAGTCATATCATTTTCAACCAAATTAACATCGTTTACTTCTGATGGACACACTAAAGGAGAGCGGAACGATAATACTTTTCCTTTTGGCAGCGTATCGCAATAAAACTCTTTTTCTTTTAAACAGCCAACAACTTCTTTTCCAGCAGCGTATTCTAAATATCCAATTATGTCCCCTACAAGAGTATGATAAAAACCTTCTACATAAATTTTGCCATACTTCATTTGATTGATTGACTTCTTTAATTTTTGATGGAGATATTTTTTCAATGCCATATCATGAAGCATATTGTCATTTATAAGCGCAGCTTCAACATAACGACTATCCGCATCATAATCTTCAGTGTCTGATATTCCAAGGAATTTATATGTATAAAACTTGTCCCCACTAATAATCTTCTGAAAAAGATTTGTTGAATAATTCGCTAAGTTAATAATTTTTCCATGGTTTTTTTCATCTAAAATATCATAATGTACATCTGACTTATTTTCATAATTTTCAATGTATTTTGGATTCCACAAATCAAGACATTGTAAATATTGAAAATTCATTTTTGACATTAAATTCAGGTCTTTAACATGATGACTATATTTACTGATACCCAGTTTGAAATTATATTTTTTAAAGGTATTCATATATTGATTCCATGCATCGGAACCATATTTATCGTTGAAAATTTTGTGACCTTTAAACATTGATGTGTTCCAAATACAGTCGATACTATTCACATTATGTTTTATTCCATAGATGTCTGTAATTTCAGTTACTTCCATTTCGGCGAAAATTTCCTTAAACGGTACATAAACAGAAAATCCTTTTATGAATGGCATTCGTATCTGACTTCCGATTGCATTGTAATCAAGTCCCAGTATAGCACTTGTAATTTCCATAAAAGATTCTTCATGACATCCGAATCCATCAAAGGGAGACAGGGGGATATCATGATATCCTTCTTCAATTTCTCGGGCCTTATATTTTTTTGTATTCCCGGTATCTTTATCTATAAATTCTTTTTTTTTCTCTACGACATACTTGATCCACTGATTTTTCAAAACCTTTTCATATTCACCAATGATCACGATATTAGGAATATAGTCTGGTATCAAAGTACAATTGCTAAAAACCAAGCATCTCTGCGCCTCATATTTTGAAATAACACATTCGTCAATAGTTATATCCATCTGCGTTATCATGTATAATTCTTCATAATAATCAATATTTATAAAAGCCGTAATCCCATCTTTCCCCTGGGATGCAGATTTTCCAAATCTTACATAATGAAATCCATTATAATAAAACCCATCATTTAATAAGCATTCAAGTTTATCTTGGAGTTTGGGATTTTTCTTTGCTTCTACTAAAATAAATTCCGAAATATGTAATGAGCGACTTCCACGAATGCGCTCTATTTGATCAAACAAGAGGGAGTTACTTTGTTTAATTAAATATTCTTGCTGTTGATCAGTGTCAAGTTTTAAATCGCTATTATTATCTATAATTAGTTTAATTGGTATTTTTACCAAAGTATAAAGTTCTGTTATTATTGTATATCCCTCCAGTAATTTATTTTTATATAATTAACTATAATTTTGAAATCTAAATGTCTTAGGCAATAACTTTTATCACCCAAGCTATCCAAATTTTCTATATAGACTTGTAAGTGTACAGAATTAACATAGAATTTATTCTATGACTTCTTTTCACGTGCAATTCTCAATCTTTCTGCGGCAGCTTTACGTTGTTCCTCTGACATGGTGGACTTACGACCGCCAGCTCTAAAAGAGATAAGTCTCTTTGAACCGCATTCATATGTTTTTGCAACTACAGTGCCAGATAAAGTATGTAATTCTACAACCCGGTATGATGAATCTTTTTGGGCTGCTAATTTATCCAACTTAGTCATTACCGTTGAATCTGAAGTATATATGCTTGCAGTTTTACCATCTCTAGCAAAATTTATTGTTGTTTCCTGCTCATTTACTGGTATTCCCATTATTATTTTCCTCCTTAAGGACTTTCTGTTCTCATTTTAGGTGTAATAGATATTTTAGCTAATGCAATTGGAAATTTGCGATTGGATATGCATCAGACTTCATCCACAGATAGTATGTTTAAATCCACCCCAAAAAATTTTCGGACACCTTTCCCGAAATAATGGGAAATTTTCAAATATCTATGTAATACGTCTCTTGTTTTCTCCATCGGAAGGTACGTTGAACTTCAACACCCCTTTTAAAACGGAATTTATAGCTGTATATTTAATATTAATCGAACTCCTTAATTCTTATGTAGATGATATCATCCTCTTTTCTGACAGTAAGATTATATTGGTAACATATCTTCAATACCTCCCTAAACTGTGCATCTGAAAATACATAGCCGGATTTTCCGTTATACATATCATCAAGGCATTCATTGATTACAGTTGCAGCATAGTAGTGGAAATCACCAATATTGCAAAATTTACGTTTATCCTTATATGGGGATATTCTTTCTTTCAGGAATTCCATATATGAAATAAAGCTTGCGTTGGGATTATATTCATGCGTACATGATGATCCGAATCTTAATCCGGATATTTCTTTTCTAAAAACTGGTAAATTATGTTGGTTACATGATGTGTTTTTCTGAGTGTTCAATTTATTTTATTTCCTCCTGTAGTTGTAAATTGATTATTATTTTTAATTGTTGTTTTCAGTGCTGTTTTCATCTGATTCTCCTTTTTGAATAAATTTTCCAAAAGAGCTAACCTTATATATTTCCTTCATTTTTTCTAAAGCCCATTTAATTTCCTGTTTATAATTTTCCTTATTGATTACATATATATTTGGCACATTCTGTGGAACCGTATCATTTTTCCTCTTTATACTTCCAACTGTATGCTTTTTTAAAATACCAAAATCAACTAAATCTTTCATACAACGATTTAAAGTATCATGAGAGAGGGAAGTATCTTTTGACATTCCTTTTAAATCTCTATAAAAGGCTTCTGGCCTTTGATAAGACATATCAGCATATTTCTCACTTCCATCAGAATTTTTCTCTCTTTCAAATATATATGACCTTACATACAGAAAAGCCAATAATATATTTTCCTTGTTAATTGATGATTCCGACATCATAATTGTGTCAAAAGTTGAAGACACTAACTTAACAAAGTTATCAGGAGTATCAAAATTTTCAGTTATTATTTTTATCTCAATACCAGTTTCATAAGTTATAGAATCCAAATCTTGCTTAACCTCAATCATGTGATTGTTAATCATATATTCCAATACATCCAATATTTCTTTAAAGACCTTTGGTTTTCTCTTGGTGGTCTTGTAACCATAACACTCCATAATTTTTTTAATAGTGATCCAACTGTAATCCTCAAAACTGCGATAGCGATCAATGAGAATATATGTAATATAAAATTTGCGGCTCACTCCATACTTTTTTGTGATATTGTGTTGAACATATTTATTTGGGACTTTTGTAAAATACTCATTCTTTATTTTTTACCACTTCCTTTCATTTTTGCGCGATTCCATCAGAGGCTACTTTTATGTACGTCAAAATTTCGATTCCTGAAAATAGAGGTCACTTTTGGGTACGT
>Ga0153922_1000258_pt1 | contig 22069 bp, 19 predicted proteins | sample TSNJ006MetaG_FD_104723 | JGI IMG/M metagenome (GOLD analysis project Ga0153922, IMG submission 104723) | Attine ant fungus gardens microbial communities from New Jersey, USA - TSNJ006 MetaG | ecosystem: Host-associated > Fungi > Mycelium > Unclassified | place: USA: New Jersey, Brendon T. Byrne... | reverse complement strand
TGGAAGCTACAACCCATCACCAAGCAATGCGAGTTTGAACCCGTCCGTGCGTTTAGACCAGATAGAGATTGAGAGCCAGTCCGGTTTGAAAACGTATGAGTATGTTCCGATAACACCTGAGAGTCTGGATAGGGTGAAGGGATTAGATAAGGGGGCTAGTGGAGCTGGGAAACTGGATGAGTCATTAAAATCTTTTAATTCCTTAACTTCAGATGAAAAAAGGATAGTTGAGCAATTATTAAAAGAAGGAAAAGACGTTAAGCTTATTCCAGAGACACCGAATATAGGAAAAACATATGATCTGACTGTAAATAATGTAGCAACAGAATTAAAAACTTTGAATAGCAATAATATTAATACGTTAGTTACCAAAGTTGGTAGGGCGCAAAAGCAACTAGATGGTTCAGGACAAATCATCTATGATGTTTCTAAGGCAGGATTTACAGCAGAGCAAATGGTAGAAACAAAAGCAAGATTAGTTGGTAAATATGGTAAAGAAATTTTAAGTAGAATTATTTTTGTGAAATAGAAAGGAAAAGCCTATGAAAGTGAGATGTATTTGTGGGAATTTAATGCATGATGAAAAATTCGAAACTTGTAATGTCTATGACACTTATATCGATGAAGATTATTGCAAGTTATTAGAGAGTAACCCTAAAACGGTAGAGGAATTGATTGATAAGATGCCTTTAGCTGATCCGTTCTGGCAATGTAAACAGTGTGGACGATTACATTTTTTTAGAAAAGGGAAAATACAAATTTACAATATTGAGAAAGAAGTACAAGATTAATTTAAATCTGTTCTTAGATTTAGGGTCAGAGTGAGATAACTCAGCCACCCGAAGCAAGGTCGTAAATGGGTATTTATTTTTCCGTTTTTGCATCTTGACGTTGTTATCAAGTCTCATAAGGGATTCTCATGAAGTCCCCTAGCCACGCCGTGACGCCCCGGATGGGAGCGTCAACGGCAGTGCTAAGGCGTGGCTAGGGGAGATTTGACAGCATCGGAGCAAAAGAATTGATATAGCTTTAGATTATTGTTTTCTAAAATTATCTGCTTACTATGTTTTATATATTAACCACCGTCAAATAGCGTTCCATACGTTCATGATATCTTATTCTATTACCTTCTGTATCGCCCATGTGACTATAGAGTTTACCTTGACCTCACCACCTATGGCCGCAATATAATTTCTATTCTGCTCATCTGCGGCAAACACATTACAGCTATGATTTGTCTTATAGTCATCCGTGAATACCTCAACTGAACTCTGGTCTACATAGACATGGACTTCCATAATATTTTTGTCCATCATTAATAATGGACTTTTTGTTTTTCCCTTGCTCCATCCATCGGATTCATTTCTATCCACACTTATCATTTGATTTTTCAAGTCGAAACCAACGATTGTCTTATGTATTCCGTCACTGCGTAAAATCAAGGAAAAACCATCTGCTGTTGTATTCTTTAAGTCAACACTGACTTTTAATTCAAAGGTGACACCATTGGCGGTTTGTATATCCATTGGTTTGCTGCCAACACTAAAATCCTCCTCTAAGCATTCTCCTTCCCGAAGAGACTCCAATTCTTTAATTGGTTTAAATCGAAGGGTATTATCTTCATCAAGAATCACTTCTCTCGGCAGAGAAAAAGCGCCGCACCAACCTTCCTTATAGGATGGCCCCCAGTCTTTCCACCACGGCATCCAGTCCCAGGCATTGGCCCAGGCCACGATTAAGCGTCTTCCTTTATCGTCTGTAAAGGACTGTGGTGCATAAAAATCAAATCCCCAGTCAATTTCTCCGGATACTGTATAGGTAAACTTGCCGGTTGTATAATTCATATCGCCAACTAAATACACTGCGGTACGTTCGTGAACACCCATCGGAGAAAATGTCAGGACATATTTATCACCAATTCGAAAAAAGTCAGGGCACTCCCACATATAACCCCATTCTCCACGGCTCTCGGCAAGGACATTGACAAATTTCCAGTTCTTTAAATCATCGGAGCAATAAAGCAATGCCTTTGCCAGGTTATCCTTTTTACCACCGCATATTAAATAAAATTTATCCTCATGTTTCCATACCTTGGGGTCTCTGAAGTTCGCTTTATCGTATCCTTCCGGCGGTGCGGTAATAACCGGATTATCTACATATTTTTCAAAGTGTATACCATCTTCACTATAAGCAAGACATTGTGTTTGTATAAATCCGTCTCCATAATTGGTCGTTCCCGTATAGAGCAGATAAAGCTTCCCCTCATGCTCAATGGCACTTCCTGAGAAACATCCCCCCTCTTTATGATTATCATAATGTTCACTTGGTGTCAAAGCTATCGGCAGATACTCCCAACGAAGCATATCATCACTGACTGCATGCCCCCAGTGCATTGCTCCCCAATAGGCATCGTAGGGATTATACTGATAAAAGAAGTGATATTGTCCTCTAAAATAAACCAATCCATTGGGATCATTAATCCAGCCCCGCTCTGCCATAAAATGATATTTCTGCCTCATTTTTGCCTGCTGCATTTATTTTCTCTCCATTCTCATCTATTTTTCAGGAAATATTATTGATATTCATCCTTTAGTTTTTTTGCATATTCCGTATTTAATTTAGATTCTAATCTGGCCTTATTTTCTTTGGTTCTAAACTGTTCTTCCCTTGCCGGTTGATAGTCTTTCCATCGGTCTTCATAGCTTTCTCTGGCGGCCTGCATCTCTTTCGTCATCTGGGGCATCTCTAACTTTCTCTCAGGAAGAACCGGAACATCAGGAATCCTGTCTTCTACCGGAGCTATTGTTAAGGGCTTTGATGTGGGTAAAAGCTGATACCAGTAAGCAGTTGAACTCCAGTCATCTGACAGATGATTGGCATGTCCATGCTCAATGGTAACCTTTAATTTTTTCTTAAATCTGACCGGATCCGTCATGTGGAAGCGATATGACACCTGCAAGCCATCTGTATCTCCTTCATGGACAATGGTTCCGAAGAAGGGAAAAGCATTTTTCTGCATACCCCAGGCATGATTGAAATAATCCTCTGTTCCGGTACCATTCAGGCTGGGATACTCTTCGCCGTCTATAAAGAACATGTCATTTCCCTCTCCCCACCAGCTTCCCTGATAATGCCTGACGGTTAGATTGCAGCCTACATAATGACCTGTCCCTTCTACATCCAGTACAACATAATTGTTTTCACCCTTCAGATTAGAAACGCTATTCACCTCCGGTGAATTGACCTGGATATCCGGTCCCCATCCCTTGCATGGGTTTTCCCGATTCCAACCGGCATGAAAATAGGCAGTTGCATCATCTAAAGGGTCTTTATACATTTCATAATCAATATTAAAGTACAAAATAAATGGCAGCTCATTTTCATTGATGATTTCGATTTTTGCTTTTTTATTAAATGGCATTGGAAAATAACAGGAAACAGAGCATGGTGCTCCATATCTTCCCGCTTCTTCCGGTTTCAGCGATACATTAAAGGGTAACGATGAAAAATTGCCCGGATAACAATCACCTATACAAAAGAAATCGCCAAGCGGTGCCAATACACTCGGGGTGTCCTGATCATCCCATGTGATTTTAATCAAAGCTTTTCTATAGTAAAATGGATCATAGTCATCCCAAATCACACCAAGGGCCGGATGGATCTCCATCACCGGGGCTGCATTGGCATTTTGTACCGGATCTAATATCGCCGGTGCGATGACTTTCCGGCATGATGATGTCATCCAGATATGGGTAATACAGCCCGGACCTTCTATTTCACCTAAGGTAATACTCTCGCCGGCAGGAATTTCCCAATAATCCTGGTTCTTTCCTCTTTGATCCCAACTGGCCAGCCTGCCGTTTCTCGCCTCTTTAATTTTAGTTAAATCTTTAAATAATCCTGATATATGACTCATTGATATCTCCTTTACATTATTCTAATCCTCTGCCTTCCAAGGCGCGTTTAGCCTTTTACGGCTCCTGCCGTCATACCTTCCACAATGTTTTTCTGGAACACTCCATAGAAAATCAACTGGGGAATGATAATCATAATACTGGAGGCAATAATACCACCATAATCCACCGTATATTTCCCTTTAAAGAAAGATATTCCCATTGAGAGTGTATAGTCGGAAATATCCCTGAGCATAACAGAGGCAAATGGATATTCATTCCAAATATAGAGTACATTAAAAATAACAACTGTTGCGATAACCGGTTTGGTCATTGGTAAAACGACCCGACCGATCAGCTGCCATATCGTACAGCCATCTACGACCGCTGCCTCATCAATTTCACTGGGTAAGCCTTTCAAATATCCTACTAAAAGCAATGTATTAAAGGAAATCGATGTTGCCACATATGGAAATATCAATCCAAGTTTTCCGCTCAGGCCAAAGAATACATTGATTTTATATACCGGAAACAGCAAAATAAAAGGGGATATGGATAAGCCGATGATTAAAAAACTATATAATATCGACCTTATTTTATTACTGAACTGCATTCTGGCAATGACAAAAGAGCTTAAGAAGGTAATTGTAAGCTCTATGACAATTGAAGTCAGGCAGACAAACAGGGTATTCCCATACAATTGCCCATAGTCAAGAATCTCAAATGCATTTAAATAATTATCCAGATTCAAAGAAGTGGGTAATGACAATGGTGATGACATGATTTCTGTATTTGATTTAAAGGATAAAATTATCATCCACACGAACGGGAATACAACTAACAAAGTAATGGCTGTGATACCTATCGTCATTGCTGCTTTTTTCTTTTTACTTAGCATGAGCTCTCTCCTTCTTTTCATCTTTATCTTTAAACAGCACCAAATAAATTCCTGTGATAATCAGTGATATGATAAATGTAACTGTCGCCAGCGACATCCCATACCCATACTCTCCTCTGCTAAAAGTCGTAGAATAACTATAGGTCACCAATGTTTCGGAAGCGTGATTAGGTCCTCCTCCGGTTGTCTGCTGGACAATTTCAAATATCTTAAAGATACCTGTAATCAATAAAACCGCCACTGATGATATCGTGGATTTCATCAATGGAACTGTAATATAACGTAATTTTTGAAATCCATTGGCACCATCCATTTTCACTGCTTCCAACACTTCTTCCGGAATCATTTTAAGTCCGGCAATATAAATCGTCACCAGATATCCCAACTGCTGCCAGAAATAAATGAACGCTATACTATATGGAGATAAAGTGTTGCCGCCTATCCACTGCTGCTTCCACGAATCCAGGCCTAGAGCGCCTAATATTCCATTAATCAACCCAATCTCCGGATCAAGAATATAAACCCAGATCAAACCGACAATGATAGGTGCAATAATGGCCGGTGAAAAAATCAATGATTTTGCAAAATCATTTAATTTCAAATGATTATTCAGTAGCAATGCAATGAAAAACGCACCTACAAGCAATAAGATAAATGCTGCGGCAAATATAATCATTGTATTTTTAAAAGATGTCCAGAATATCGGATCTGAGAACAAGCGCTTATAATTAGACAGACCGTTAAACTGTGCCTGTCCGATGCCTGAATATTTTGTAAAACTGTATCTCACTGCAATAAGAATAGGCAAAATAATAAAAATACAATAAACCAGGATTGTTGGTAACATAAGTCCGCATATATATCTCTTTTTACTAAGCCAATACATAAATTCCCCTCCATTTCTTGGCTGATATTAAATGTCAAATATCAGCCAATAAGATTATTAGACACTAATATTGCAATTGTTGATCCAATTTATCCAATGCATCAGAAGGCGTATAATTGCCTAGAAGAACGCCAAATATAGAATCATAAAGCTGTTCCTGCAGTGCCGAGGTTAAAATCTGATCCGGTTGAGATGCCGGACTTGTCCAACCATCCTCAATTCTTGCCACTACTTCACTTAAGGCATATTGGGTCTCGCCAATTTCAATCCCTGCAAAATTCGTTGCCGGGAACACAGCGCCGGCATATGAAATAACTGCAGCCTCTTCGCTATAATAAAACTCAAGGAATTTGTATACAGCTTCCTGAGTAGCTTCATCTTCCGTCACTGCGGCACTTACACAAAGCGGTGCCGACGGAACCTTCATACTTACTTCCTGATTAAAGCTGCTCTCTGAAAAGGTCGGTCCCCACCAGAATCCGACAGTATCGCCCATCTTTTCATCAAGCTCCGCACAATCCCAGGCACCCGAATTAAAGAAGGCTGCCTGACCGGAAGTAAATGTTTCCTTTGCATCAAAATATTCCTGTGTTGACATATTACCCGAAAAGGCTCCTGCTTCACCTAACTCTTTAAATTTCTCAAAGCAGGCAAGTAAGTTTTCATTGTTAAAATTCTCATCGCCATTCAAAATATCATCAATATATTCAGAGTAACCGTATCTTTCCAACATGGCCAAATATCCCCATATGGCATAACTACTGTTTAAACAACCTTGTGCAATTGTTGTATACCCCGCTTCGTTACAAGCCGAAATAATTTCTAAAAGCTCTTCAAAAGTCGTTCCGCTGACCGGTTCATCAATACCTAATTCAGCAAAAAGTTCTTTGTTATAGAAGAAACCTTCTACATTACATTGATAAGGTAAGCCATACTGAATACTATTATAAAAAGTCTCTTTCACACTTGCATCTAATGCTGCAGCCGTATCAGGATATTGCTCTAAAAAGTCAGACAAATCTAATAAATAGCCGGCTTCAGAAAATTCTGGTGCTTCGCTGGAATCCAACCAGAATATTTCAGGTAAAGTCCCATCTGTCGCCTGTAATTTCATATTGGTCGAATGGGTTTCCGTATCCGCCGCCACAAACTCGACCTGATATTGCCCGTCATATTTTTCATTAAATGCTTCCACGATTTCATATGTAACTGCTTCCTGAGATTTTGGATTAGCCACGTGGATACCAAATGTAATCGTAATTTCTTCAGAACTCCCCGTAGTCTTGGTACCGGTATCGGAATTCGCCGCTTTTGTATCGTCATTCCCACCGGTAGTGCTTTCATTCGACTGACCACATCCCGATATCAGTGAGACTGCCATTGCACACATCATTGCCATTGCCAACAAACGTCTTTTCATTATAACTCCTCCTTAAAATGAATTAGAATTTTGTGGAATGCGTTCCATGAGATGCAAAAAATAAAAACATCATATTATAAGCGATATTGCCCTTGTGGAACCCTTTCCATTACATTTTTACTATACTACTTTCATCTTTTATTGTCAACTCTAATTTTATTTTTCTTGAAATTTTGTACAATTATACTATATCTGATTCACTGTTTTTATTCATAACATATATTTATCTTCGATAACAAAGAACCTTCCTTAGTTGACAAAGGTATCAGCTAAGGAAGGTTCTCTTTAATTAATTCCACCTCTAAATCTACTACCCGATTCGCATATTCTTTGCCATCTATTCTGTTTACAATTAATCTGACCGTCTCTTTAGCCAGTATCTCAATGGGCTGCCTAATCACAACGATTCCGGGATCTGCTATCTTTGTAATTTGTGTTCCATCATAGGCTACGACTTTCATATCCTCCGGTACTTTTTTCCCATGGGAAAGGGCAACCTTCAGATAGCTTAATGCCAACAAGTCCGTACCAAAGACACCATCTGCCTCCGGATGTTCTTTAAAAGCCTGTTTTGTTACTTTTCCAAAATAATCTAAATCAAATTTATTCCACTCTAAATCATAAGAATAAACTTTAATATTGCTTTCTCTCATCATCCGTTCAAATTCTGTATACCGTGCTTGGGCAGGTGCTTCTACTTGTTTATCTTCTCTAAATTGCAGGACAGACGTGCACCCTGCCTTAATAATCTCATTAGCCGCAAGTCGCCCGCCTTTTTTATGATTGACAGCCACCACCGGAATCCGTTCCCCAATATATCTGTCCAATGCCACAATCGGCATATCAACCTCCAGATATTCTTGAAGATTCAAAGAGTGGACGCCGGTAATCACACCATCAACCACATGCCTTTTTAACATTTGCAGGTACTCGGATTCATAATTTTTTTCTTTGACCGTGTTACAAATCATAGTTTTGTAACCTTTTTCATGCAGCTCAATCTCTATATAGTTTACAAATTCCGCAAAGAAAGGATGAGAAACAGTGGGAACTAACACAGCAACAATCCCGGTTTTTTTCCTGTATAGATTACGAGCCAATTCATTAGGCGTGTAATCCAGCTCTGCCATAGCCTGCTCCACTCTTTGGCGTGTCTCTACTGAAACGTATCCCGAATTATTAATTGCTCTGGATACGGTTCCTACACCCACTCCCGCTTTCTTTGCTACCTCCTTTATGCCTGCCATGTTAAGCTTTATCCTTTCTTCTTTTTTGAATAAATGCTAAAACTTCTTCTTTCTCCGGCATCGCTCGCAGCGCACCTTTTTTCTCTGTAATCAGTGCTGCGGCTGCATTGGCAAAGGTAAGCATTTCACCTAATTGTTCTTCTGTAAGGTTCTCTATCTCATGTTCCACAATATAATTTAGGGAACTTCCGCAAAAAGTATCTCCTGCACCTGTTGTTTCAATGGCATTGCAAGCGAACCCTTTTCTCTCAACACACATTTGTTTATAATAGGCACGGCTTCCATCTTTTCCAAGTGTTAATAATATCAAGGGGATATGATACTTTTGCTGTAAATACTGAATCCCTTCATCATAGTCGGTAAGTCCTGTAACGAACTGTATTTCATTATCTGAAATTTTTAGTATGTCACAGTATTCGAAACCATATTCCATCTGCTCTTTGGCCAATTCAAGCGATTCCCATAGCGGCGGGCGTAAATTGGGATCAAAAGAAATGAGCAGATTTGCGCCTGACGCTATCTTTAACGCTTTTTTAGTTGCCTTTCGTACCCCTTCGTGAGTCATAGATAAGGTTCCAAAATGAAATATTCCCCCTGCGGTTATCAAAGATTCTTTCACTTCGTCTTCGCTTAACATCATATCGGCACCGGGATTTCTATAGAAGGAAAATTCCCTATCCCCATCAGGTTTTGTATGTACAAAAGCCAGCGTCGTATTGACCTCATTATCTAATACTAATCCATCGGCATCAATGCCTGCTTCTTCTATCGTGTTCTTTAATAAAATTCCGAATTGGTCGTTGCCAACTTTTCCTAAAAATGCTGTTTCCTTCCCCAGTTTATTAAGCATTGCCAGCACATTACAAGGGGCTCCTCCCGGACAGGCTTCAAAAAGATTGTTATTCTGCTCACTTTTCCCGGCCATCGTAAAATCTATCAGTAGTTCTCCCATTGCAATAACATCAAACTTCTTCTGCATATCATTCACCTCTATCATTTAATCTTTATTCATAGTTTACCGCAAAATGCTAAGATATGCAACCGTTTCCACATTATAGATTTTGTATATTTAAAAATATTTCTTACTCCAGATCCTAATAAGTCATTGCTTTAGTTCCCACAATTCAAAACACTTAATAACAATATTGTCATCTGCCATAATTTTAAGTTCTCTATATTTACTATTTGAGTAATTTCTTAATGTTATTGACTTCAACTTATTAAGATAGACTTCTATCATTGAATGGTCTAAAAAATATTCAAACTCTATTACACTGTCGTTTATATATACCTTGTCCACTTCCCCTCTTAATCTGCTTGCTAATGAAGAACAATTATCTTTCTTTGCACCATAAAGGCATTGCGCTTTGTCATAAAAAACTTCCAGACTCTCATCACCATAGGTCGTCTTAATGCCAATATAATTACTCTCTAAACTTAATTTTACATAAAGCATATTACTTTTTATGTTTTCTAAGTGCATATTTAGTTCTCGTACGGAAATATCTTTCTTATCAATTAATAATTTATGCTTCAATGAATAAATTTCTCTGATAGGCTTTATACATACTTGATTGTTTTTAGAATACAACTCCACAGGAAGTCCGCCATTATGAGCCCATCCAGAATTGAATTCATCATCAAACTTCCGTTTTCCTTGTGCTATCGTAAAAATAACGGTACGCCCATCAGGTGTCACAAAACCGCTTGGACCTGTTAATACGCCATTGCCAAGATCAAGTAATCTGGCTTTATCATGATGTTTAATATATCTTTTATTAGATACGTCCCAATCACCTGTCCAATAAAATGTATCAACAATTGAATTTTCTACCTGGCAGGCACATATAAGTAATATATAATTAACAATCCTACCGGCTTCATCTTTCAAAGGAAGCAGTACCGGAAGTTCCCAGATATGTCCTACTTCCTCATTTAATTCATAATCATATTCCATTAAAAATCCATGACTGATCCAATTGATCAAATCATCAGAGCTATATATGATTGCGTTGCCGCCGCCATTATTGGCATCGCCGGTGCCAACCAGCATATAGTAAGTATTTTCTTCCCGCCATACAAAGGGATCTCTGAATTCTCCCAGCCAGCCATCATCTAAGGTTTGCTCGATGATGAGCTTCTCATTTTTATTCCATTTTATAAGTTGAGGATCTTCAGATATATCCGGTTTAGCCATGGCTATACCTTGGTTTGGAAATTTATGATTATCACCGGCGGTGTAAAATATAACCGGTACTCCATTCCTATCTATACAACTGCTTCCTGACCAGCATCCATCAGGATCCAAACCATTCCTTTCCGTTTCCAATGCTAATGGTAAATCACTCCAATTGACCATGTCACTGCTTATCAAATGACCCCATTGAACATTATCCCATAAAGGGGCATGGGGATTCGCTTGATAAAAAATATGATAATAGCCCTTAAAATAAAGCGGGCCATGGGGTTCATTCATCCACTTTCCCGGGGCAATCAAATGATACTCCGGTCTTTGTATATCATCAGCATAATCGTTCCTATCTAAATGATTTATTTTTAAGCGTTGTGTATCTAATACATGATTACATAGATAGGTTGTATGTTCTTCAAGTACTTCATCAAAATCTAAAGCCCTATAAACCACTTTTACATTTCTAATATATCCGTTAAAAACGCCTGTTTTTGAACTCTCCAGGTTCTCGTTACAATCGATATACTTTCCTATGAAGCATTTGTCTTCAGGGTGTTTTAGAGTTGTGTGTCTTGAGAATTGTTTTCGATTAGAAATCACACCATTGATACAGATGTCGCACCAACCGGTTTTATCATTAAATACCACCGTCAGGATATTCCACTTATGTTTTTTTAGATGACTGTTGATTGATCTACATTCATAAAATTGATTTCCGTTTCCGAAGCCAAAAATCACGGTTCCAAAGTTCTCTACGCAAATATGGAACCCGCTTTTCTCTTTGGCATTAAACCTTGTTATTAAACCACTTCTCCTTGACTCAAAACTCATGGGTGCAAGCAAAATAGAAATTGTAAAACTTTCAGGTAAGCAGCCTAGATTCCCGCTAAACCAAGTTGAATAGCCATCAAACAAAAAAGTGTCATTGGTAAGCTTTAATTTTCTATTTGTATAATTTTTACCATCATTAATCAAAAAATCATTATCCGAATCCCCGGTACCAAAAGCGGCAGTCTCTCCAATCTCATAGAATTCAAAAATTTTTTCATCCATATATTATATTTCCCTCACTAAATCATTGAACCTCCATGTTATGGCCGCAAATATTTGCTATTGCAGTACCTTCCGCTTGAAATGTGATTCCTTTTGCTTCAAGTTCTGTAAAAATAAGCATGCTCATTGCTGCTTGACCATCATTGATAAAAACTTCTAAAGAATAGCTATCCATGATGATACGAATTTTGATTTTATCATCTGCTGAAGGAACTTTTACTTTTCTCGTCATGATTATATCCCTGGAAATCCCTGAGAACTCCCTGCTCATTTCAACTTCTTTCCCCTTGCGGTTATATTTAACTGATGAATACTTTCCGGTTCCTACCGCCACTTTAAGCGTGAATGACTGATATTCGCCATCTACAAGTTCAACAGTCAAATCGTTATGTCTTCCCTGAATATTCTCTAAGCTGACCTCATCGCTAATAAATTGCTCATTAAAGGTTGTCGTATTCGCATAATAGTCCTTTATCTCTCTGACCGGTTCCTGATATATTCTGCCATTTTCAATTCTCAATTCACGTGGTATACTCATCATCCCGCTCCATTCAAAGGACTTAGGATAAAAATTGTTATCCCAGGATTGCAGCCAACCAATCATGATACGTCTGCCATCCTCTGTTTCCAAAGTCTGCGGAGCATAGTAGTCTAAGCCATAATCAATGACCTGAACTTTTTCTCTTTGAAGTTTCCCTGTTTCTTTATCGAAATGCCCTACTATTCCGGCTGTACAATTCCCATTATGAAACTCTTCATCTGCCTGTACTTCCTGCGGTGAAAAAATAAGTACATCCTTACCATTTAGTTCAAAAAAGTCGGGACATTCCCACATCTTTCCCAATTCATTGTTACTCTGATCCAAGACTGATACAAATTCCCAATTTTCAAAATCTTCTGATTTGTACATTAAAATTTGTCCACTGCCGTCGGCCGCTCGGCTGCCCACAACCAGGTAAATGACATTGCCATCACTAAGAATTTTAGGATCTCTAAAATCCTCCGGACTGCTTCCCTCCGGCAGCTGCTCTGATGTAATCACCGGATTTGCTTTGATTTTTTCATAATTAACCCCATCTCCAATAGCAATACACTGTGTTTGTCTGATAACAGGTGTATTATCCTCATCAACGGTAGTCTTAACTCCGGTATAGGCTAACACGTGCTTTTCTTCCCACTCAATTGCACTGCCTGAAAAGCAGCCCTGGCCGTCATATTCCGTATCCGGAGCTAATGCGCACGGCAAATATTCCCATTTTAAAAAGTCATGGGTTTTAACATGACCCCAATGCATCGGTCCAAAGGTCATACCATAAGGATGATATTGAAAAAATAAATGATATTCGCCTTTATACTTAGAAAATCCATTTGGGTCATTGACCCAGCCAACCGGAGAACATACATGAAATAATGCTTTTTTCATTTCTTTATTTCTGCTTATGGCTACCGCTTCATAATCGCGTGCTTTCTGTAATTTGTCACTCATAGTGCTCCTCTTACTTGTTTTCCTGATATCTGTCATAAGCTGACTGCCATGCGGCAACCACCTCATTCATTCCGTTGGATTCAAGTGTCTTCAGATATTGATCCCATTCTTCCTGGGCTCCGCCATATATAATCCAGTTGGCAGAAGTTTCTGTAACATAGGCATTCAAATCACTGATATGTTCATTAACTGTATCTATTTCTTCTAATGAATAAACAACACTTGGATAAACTTCAAGATTCTCCACTTTTTCAAACCAAATATTTTGCAAGTCATCTATTCTTTCCTGAGCACGCACTTCCATGTTGTAATACGTTCCAAAATCTGAACTCAACTGTCTGAAAGGAGCCTTTAATTCTGTTTTTGCTTTTAAATCACCGCCTGCTTCTGCCGTTTCGACATACATGCCGTTTTCATCCGGTTCGCTTTCAAAATATTCTCCAATCGGACCATATATCGCCTGCATACTGAGAATAGGTTCATATAGCTGGTCAATCCATTTCATTAACAATTCCGGATTTTCACAAGTGCTTGTAATTGCAAACTGCTCATGTTTTGTTGTTGGCTGCTCATTTAAATTGACTCCCAAATTTCCATCGGCATCAGATAAAAATGTCAGATATTCATACTGATCTGCATTATCACCTACCACTTCTGCTACTTCCCACCATGAGAAAACTCCCAGTCTTGCATCGTCTCTGGAACCTTTTGCAATATATTGGCTGTCATCTTGTGAAAACACCTCAATATCTATCAAGCCCTCTTCATACCACTGATGAAAATAAATCATCGCTTCTTTATAGTTCTCTGTCGCCGACTGATAATATACGGTGCCATCTTTGATTGCCCGATGGCTTTCTTTACTACCTACATTCTTGTCCATCGTATAATCTGTGAATCCAAACGCAGAGAAAAGACTTCCCATATCGGCACACCAATGACCCCATTGGAATGATAATGGAATTTCATCTGTTGGATCGCCATTACCATTACAATCATTTTCTTTAAATGCCACCAATACATCATGCAATTCATCAATCGTTGTGGGCATATCCATATGTACAGCCTCAAGCCACTGAGTATTAATGGCCATAAACTGTGGAATAGCTCCAATTTGATATTCATTTCCGTCAGAATAAGTGAATCCCATCTCAGTGATTGTCGGCAAAGAATACATATGTCCGTCGGGCATTGTACATGTCGCTAACAATTCGGGCCGCATTTCTATGACTTGACTTAAATTCGGCATCGTTTCTTCGTTAATATAGTCTTCCAGAGGAATAAAAATACCATTGGCTCCATTTGTAATCAATTCATGATCTGTCAAATCAGCGCCCATGAATGCATCAGGCATATCTGTTCCTGCATTTAAAACTAAATTCTTCTTTTCTATTAAAGCATCTCCTGATACACAAGTCCAATCAATGCTCACTCCCATGGCTTCATTCATTTGCTGGATAACCGGCTTCTCACTATTATCCGGAGAAAGCGAACCAATTCCTGCAAAAATCTTAAATTCCTTAACCTCAGCATTTGAATCTGTAGTACTTGTTGGTTTTTCGTTTCCTCCACATGCAGTCATCAAAACTACCATTGCTGTTACTAACATAATGCTTATTACTTTTTTCATTAACTTACTCATTGTTAAAATTCCTCCTCTTTTTTTATATGTTCTGGACACACCTAGCCCTTGACAGCACCAACCATTAAGCCCTTTTCAAAATGCTTCTGTACAAATGGATAAGCAATTAACATCGGTACTGCCCCCACTACCATTGACGAAAACTTGATTAATTCAGTGATTCTATTAGCCGCTGCATATCCGCCATCCATACCGCTCATTGAATTTGCCGATGCCTGACTTTGAATGAGGACTTGCCGTAATACCAGTTGAAGCGGATATTTACCCTTATTGTTGATATAAAGCAACGAAGTAAACCAATCATTCCAAAAAGCGACCATTGCAAAAATCACCATTACGGCAACAATAGGTTTTGCAAGGGGAAGTACTATTTTGATAAATGTACCTATATTGCTGCATCCATCGATTTTTGCTGCCTCATACATTTCCTTAGGAATACTGGATTCAAAGTATGTTCGGGCCACAATTACGTTAAAGACCGACACTGCTCCGGGCAAAATTAGGGACCACATAGAATTCACTAATCCTGTCTTTGCCACTACAAGATAAGTGGGAATTAAACCTCCGCTTAAATACATTGTAATAACATAGAATAACATGATTCCTTTTCTTCCCGGCAATTCCGGTCTTGATAATGGATATGCTGTCATTAGTACCATTGCCGTTGTAAACACAGTTCCAACGATGGTATAAAAAATACTATTCAAATAGCCGGAAGCTATGGCCTTTTCCTGGAACACCTTGATATAACCCTCTAAAGTAAAATTTGATGGAAATAAAAATGTCTTTCCGGCATACACATCATAAGGATCAGACAGTGATGCTACAACAACGTAGTACAAAGGGTACAACACAATGGCTACACAGACTATGATGAAAAGTAATATGATTATTTCTATAATTTTATCTGATCCTATAGCCTTGCTCTCTTTTCCTGGCTTCATTTTCTTTCCTCCTGTCTATACAAAACTGATTCCCGAAGTCTTCTTGGCTATCCGATTTACAATAAATAGCAATATCAAATTAATTGCTGTATTAAACAATCCCACGGCCGTTGAAAAACTGTACATCGCCTTTAACATCCCTTGCTCATATACATAAGTTGCAATTATATTGGAAGTTGCTGCATTTAAATCTGTTTGTAACAGGAAGGCCTTTTCAAATCCAACATTCATCAGATTTCCAAAAGACATAATCAGATTAATGATAATAATTGGAACCAACGCCGGTAAATCTATATGTAATATTCTCTGGAAAGTATTAGCACCATCTACTTTTGCCGCCTCATGAAGGGAAGCATCAACACTGGATAAGGTTGCTATATAAATAATCATTCCCCAGCCGGCATCCTGCCATATGGAAGAAGCGATATATATACTCCTGAAATTTTGTGCCTGATCTAGCAGCCCCACAGATGTATCTCCTCCCAATGCTGATACGATTGTTGTAATCAGTCCGCCATAAGGAGAAAGAAAAACCCTGAGCATACCGCAAACAATCATGATTGATACAAAATGTGGTGCATACAATATTGTCTGCGCAACTTTTTTAAATCTCTTGAATCTCAGCTGGTTGATCAGCAATGATAAAATAATAGGAATAGGAAATGTCCATAATATGGAATATAAGCTCAACAAGACTGTATTTCTTATCAATTGTAAGCTCTTATAGTTATTGAAGAACTTTTCAAACCACTTTAATCCCACCCATGGACTTCCACTAAATCCAAGCGCTGCATTATAATCTCTAAATGCAATCTGTATTCCATACATCGGAATATATTTATATATAAGTGTAAGAATAATTCCGGGAAGCAGTAACAAATATAAATCCCAACAGCTTAGTATCCTCTTCCCCAATGGCTTATGTGTAGTTATAACTGCTGTTCCATTTTTCATTTTTTTCATTGTTTTCCCCTTTACAAAAATATCGTAAATGCGTGAATACGTATTCATTGCTTGTAAAATATAAAGCACTGTATGACAATGCCCATATTACAATCCTTATTTAGTTAATTCCTTCTTTGCTTTCACTGTGCTTTCTCTAATCACCACCCTTGTCTCCAATTGATATCTTGCGCATTCTTCCTGATCCCTCCCTCTTCCATTAATCAATTGTAATAAGCGTTCAACAGAAAGTTTTCCCAGTTCTTCAATAGGCTGCGCCACACTTGTAAGTGTGGGATTGGTTATTTTCCCCAAGAAAATATTATCAAAACCAATCAATGCCACATCCTGTGGTATCTTAATATTTAACACCTTTAACATTTCCATAATCTTAATGGCCTGTACGTCATTATTTGCAAAAATACCAACCCCATCATCTAAACATTCCTTTTCAATCTGCATTTTTAATTGGTTCATTACATCTTTATCATCTTTGCCATTAATATATAAATAATGGTTCTCCATATCAATACCGTTCTCAACCAACTGACTTTTAAACCCATTCTCCTTCTCATCGTCTAGTCCACCGACAAATATAAAGCTTTCATAACCAACACTTAACAAATGTTTCGCAACACTTACTCCGGCATCAAAATGGGAAATGTAAACTGAGTCAATTTTTTTTAAGTCCATTGTTGCAGAAACTAAAGGCAATTCGTACCTCGACCGCTCTTGAATGTATTCCTTTGTATCAATAGCCGGTACTAGTAAAACACCATCTGCATGATATTGTTTTAATAAGGTTAAAAACTTATTTTCTTTATCTTTTGAATAATCACTGTTAAAGAGCATTATATTGTAACCATACTTCCCTGCTTCATTCTCAATGGCTTTAACCAATTCAGCAAAGAAAGGGTTGCTTATATCCGTAACGATTAATCCTATTAAAAATGTTTTATTCCCAACCAGGCTTCTTGCGATTATATTGGGTTGAAAGTCATGTTCTCTGGCACATTCCATTACTTTTTTTGCAACTTCAGGATTCACTGATTTATTTCTGTTTAAAACACGAGAAACAGTTGCTTGTGAGACTCCTGTAAGTTTTGCGATTTCTGTCATTGTAATCATTAGGAATCCTCCTGAATATATTAGTTTATGAACTTGTGAATACGTATTCTTTATTTGATTTAACTTTACTACTAATCCCTTTAACTGTCAATCCCAAATAATATTTTTGACATTTTATACGACAATAGACTTTTTATTTTGTGCTTTTTTACCAATAACGTGCATCCTCATTTTCATAGCCGATGTGCTCTTTAGTCAGACTTTCGGAATTCCCTATACATTTTCCGTTTTCTTATGGTCTATTAAGTTTAAATTTAAAATAGGTGAAATGAAATTATCTCTTTCAACAATATTCATGGCAATAGCCAACTTTTCAGCCGTCATCTGCACCGCCCATTCAAAAAGTTCCTCCTCTTTATGCAAGTTCATATATCGCACCACTTTCCATCAAGTTTTTCATAGCCACTGCTGGATATGCCGTACTATATTTGATAACCTCCTCCTTCGACAGCTTCTGTTTCTTTACATAGTCAATGAAATTTTTATGTTCAACACTATCGAGTTCGGACATCGTAATATTTTTTAGCAAATCTAATAACTGCAGCACCTTCACATTCTCTTTATCGATTAGTGTTTTACTCCTACGTGCACGAACAGTCTGATAGCCAATCTTTATATCTCTGACTTTTGCGGATTCCTTGTTGCTCACAACCTCTATAACATTTGGTACTTGAGTGGTAAGTCCTATTGCATTTTCTAATGTCAAGCCGGAATAGAAACCATATATATCTTGATTATCAGAAACAAATCTTTTTTTAATAACCTTCTCCGGATTCAACTTGGATGTTCCAAACGGAGTAGCCGTAGGCACGTAATAAACCCCCACATCAAACCGTACGAGTTTGCCTTCCTCAGTCAATTGACGAAGTTTTGCAAAAAGCCAGGCTCTTGAATAATCTGAAAAATCTCTTTTCAGTTCTTCAATAAAAATAGGTTCATTATCCCCAAAACTCTTTATTCTTGTCATGAAATCCATATGCTTCTCTCCTCGTTATGCTTTATATGGATTATACTATTTTTAACTACTAAAGTCAATATAAGTATTTAATTTGAATTTACCTATTTTTTCAAGACAAACTTTGTGGAATAATTTATTTAATTACTTACCGGGATCCCGCTGATGAGAAACGCATACTGTTTACTTTGACAGAATCATCGGACAGTACACTAGCCCTTCACTGCCCCTGCCGTCATACCTTTCACTAATTTATCCTGAGCAAATATAAACAGGATAATCATCGGCAGTACGGTCAAGGTTAAGGTGGCCATAATCATCGGTGTATTCATGGAATACTGACCCTGAAATTCCCAGACTGCCAAAGGAAGGGTCCTGTTTTCGGCAGACTGTGTCAACGTATATGCAAAGCTAAATTCGTTCCATATATTCACACCATTATAGATGGCCAAGGTTGAAAGACCTGGTTTTGATAAAGGTAAAATCATCTTAAAGAAAATCTGATAACGGCTGCAGCCGTCTATAAATGCAGATTCCTCAATCTCCCTGGGAATCTCCCTCATAAAGCTGGTCAGGATGAATACAGAAACAGGTATCGCCATAGCTACATAGGGTCCAATCAAAGCCCATATTGAATCATACAATCCCCATGCCTTGGACATTTTAAACACAGGTATAAGCGTAATATGAATCGGAATTGACATACAAGCCACAATCAGCGACAAAACAGGATTTGCCAACTTAAATTTAAATCTGGCCAATGGATATGAGGCACACGCTGCAATAAACAACAAGACTACCAGCGATATCACCAGTACAATGACACTATTCAAAAAGAATGATACGAAATTACCAGACAAAACCGCTTTATAATTATCCAGGTACAAGGCATCCGGCAAAGCAAACACGCCCTTGGTCAGCATTTCAAATTTTTCTTTAAATGAATTTAATACCATAAAAACAAATGGTAAGATGGCAATGACAGTCCATAATAGGGCCAAAACAATAGCAACTACCCAGGAGACACGGCTTTTTGTTCTATTTTTCGTAATCTGATTCATTTATTCTGCCTCCTTTTTTCCATTTAAGACTTTCATGGTTATAAGAGATATCGCAGAAATCAAAATAAACATGCCGCCTGACACAGCCGAACCATATCCCATATTAAATTGTGAGAATGATAACTTATACATGTAGGTACCCATAAGTTCCGTCGCCCTGCCGGGCCCGCCGCCTGTCATCACATAAATCAAATCAAAGTATTTTAACGAACCCACCATAGACAATATAGCGGCACTTTTCAGAGAAGGTGTCAGTAATGGTAATGCTATTTTCCAAAAATACTGTCCTTTGGTTGCACCGTCAATTCTTGCAGCCTCAAATACATCTACTGAAATATTAGTATAAGCTGCCAGGCTATAAACAATGTAAAACGGCGTAAACTGCCAGGCTATAACACCTATAACCGTATAAAGTGCCGTACCAGGGTTTCCTAACAAGTCAATATTACCGCCTCCGAATAAATTAGAAATCGTACTGATAATTCCCCCATTTGTGGCAAGGGCATAGTTAAATAAGAAACCAATTGCCACCGAAGACATTAACAGCGGGATAAACCATAACACTTTAAATATCGTTGTTTTCTTACCCCCAAAGTCAATTAAGGTAGCCAGCGCCAGACCAATGGGAATCTGAATACAGATAGAAAGAATCATAATTTTTATATTATTGATAAAGGCTGCCCAGAAATTCTCATCTGCCGCCAGCTTTATCCAATTTTTAAACCCGATAGATATTTTATCCGCTGAAATACCATTCCATTTATAGAAGCTCGTAACAAACGTATCAATAATCGGATAAAATATATATACAATCATCAAAATCGCAACTGGCAGCAAAAAGATAAATGCAGCTATATTAGTTTCCCTTTGGTGTTTTTCTCCCATTTTTATTCTTCCTTTTCAGCATTATACTCTTCCATTGCTGCCTGGAATTCTTTTGCCGCCTCTTGCGGTGTTTTAGTCAATCCAAAAATTTCCTGACAGGTTTCTAAATGCACGGAAGCCACTGACGGCGGCAGATACTGGTCATACCATAATTGGATAGAAGATGCATTATTTACAGCCTCCATAATAACCTTTGTTGTTTCATCTGTCAGTTTATTTTCGACACCTTTCACCGGCGGAATTTTACCAAGTTCAACCATGAAATCCACAACTTCTTCTTCGGAGAATTTTGTTGCAAATTCAAATGCTGCTTCTAATTTCTCATCCGTACAATTGAAAGAAATAAAGCAATCACCAACAGTACCAATTAAAATAGAAGAATCTACTAAAGAACCATCTTCTGCCGGGAATGGAAACCAATCCATCTTAGCGGCAAATTCTTCACTATCCTGTTTCATAAGACCCGAATACCATGAACCGGCTAATGTCATAGCCGCGGTCTCCTGATACAACAATTGTCTTGCCTGACCATCATCTTCATTGAGTGAATTGACTCCTTCAGGGAAATATCCCTTATCTACCCATTTCTGAATGGTCTCACCGGCTTTGATGAAGCATTCATCTTCAAATGTTCCGGTACCTGCAACCGCTTCCTGGAATGGTTCTAATCCTCCATATCTTGCTGCAAGATTCATAAAGTACATGGAACCGGTCCATTTTGGTGCGTTTGCCAGTGCAAAGGGTGTAATTTGTTTTTCCACCAGTGTATCACATACAGCTTCTAACTCAGAGATTGTTTTTGGGACTTCTAAATTATATTCTTCGAATATTTCTGTATTGTAATAAATACCGGAGATAGAAATACTCATCATTGGTACTGCATAAACATCATCTTTATATTTACTCTGTTCAATAGCTGCATCCAATAAACGGTCAGGCAATTCACTGTTGTTAAACAATTCCGTGATTGGCTGTGCATAACCGGAATCAATGTATTCATTCATAGGACCGCCAGACCAGCTGGTATACACATCCGGACACTCTCCGGAACTCATGGCAATTACCAGTTTCTCTTTATATGTATCATTTTGTATTGATACGCTTGATATCGTATAACCAGAATCGGTTGTGGCATTGAATGCGTCAATTGCTTTACCCCAAATAGCTAAATCCATTTCTTCAGTTCCAACGTGCCAGAGAACAATTTCCTTGTTTTCGTCAGAACCCACATTTTCTGTTGCCGGTACATCAGCACTATTGTCATTACCGGAAGTCTCCCCGGGAGTATTACCGGAAGAGTCACCTGAACCCCCACAGGCCATCAATGTTCCGACCATTATAACAGCTAATATAATTACAGCCAGCTTTTTCATTTTTTTCATCATCTTTTCCTCCTCATATAGTCAAGTCTTTTTTCCTTAAAAATCAAGGTTTTTTT
>Ga0153922_1000256_pt1 | contig 22133 bp, 19 predicted proteins | sample TSNJ006MetaG_FD_104723 | JGI IMG/M metagenome (GOLD analysis project Ga0153922, IMG submission 104723) | Attine ant fungus gardens microbial communities from New Jersey, USA - TSNJ006 MetaG | ecosystem: Host-associated > Fungi > Mycelium > Unclassified | place: USA: New Jersey, Brendon T. Byrne... | reverse complement strand
GTGGAAAAGGTTTCCCACTTTTGTTTTTTTAAGCCGTTTTCATCGGTATAGCTGTAAACCACAGAGTAGCGGTTTTTTCTCTTAATAATAGATGCCATCAAAATCACCTCCTACATTGACGCATCAAGCCAAGCATCAAAACTGGCTTTGATAATTCGGATACTTCCACCCATATGAACGCTTTGAAATAGGTTCTGCTTAATCAGGTTATAAGCAGTAGGGCGGCTTACTCCAAGTACTTGTTGTATTTCCGCAACAGAGTAACTTCTTTTATTTGGAACAGGTTTTGAAATCCTGTTCATTTCAGCAATTTGTCCTTGCATCAGTCTGACACCTCCTTATGTACGTCAACCCTTTTGTAATGGGTCTGCGAATGATACCAGTCCTCAAAGCTATCTTTATAAATTCGTTTATACGTTCCAACCTGTGTAGTGCGAAACGGTTTTTTCTTGAGCAGGTCATATAGTGAGCTTTCTGTAATACCAAGCAAATTGGCTGTTTCCCGAACTGACATCGTAATGGATGTCCAGTTTTCCCCCGGCGGACTGCCATCTACCTTTTTATAGTGAAGCTGACTGGTATACCATTTCTCAAAGCTGTCCACCATTACCCGCATTTTTCCTGCTACAATAATGATTTTAAAATAATTCTTTTTGACGAGCCAGTAAGAGCCTGTCTTGCCTAATCCGAGCATTTTTCGCATTTCTGTAACAGACATACTTTTCTTATTCATTAGTAAACACCTCCGTTTCGCAGTTCTCCGATATTCCGTCAAGCCAAGTATCAAAATTTTTCTTAGATATACGGATGTTTCCTCCAACACGGACAGAGCGAAACTGATTGGACTTTACCAATTCATACGCTGCATTTCTGCCTATACTTAAAATGTTCTGGATTTCCTCAACCGTATAGGTGCGCTTTTCGTATGTATAAGGGGTATATGCTGGTACACTCGCATTTAATTTAAAGATTTTTTCATCAAACATAGATAATTCCTCCGTAGGTTTTATTGCGACCCGTCAGTCGATTCCAATAGCTATATATAGCCAAGCATTGCTGCTTGGCTATATTGTATTTCTTTCCGGAAGAAAAGTGAAATGTGCAAAACAGTCCGTCTATACAGTTTCACACACTTGACAATCATTCATTTGATTATCAAGCCACTCATCAAAACTTTTTTTGGATACTCGGTAATGACCACCAACTTTGACACAATGAAAAGCCTTTGACTTCACCAAATTGTAAGCTGTTGTTTTGCTAATCCCTAAAATATCTTGGATTTCATCAACGGTATAAATTCTTTTTTCAAATGGTATTTGAGGCATTGTTTCGGTTTCTTTGTTTAATGCTGAAATCTTAGCTTCAAACATTCGCATCACCCCTTTCAATCGGCATGGTGTTCTTTTTAATACCGATGCTGATAAGCAGAGGGACGTCGATGGCTTCCATATAATATTCATTAAGCCGTGTGAGCTGCCCTTGAAGCCGCTTTTTATCAATGGTACGGATTTGCTCCAATAAAACGATTGAGTCGGCAGGAAGCCCCTCAATATTATCTAAGCAGAAGTGCGTTGGCAGCTTGCTTTTCTGCCTGCTTGTAATAGCGGCAATAATCACCGTTGGGCTGTATTTGTTTCCTATATCATTGGAAATAATAAGTACAGGGCGTGTGCCGCCTTGCTCTGAGCCGATAACAGGATTAAGCTCTGCGTAGTAGATGTCACCACGCTTGATTTTTCTTTCCATAGTATTTTACCTCCTATTAGGATTTAGGCAGGTGTTCTGCCTATGTAGCAGCCAAACACAAGGAAGTATTTAAGGTCGTAAGAGCATAAACAAAGCTCTGTTCCATAGACCGCCTTGCGTCCGGCTTTATAATTTAGAAACATTTCAATTTGTCCTCGACACCCCGAAATTCTATGGGAAGTCGCCAAACGGTCAGCAGCGAACTGACTCCACGGGATTTCCACCCCAACTGTCGTTCTGACAGAGCCGCCCTCATTGCCTGCGACGGATTGGATACCGTTCGGACTGTGACTGGACAGGAGTACCATTGTCCTCTTTGTGGGTTATGACGAAATTGGGAGCTGCCCAACATTTTGAGTCGGTATTTATCGCTTTTGCCTTTCGGCAGTTATGGCGTACCGCTGCACACGCTTATGCTCATCACAATCACAAAGAGAAAGTATTTGGCGAATGATTTATTCGGTTTTCAATGTGCAATCCCATTTTTTGTCACACAAAAGAAAATAGGGTGAAAGGACTTTGCCCTCTCACCCTATAGCCGATGGGAAAGTGCGATTTTCCCCTCAACAATTAAATTTTTTTAATTTATCTTTGAGCCTGTCCATTCGCCTGTAAACAGACTTCTCCGTCAAGCCGAGTAAAGAAGCGATTTCACGGGTCGAAAAGCCTTGTATCTTCAATACAGTAGCTTGTAGGGTAAGGTTGTCCACTGTAAGCAATACTTGATAGAGCTTTTCGTTCTCGATGCTGTCCAGAAAGCTCTCAACGGACTTTATCTCGGTATGTGAGTTACCCTCGGCAACTGTATCGAGATATGTACCCGTTTCCTGCAATTTTTCGTAGTATCGTCGCTCGGAATTGAATACCGCCCAATCGTAGTCACGGAGCTTTTCAATGTTATTCTCGCTAATATCCAATTGACGCAGTTTCTTTTCCTCATCTTGTTTCCATATATGCCACTTTTTTTCTTCTCTGGCTTTGTTGTAAGCCATATCATTTCCTCCAATCAATTTGAATTTTTTCAATTTCAAATTGATTAGGCGGAGAACGAGATTTTACTGTTGTCGTCAGTCTGCATAAATACATAGAAATGCCCTTTCTCGAATGAGAAAAGGGCATAATTAATCACCGAAAAACTCGTCCGTTTTTTTTTAACGGGAGCCATTCGGCTTGTCCTTTTATATTGCTGACAAGCGACCATTCCATTTGTCAATCAGTCGCTTCATTACATCATCTGTAGTGCTTGGAAAGCACATCAAAAGTTTTTATCTTGCATCGCTTTACTCATATTAGCGTTTGCAGATATTGAATTGACTTTTGCAGACACAATTGATATAATGTTAAAAATATAGCGTATATGTAAGTAGTCAAAACTTACACGCCTGCATCTCCTACATAGTTTATTGTAATAAAAACCTTGCCTACCAGTGGGACATCAGTGGACAAGGTCGGACATGATTGCACAAACAGATTGGATGAAAGGGGCATACCATGAATTTTAGTGAGTTCGCAAAATTGATATATTCATATATTGGTGCTGGGATGGAATACCCGGATTACGTTCTGTCTCTAATTAGATTAATCATGAGTGACCCCACCACCGAAAAAGAAATAGCAGATGCGGCTGAGGATAAAGACAATCCGCTCAGTCCACTGTCCAGAAGTTTTTTGAGTAAGATTTACAACGGTGACCGTGTTATCAGTAAAAAAATGCTTCTGTCATTCATGGGCGTTTTGATAAGACAAAGTTTGTAGATGCCATCTATGAGCTGACAGATGATTTGAAAGAGAAGCTGCATCAAGCATTGTCTGAATATGGTGCTGTGTCGAATCCAGATAACGTGGATGAAATATGTGCAGACATTTTTGGTCAACTCATCAATAATCTCTCCAATGGGAATCCCGAAATCACTATTGACACTGGCACAACACGAGATTCCGCTGGTAATAGAGTATCTGAAGTTCCATTAGCAGCGGCTTATTTTGAGGGTGGAAAGCTTCACATAGGTGGAGAAACAATAACTCTCCCCATTCAGTTGATTCCATCTTCCGAGATTGCTTCTCATGAACAACCTTACATAAATGCCCTATGTAACGCTTATGCGGATGCATTAAGCGAGGATTCCATAACGAAAGATGATATAGATACGCTACCGAGAAAATACCAAGAGGATTTCCGTGACCAGCGAAAATACTATTATGGTGCGGAAAGTATCCAGCGTTCCGTCCGAGAAGTCTACGAAGATGGCGAAAATCAATTCAACATTCTCAAAGAGGACGCTTATGAGGGAATCAAGGAAACACACGTAGATAGCTTCCCTAACGGTTATGAACGCTTGCGGTCTGTACTTAAGAAAATAACAAGTACCACTTTGAGCAAATCGACTCTGACACATATAAAAAACCTAATCGGAAATTTAGAAAAGAAAGGCATCTGCCACATATTGGTGAATGATGATAAGATAAAATCGTGGGTGGATATGGATGACTAAACTTTTTAATAGTACCTTTGAAATATCTCTACGAATTTTATTGATGCTTTCCGTATCAGACGAATCTGGAATGACGATAGACCGAGTGACAGCATATGACTTTATCACCATCTACAGTCACAATTTTGGATTATCTGATTCTAACCTTCACGGAAATAATGAATTTAGTTTTAGCGAGTTCGCCTCCAGAAGAAATCTGATGACGAATACAATGAAATCACTGGTGTTGGATAACATGGTATCTGTATTGAGAAAAAAAGATGGATTCCGGTATTCCATCAATGAACTTGGAAGGAAGTTCTGTCAGCTGATGACTACAGAATATGCGGCAGCTTATCTGGAAGTGGCAAAGAAGACATTAATTACATTTAATAGGAAATCAGAAGTTGAGATTTTTAATTTAATCAGTTCTGAATCAATGAAAGCACTCAGGAGGTAATTACGATGGCAAACTTCTACATAGAAAAAATCATTGCATCGGGAAGTGGAAAAAATGATGCCATTGCATCTTTTAATGCTGGCTTGAATATCATTCAAGGTTCATCTGATACAGGAAAAACCTGTATACTGAAATGCATTAACTTTATATTTGGCAGTTCCGCTGTACCTTTTGACAAAAGCACCGGATACTCCCATGTTTCAATGGTGATATCTACTCAGAATGGACGCATTACGTTTAACCGGACAGTAGGCAAGAATCAAATTGAGGTATCCAGTCAAAACAATAATATTGAAAGCTGCACCTATGATATTATCTATAAGCAAAATCAAAGGAACCCATTAATCAATACGGTTTGGCTTAAACTGATAGGAATTGATGGAGAACATCTGATTGTCTCTAATAAGGATTTTGAGAAGAAACGTCTTACTTGGAAAACACTGATGCGAATGTTCTATATCAATGAGGACGAAATAGCGCAGTCAGAATCTATTATTGAACCAGTACAATACGTTGAAAAAACACTGTTTTTATCTGCATTGCTTTTCTTAATAGACGGTCGTGATTTTTCAGAGACAGATGCACAAGTTAAAAAGGAAATCCGAGTTGCAGGAAAGAAAGCTGTTGAAAAATACGTAAATAAGAAACTCGCAGGCATTACAGACCGGAAAAAGCTGCTATCTGAACAGCTTACTGCTCTCGAAGGTGTCGATGTCGAAAAGGAAATTACATCCCTTGTTGAAACTTTGGAAAAGACAGAAGCCTCTATCACACAGGCAGTCAATACAAGTAAAGAAATCTTGGGTGAAATCATGAATACAGAGGAAAAATCTGCTGAATGTGATTTGTTGCATTCAAGATACCAGTCATTGAAAAGTCAGTATACCGCTGACATCAAAAGGCTGACTTTTATTGTCAATGGAGAGGTTGGGATGCAGCAAGTTCCTCAAAATTCGGAATGTCCCTTCTGTGAAGGCAAGATAGCCGTACATGGAAGAAAATCTTATATGGAAACTGCTCGTGCAGAACTTACACGTATTATTTCGCAGTTAGAGGGCTTGGGTGAAACAGAAATTGATGTAAAGAAAGAGCAGACTGCTATCCAAACACAACTTGCTGACTTAAAAGCCCAAAGAGCTGATGTGGAACTGCTAATCAACGAACAGCTTCGACCAAAAGCTAATGAACTCACACAGTCACTGCAAAATTACAGTGCATATGTTCAAATTAAAAATGAGATAAATGTGATTGATGATTTCTCAGATAGTTGGACAACCGACCTACGCAATCTTCCGGGCGAGGAAAGCAATACGTTGGAATACCGTCCGAAGGAATATTTTGAGGATGATTTTAAAGGAACAATGGATTCTTATGCTAAGAGCATTTTAAAGGAATGCAATTATGAAAACCTGACTTCCGCAAGATTCAATATAAAAGATTTTGATATTGAGGTGAATGGCGGCAAAAAAGCGACTACACACGGAAAGGGCTATAGAGCTTTTTTAAATACTGTAGTTGCTCTCATGTTCAGAAAATATCTCGCCAACAAAGCGAAATACAAGCCGGGGCTGCTTATCATTGATACACCACTACTTGGTTTAGACTAAGGTGTGGATGATGCGGCTCCGGAAAGTATGCGAACGGCATTGTTTAAGTACTTCATGCACAACCAGGGCGAAGGTCAGCTTATAGTGGTGGAGAACTTAGAAAATATACCGAAGTTGAATTATGAAGCAGCAGGTGCCAATGTAATAACCTTTACTAAAGGAAGATTTGAAGGGCGATATGGATTTCTTGATGGTGTAGAGTAAATGAATTTTAACTGATTATCTATGGAGCATATAGCCCTAAGGAGGTAAATGATGCGTATCAGCTACAATAAATTATGGAAGCTATTGATTGACAAAAATATGAATAAACAAGATTTAAAGAAAGTGAGCGGTATCAGTTCCGCTTCTGTTGCAAAACTGGGAAAAGGAGATAACATTACGACTGATGTTTTGTTGCGAATCTGTACCGCACTTAGATGTGACATTTCAGACATCATGGAAATAGTAGATGATGTTCCGGAAGAAGAATAATTCGGGGTATAAGGTCAGAAATCGCAACATTTTTGATGAATAATTGCCCGTAGGAGGATTTTTAGATATTATGCAAAATCAAAATAAGAAAATAAGCACGGACAGTCCGTGTCCATACAAAGCATCGCTCACAAGAGAACAGTTTTTATTTTATGAAATGCGAACTACTGCAAAAATAATATGCGAAGGATTATCAGAAGATAAAATTGTGGAACGTATTGTTGAGGAGAATCTGTTTCAATATCCTACCGAAAAAACAATAAAAAGAATGGCATTAACGTGTATTACCAGACTTAAAACAATGGATAATAATTCACTAATTTCTGCCATCGCAACACAGCCTGCGGATGTGGCAAAGCAAATATGCCTATATGCCATGATGAAGCATAGCAGACTTGTTTGGGATTTCATGTTGACAGTTATTGGAGAAAAGTACCGCCTAAAGGACACTACTTTTGGTAAAATGGACGTGAATGTGTTTTTTTTGCGATTACAAGAACAGAATGATGCAGTGTCAGCATGGAGTGATTCAACAATTATAAAATTAAAGCAGGTTCTGGCAAAGGTGCTCGTGGAAAATGAGTACCTCGACAACGGCAAGTCTGACCATCTGAATCCGGTATGGCTGAATCCAATACTGGAAAATGCCATCAGAGGCAACGGCGAAGAGGCTATATTACCTGCCTTCAATTGTTTTTCTTAAAGGAGGTACCCCGTGAGTAATATAAATGAACGACTAGATAAAGTAAGGACTCTCATACAGGAGCCGGACTTCTTGGAAAGCAAAGGCTTGAGCAATGAAGTAAATATCCGTATTTTTTGTTATGAGGCAAAAGATGAAATGACGATAAGACACTTTGTCGATCAAGTCAAAGCAGACCAGACGCTTAACTGCCACCTCATTGAGTGCAACTTATATAAGACATTTCTTTCCATCTGTGACGATAAGCGTATCACCAAGAGCATTCCTCGTATGGAGGAGCGCAAAGGAAAGAAATTTTTGCTGGAGCAGATGCATTTCATTGCAACGGAGACAGCGTTTGTTGAAAAAATACAATATGAACCGCACAAACCGGGTGATGTACTGATGTTGACAGGTGTGGGCGAGGTTTTCCCATTCATGAGAATTCACTGCCTGCTGGAAGCTTTACAGCCGCATTTCTCAGATGTTCCGATTTTAGTACTGTATCCGGGTGTGTTTGATGGACACCGTGTAAAACTGTTTGATAAGTTGCAGCCCAACGATTATTATAGGGCATTTAATGTGATATAGAGGAGGAAACCAAGGATGATAATTCGTGAGATGTTTGCGGATGATATTAACCGTAAAATTAATGGCGTTATCAAAGTAGACCAAGCCGGTGATGATATTACCTGGCAAGAATTAAATGAATATGTAATAACCAAGGAGCTGAAAAAACACTTCATAACCTTTTTCAACTACTATAGTGACACCTTTGATGAGCCGACTGCCGATATGGGTGTATGGATTTCCGGTTTTTTTGGAAGTGGTAAATCCCACTTTCTAAAAATGTTATCCTACATATTGGAGAACCGCACCGTAAAAGGCATCAAAACCGTAGAACTCTTCCGTAAGAAATTTGAAGATGACCCGGCTACTTTTATGCTGATTGATAAGGCAACCAAGGGTGAAACAGAGACTATCCTGTTTAACATAGATATCGAAGGTTCCATCAATAAAGATAAGACGGCTGTTCTGCGTGTATTCGCAAAGATGTTTTATACCCACTTAGGCTTTTATGGCGAGAACCTGAAGGTGGCTAAGCTGGAGCAGTTTATTGCGAAGAAAGGAAAAACAGAAGAATTTTGCAGAGTCTTTGAAGAAAAGAACGGGTCGCCATGGTTGGAAAGCAGAGCGGCTTTTGCGTTCTTCGAAGATGATGTTGTCGAGACTTTGGTAGAAGTTCTAGGCATGAGCGAAACCGCTGCGCATAACTGGTTTGATGGCACAGAAACCACCGAAATGAGCATTGCCCAGCTGGTTTCTGAAATGAAAGAATATGTGGATAGAAAGTCTGCGAATTTCCGCTTGTTGTTTATGATAGATGAGGTTGGTCAATATGTTGGTACAGATACGGATATGCTTTTGAATTTGCAGTCACTGACTGAGAAAATCGGTAGTGAGTGCGAAGGTAAGGTATGGGTGATTGCAACCGGACAGGAAGCCATTGATGAAATCATCAAGGTTCGTTCGGATGAGTTCTCACGCATTCAAGCTCGTTTTAAGACTCGTCTGAGCCTATCCTCTTCCTCTGTGGATGAGGTTATCCAAAAACGTATCTTGAAGAAAACGCCGGAAGCGGCTGGTGAATTGGAGAACGTATATAACCAGAATGATTCCGTACTTAGAAACCTTTTTAGCTTTTCAGATTCGGTGTTGGATATAAAGGGATATGCAGGAGCAAATGAGTTTGCTGTAAATTTCCCATTCGTGCCATATCAATTCATCATTATGCAGAAAGTATTTGCTGAAATCCGTAAACATGGAAATTCCGGTAAACATCTGTCCGGTGGTGAGCGTTCTATGTTGTCTGGCTTCCAAGAGGCTGCACAGGCAATACAAGAAAAGGATGAGTATGCACTTGTGCCGTTTTTCCGCTTTTATGATACTGTTCATAGCTTTTTGGATGGTTCTATCCGCCGTGTCATTGAACGCTGTACTCGTGCCGCAACAGATGGAAACGGCGTAGAGGGGCAGGATATTGACGTGTTGAAACTTCTGTACCTAGTTCGTTACATTGATGATATCAAGGCAAGTATTGATAATATTGCCATTCTGATGGCAGATGATATCCGTGTGGATAAAATTATCCTTCGTGAATCAGTAAAATCATCTTTGGACAGGCTTATGAGCCAGAACTATATCGGAAGAACCGGTGACAGTTACAACTTCCTCACCGATGAAGAGCAGGATATTCAACGTGAAATCAAAAGCACAAACGTGGACACTGCATCTATCGTAGAACGTATTGCCCATACGATATTTGGTGATATTTATACAACCAAGAAATACCGCTACGGCAAGTACGACTTTGCATTCGACCAGATGGTGGATGGCATTACAGTCGGTGCAGTAACAGGCGGTATGCGTCTGCGGTTCTTGACAGTCGCAACAGATGCTACTGAAAAATCCGAGCTGCGTCTTATGGCAGAGTCCAGTGGTAATGAAGCGATTGTGGTATTGGCGGACAATCTATATTATGAAGCACTGGAAAGTGCCATGAAGATTAGAAAATATGTCAAGCAACGCAATGTGACACAGCTTCCTAAATCAGTACAGGATATCATCCGTGACCAGCAGGACGAAGCCGGAAAATATGAACTCTCCGTAACGGAGGATTTGAAAAAAGCCATTGAAGCTGCAACATTCTATGTTGATGGCGAGCATATCGAAATCAAAGGCGGCGATGCCAAATCGAAAATTGACCAGGCGCTTGAATATTTAGTTTCGCATGTGTACAGTGAATTGAATCTAATTACAAAAAATGCTGAGTCTGATGCAGACATTATTGCCGTTTTAAATGGTAGTGCAGATGATGGCGTATTTGCCGGGCTTGAAGAAAATAGAAATGCAGTGGCAAAGATGGAAGAATATCTGGAAATGCAGTCAAGAAAGAACCTTCCCACTTCGATGGCAGACATTCAGAGCCGTTACAGCGGCATCCCTTATGGCTGGCGTGAAATCGACATTGCAACAGTAACCGCAAGACTGATTTTCGAGCAAAAAGTCACTGTTAAGTATGCCGGAACGACCATTCAGCCGGATAATGTGAAACTGCCGGATATGCTTCGTAAGAAGAGTGAAATCGGTAAGACCAGCATCAGCAAGAGACACGTTGTTTCTGCGGCTAAGATGAAAGAGGTAAGAGAATTCTTACGTGACTACTTTGATGTGATGGACATACCGGAGGATGAAGACAACTTAATTAAATTCATTGTAGAAAAATTCACTGAGCAAACATCGCATTATGAGAAACTGAACGGTCGTTATGATACCTTAAATAAATATCCAGACCATGTTCTCGTACAAAAAGCAATCACCCTTATGAATGACATCCTTTCTCAACAGAAAGATAACATTGCTTTGATTGACCGTGTTATTAAAAAGGAAGATGCATTGGATGATAGCAAGGATGAATTGCAAAACGTGGAGAGCTTCTTCCAGAATCAAGTAAGGGTGTTCGATGACGCAGTAAAATATGAGGTAGCTCTAAGGAACGACCTTGACTATATTGCCAAAGATGAAGAGGCGAACAAGGCTCTCAACCAGATTCGATTAATTACAATGATTCCATCCGGAACAGGGTACGATTATAAGCGTATCCCAGATTTAAACGGTCTGATGGCAACGGTAAAAGCTTCCCATGATAAGCTGCTGGATATAAAACGTGAAGAACTGTTGGAAATTGTACGGCAATGTATGGCAGAGGTACATCAGGCATCAAATAGTGATATCAATGCCAAGAACATCATTAACAGTGCAGATAATTATTTCACACAGAGGAAAGAGAAAATTGCCGAGACAAAAAGCCTTGCCCTGTTAGATGGTTTAATTCCTCCAATGTGGATATATAAAGATGAAACATGCGAACGTATTGAAAAAATATTAAAACCTGCACCAATAAGGCAGCCTGAAATAGTCAAAGAAACTGGAGACTATGTTGCTCCGACACCAAAAAAGGTCATCAAGGCAATTCATCGTCAGGCGGTGTTTCCTGCAAAAACATTGGAAAATGAAAAAGAAATTGATGCATATGTGGAAAAGATGCGCAGCAACTTAAAACAATTACTGAAAAACTGCGATGGTATTAAGCTAAACTAAGGGGTGAAATAGGAGGATAGTCATGAAAACAATACTTATAAATGTAAATACAGATAAGTTTCAACTTACAACATTAGAAGGAAAAACATATAATGTTGAACCTTGGGATATTTCGGTTTGTTGCACTTGGAGTCCGACGGTTGAAATTGAAATTAAAACTGAAAATGGGGAAAAAGTATGTAAAAATCTTTCGTCTAATCAGAAGGTTAGGCTTAAATAAGTAGTGGATAATGTGGGAGGATTACATGGACAAGAATGCAATTAAAAAATATGCTGTTTGGGCAAGACGGGAGCTTATCTCCCGAGTCAGCCAGAAAGCATATCAATATGGAATAAGAGGGAATGACATCGTTCCTACTGATGCGGATAGTATTGACGGACACTTACTGACAGATATAGAAAAGAAGCAGAGACAAGCGTTGATTACTCAGGTCAAAGAAAAAGGATTTGAACAGGTTATGGAAGAAGTAGCCTATACATGGTTCAACCGTTTTTCTGCCTTGCGCTTTATGGAGGTCAATGGTTACCTCCCAACTCACGTGCGTGTGTTTACAGACGAGGAGAATAACTTCAAACCGCAAATCATCACTGACGCTATCCATTTGGAACTGGATGACTTGGATATGGATAAGGTTTATGAGTTGAAGGAAGCAAACAAGAATGATGAACTATACAAATATCTGCTCATTACCCAGTGCAATGCTTTGAATAAAATCTTGCCGGGGATGTTTCAAAAGATTGCGGATTATACAGAGCTGCTGTTCCCGGACAATCTTTTGCGTGAAGGAAGCGTTGTTGAAGAGATGATTGCGTTGATACCGGAAGACAATTTTGACACCGATTCTGAAAATGGTCAGGTGGAAATCATCGGCTGGTTGTACCAGTATTATATTAATGACCCGAAAGATTTATTGATAAACGCAAAAAAACAATATAATTCAAAAGATGTACCTTTTGTAACACAGATTTTCACATCAGATTGGATTGTAAAATATATGGTTCAAAACAGCCTTGGTCGCTTATGGATAGAAAACAGTGGAAAGAACTTCAAACAATACGGCTGGGAATATTATCTTGATTCTAAAGAAAAAGGCAATATAATGAAGATTTCTTCGCCTGAGGAAATTCGTGTGATTGACCCATGTATGGGTAGCGGTCATATTCTTGTATGTGCTTTTGATGTCCTAATGCAAATTTATGAAGAATTTGGTTATAGCCCAAGGGAAGCAGTAGAACTGATACTGAAGAAAAATTTATTTGGATTAGATATTTCAGAAAGAGCATATCAATTAGCTTATTTTTCTGTGATGATGAAAGCAAGAAAATATAGTAGAAAGATTCTACAAAAAGGAATTGAGCCAAATCTTTATGTTCTGAAGAAATCGGAGCCGCTATCACAGGAAGTTTTGGATTTTATTGCTGATAAAAATTCAGATTTATCTGCTCAATTGCAAATTATAGAGCAACAGCTATCAGAGCTTCCTATAGCAGGTAGCCTATCTCATACTGATTGTTTGCCATATGAAGAGATAAAAGAAAGGCTACTTGAAATAAAAGATACATTCTATGATGACCTAATTTCTTGTGGATATCAGCAGACATGCGTTGAAAATGTTTTGCCAGAGGTTAGGATTGCCGAAATTCTATCTATGCAATATGATTCGGTAATAACAAACCCTCCTTATATTGGAAACAAATTTTTACCGAATCAACTCAGGATTTTTATAGAGAAAAATTATAGAAAATACAAAAGTGACATTTTTGCCGCCTTTATTGTACGAATAATGGAGTATTGCAAACCAAATGGGCATATCGGAATGCTTACACCATATGTATGGATGTTTATTAGTACTTACGAAGAATTACGATTAAAAGTTCTTAATGAGACTACGATTTCATCGTTAGTTCAACTTGAATATAATGCATTTGAAGCAGCATGTGTTCCGGTTTGTTCTTTCACATTAAAGAGGGAACAAATAAGCACTTCTGGCGAATATGTGAGACTTTCAGATTTTCGTGGTTCCGAGGTTCAAGGAGCTAAGGTGAAAGAAGCTGTTCAAAATAGAGAATGTGGATACAGATATACGACAAATCAAGATGAATATGGTCTGATACCAGGTTCGCCTATAGCTTACTGGACTGATAGAACCTTTATCAGCTGCTTTGAAAAAGGAAAACGTGTAGATTCATTTGCGTTCCCAAAACAAGGACTGGCTACCGCTGACAATAATCGTTTTTTACGACTGTGGTTTGAAGTTGATATTCGTAAAGCGTCCTTTGGGTGTCAATCGAATGAAGATGCAATAATTACCGATAATAAATGGTTCCCATATAATAAAGGTGGCGGATACAAAAAGTGGTATGGTAATAATGAATATGTTATAAACTGGGGAAATGATGGCTTGGAACTACGCAATTTTAAGGGAAGCGTTATCCGAAGCCCACAATATTATTTTAAGGAAGGAATATCGTGGTGCAAGATTACAAGTAGTTCGTTTTCTATGAGATATATTCCTAATGGTTTTCTGTTTGACGTAGCTGGATGCACATTATTTGTGGACAAAAACGAAATCTATTACATGCTTGGATTTATGAATTCAAAGGTAAACGCATATATTCTTTCTCTGATTAGTCCTACATTAAATTTTGAGGTCGGGCATGTTGGAAGTTTACCTGTGTTGTTTAGTGAAACTTATCGGTCAGAAGTGGAGATATTGGTAAAAGAAAATATTGAGTTATGCAAAAACGACTGGGATTCTTATGAAAACAGTTGGGATTTTCAATATAGTCCACTGGTTAGAAAGGGTGAAAAATTAACCGAAGCCTATAGGGAGTATGCCAATAAGAAAAATGAAAACTTCTATAAATTGAAGCATAACGAAATTCGACTGAATGAGATTTTTACTAATATTTATGACGCTGAGAACGTTATTACACCCCAGATTGATGACGACCAAATAATTATCGGTAACGCTGAGTATAAAAAAGATATGAAACAACTTATTTCCTATGCAGTTGGCTGTATGTTTGGCAGATATTCCCTTGACGTAAACGGTCTTGCCTATGCAGGCGGTGAATGGGATTCTTCTAAATACAATACATACCTCGCAGACAAAGATAACATTATCCCAATATGCGATGATGAGTATTTCGTAGACGACATCGTGGAACGTTTTGTGAAGTTTATCGAAACAGTGTACGGTAAAGAAACACTGGAAGAAAATCTGAAATTCATCGCTGTTGCTCTTGGTGGTAAAGGTATGCCACGAGATGTTATTCGGAATTATTTTCTTGATGGTTTTTATAACGACCATTGTGATACTTATACATCAAGAGGAGCAGGGAAACGTCCAATTTATTGGTTGTTCGATTCTGGCAAGAAAAACGGATTTAAGGCGCTCATCTACATGCATCGCTACCAGCCGGACACCATAGCACGCATGAGAACCGATTATATACATGAGCAGCAGGAACGTTACCGTACTGCTATTGCCCATCTGGAGCAGCGTATCAATGATGCAGCTACATCAGAACGAGTAAAGCTGAATAAGCAGCTTGGCAAACTGCAAGACCAAGCAAACGAAATCAAAATCTATGAAGAAAAAATTCACCATCTAGCCGACCAGATGATTCATATTGATTTGGATGATGGTGTAAAGCATAACTACGAGATATTTAAAGATGTCTTAGCAAAAATCAAGTAAGGAGGTGCTAGTGTGGATACTGATAAAATAGTTCAAGATTTGAATCGTCGCTTTGCTGCACCTTTGCCAGAGTTTTATAAACGCCGCATTATTTTCTGGCACGATGAGGACAAGGAATTTGAGGATAAGCTAGATGAACTTGTGCTGGATAATTCAAAACTGGTTGTACTGACAGGCAGCAATAACTTTGAAGTGAAAAAGTCACTTTCTTTTGACGATAAAACAAGCAATTTTCTTGTGTACAGTCCGCTTGCTTATGAGAGTCAGGAGGATAACTGGCTTCTTGACATTGAACTCTACAGCGAGGAGTTCCGTGCCGATTTGATTTCCATTTGGATGAATGAAATGAGCATCCCCTCCACTCCGGCTCTGCGCAAACAAGTCAAATTTTATCGGAAATTTTTTAATGCAAAAGAACGCCGTGGAAAGGTTATGTCACAAAAAAGCAAGATTAGCACCCCTGCACAACTGCACTTGGCAGTTATGGCGGTTATCTGTGGAGTTCAAAATGCACAGCCGAGCAATATACTTCGTACGGTTTTTCGTACAGGGTTAAATGTAGAAAACAACAGTATCTATCAGAGTTTTGTAAACTACGGTGCCAAGGATGCGTTCTGGGCGATGGTCGCAAAGGCATCCGGGTATAACGAAGAAGGGCATGACCTTGGGCGCTTTGCCATCCATATGCTCCTGACAGCGGCAACCAGAACTATGAAGCAAGAGAACTTTGCCGGACTGGACGACTTTATTTCTACACCTCATCAAGCATATTGTTATGAGTTTATTTCGGAATGGCTGCGCAGCGAAGATTCCCGGCAACTGTATGAAATTGCACGATATGTGGAAGATGAAGTCCGCTTGCCGCAGCGATTTGAAAAATTTGATATTGTGGACTTGGTAGATACCGAGTGCTTCCCATGCATCAATGAATGTATTCTGACAAAGCTGATGACAGAAATCAACGACCATATCATCAACGTAGACAGCATTACTGCCACTGTTGAAAAACGCCGCATTTGTGTCTGGTATGATGAAGCCAGGAATTTCTATGACGGTATCTTGCAGGTAGCCAATATGCAAGAATTCTTTCATGAACATTCCGCCGGGCTTCACATCGTGGAACCTAAAAAGGTGTGGAAAGAATATACCGAAAGCTACTATAAGATGGATACTTACTATAGACAGTTCCATCTATGTTTTGGAAAGAGTCTGAAATCCTCCAACCCCGTTCTTGATGACCAGTTCAAACATGTGGTGGAAAAAGTCGAAGGACTTTATACGCATTGGTTCTTAGGTCAGCTTGGCAACAACTGGTCGGATGCCTGTGCTGAGGAATTGGCAGCGTGTGGACGTATTTTAGAAGTGCCTCAGCAAGAGGATTTTTATACCCGCAAGGTGAAATCTGCGGATGCAAAGGTATTTGTCATCATTTCGGACGCATTGCGCTATGAGGTGGCTGCATCTTTGACAGAGCAGCTTAGACGTGAAACACAAAGCAAGGTTGAACTGAATAGTTGTGAAGCAGTGTTCCCAACCATTACCAAGTTTGGCATGGCGGCATTGTTGCCACATAAAGAACTAACTGCCGAATTAAAAAATGACAAACTTGCTGTATTAGCAGATGGACAGTCCACCGAAAGTAATAACCGTGACAAGGTGCTGAAGCAAGCGAATCCGAACAGTATTGCGTTGAAGTATTTAGACATTGTCGAAATGAAACGTGCCGAGCGTAGTGCCTTGGTAAAAGGAAAAGAAGTGGTCTATATTTACCACGATACCATTGATGCTGCCAGCCACACCTCAGATACTTTGGTATTTAGTGCCTGTGATGATGCAATTGATGAGATTAAAAATATGGTGCGTATCATCGTAAATGACTTTGGCGGTGTCAACATTATCATTACCGCAGACCACGGCTTCTTATACACATACAGTCCCTTAACAGAAGATGACAAGGTGGATAAGACCAGTTTCAACCAGCAGGATGTGGAGTATGGCAGACGTTACGCTATTATGCAACAAGGGGTTAAACCAGACTACTTATTACCTGTAAAGTTCTTATGTGGAAATACCGACTTCGATGCGTTCGCACCGAGAGAAAGTATTCGTATTAAGATGAAAGGCGGCGGTCTGAACTTTGTGCATGGTGGTATCAGTTTGCAGGAGATGGTAGTTCCGGTCATTGAGTATCACTTCCTTAGAAACAGTTCCATGGAATATCAGCGGAACCGCAAGAAATATGATACGAAACCAGTAACAGTTAATCTGCTATCTGCCAGTAGGAAAATCAGCAATATGATTTTCTCGTTGAATTTCTATCAAAAAGAAGCAGTTGGTGATAATCGTGTGCCAGCTACCTATCAGCTATACTTTACCGATAATAACGGTAAACAAATCAGTGATATTCAAAAGATTATTGCGAATAAGACCAGCGATAACAGCCAAGACAGAACTTTCCGTTGCGGCTTTAACTTGAAGTCTTTGAAATACAGCAACACGGAAAGCTATTGTCTTATTATCGCTGATGAAACAGGTACGCAAATGCCACTGCGTGAGGAGTTTCAAATTGATATCGCTTTTGCAGTCGATGAGTTTGACTTTTTCAATTAAGCTCCTGAGGAGGATGGAATATGGAACAGTATACCAGGGAAGAAAGTTCCCGTGAAATTATAAGGGATAAACTCCGTCAAAATTTTGATGGAAAAATCGTCCGTAAAGACCTCACAAAGAAAATCAAGGAAGGAGCTAACGTACCTGTCTATGTCCTTGAGTTCCTCTTGGGACAGTATTGCAGTTCCGACGATAAAGAGGTCATTGAAGCCGGCGTGCAGAATGTAAAACGCATTCTATCAGACAATTTCGTTCGTCCGGACGAAGCACAAAAAATCCTGTCTGTATTGCGGCAACGTGGCAGTTATACGGTCATTGATAAAATTACTGTCAACCTGAATATCAAAAATGACAGCTATGAGGCAGAGTTTTCAAACTTAGGATTGAAAGGGATTCCGCTATCAGAAGAATATCCGACAAAGTTTGACCGTCTGCTTTGTGGTGGTATTTGGTGTATTGTGCAGTTAGACTATGAATATATCGAAGAAGACAAGAAAAACGGTATGCCAATTCACATTCGGAAGGTAACACCAATCCAGATGCCTCATGTAGATATTGAGAATTTGAAGCAAGGACGAAAAGTATTTACGAAAGAAGAATGGATAGATGTCATGCTGCGTTCCATTGGTATGGAGCCGGAAATGCTAGATAACCGTGAGAAGTGGCTGCTAATTGCCCGGATGCTTCCGTTAGTTGAAAACAATTTTAACCTATGTGAACTCGGTCCAAGAAGTACAGGTAAATCGCATCTCTATAAAGAAATCTCACCGAACAGTATTCTTGTGTCTGGTGGTCAAACGACTGTTGCAAATCTATTCTACAATATGGGTAGAAAGATAGTCGGCTTGGTAGGACTTTGGGACTGTGTGGCATTTGATGAGGTTGCCGGTATCAATTTCAAGGACAAAGATGGTATCCAAATTATGAAAGATTATATGGCATCTGGTTCCTTTGCCCGTGGTAAAGAGGAAAAGGCGGCATCGGCTTCTATGGTTTTCGTGGGAAATATCAATCAAAGCGTTGATGTGCTGCTGAAGACTTCCAGCTTGTTCGACCCGTTCCCAACAGAGATGGGTACCGATACGGCGTTTCTTGACCGTATGCATTGCTATATTCCCGGTTGGGAAATACCGAAATTCAGACCGGAGCATTTCACCGATGATTATGGCTTTATTACTGACTACTTGGCAGAGTTCATCCGTGAACTTCGCAAGGAACAGTATGGTGATGCGCTGGATAAATATTTCCACCTTGGAAAGAATCTGAACCAACGTGATACCATTGCCGTTCGTAAAATGGTCGGTGGTTTTGTAAAATTGTTGTATCCGGATGGCGAGTTTACCAAAGAGCAGTTGGAAGAAATCCTGCAACTGTCACTGGAAATGCGTCGCCGGGTAAAGGAGCAGCTTAAGAAACTCGGTGGTATGGAATTCTACGATGTAAACTTTTCTTACATCGATAACGAAACTTTTGAAGAACACTATGTATCTGTGCCGGAGCAAGGCGGTGGAAAGCTAATACCGGATGGAATGTGCAATCCGGGACAAGTATATACCGTATCACAGGGCAAATCCGGTATGATTGGTGTGTTCCGTCTGGAATCACAGATGCTGCCGGGTAATGGTAAATTTGAACGTACTGGTATTGGTACGGATAGAGCTTCCAAAGAGGCTTCTAATACAGCCTTTAACTATATGAAAGTCAATGGGAATCGAATTAGTGGGCTGGTCAGTACCACAACAAAGGATTACATCATCAACTATCAAGACTTACAAGGCATTGGCATGACCAGCAAATTAGCTTTGCCCACACTGATTGCACTTTGTTCTATCGCATTAGGAAAGCCTGTCCTCGGCATGTTGGCAGTACTTGGAGAAATCAGTATCAGCGGAACTATGATGAAAGTGGACGAGTTGGCTAATATTTTGCAAGTTTGTTTGGACAGTGGAGCCAAGAAAATTTTATTGCCGATAGCATCAGCAGCTGATTTGGGAGCTGTTCCGGCAGAACTGATTGGCTGTTTCAACCTTATCTTCTATCAGAGTGCCGAAGATGCTGTGTTTAAGGCATTGGGGGCTGAGTGATTTTGAAAGAGGGGTATATATACTAATTTGAAAAATGGCATCTTTAGCTTTATGAATTAATAAAATATTCTACTATGTATAGGTGGTCGCAGTTGTGACCACCTATTTCTTTACCTAATAAACGGGCACACCATAACCATAGATTTCACTGTCGCCAATGGGATAGTTCCGCTGTCTGCAACTATCTCCGGAATTACCTTCAATGGTATAGACCGTGCCATTTTCAGAGCTTACGACAATGCCTACATGGTCAATGCTTCCATCATTTCCCCAATCAAAGGTAAGCACGTAATTATCTGTACCGTGTTTTAAGATTATATTTGTGATAAACTCTCTTTAAGTTAAAAAAAGGGAGGTATTCATAAATAATGAACGATAATGTTTTGTCTAAATCTGAACTGTGGAAAGCTCGTGTTTCCGACTACTATTCCAGTGGTTTGAGCATCAACGGCTGGTGTTCTACCAATAATTGTCCGGCATCATCTTTACGTTATTGGATTGCAAAATTCAAATGCCAAGCCTTAGATTCTTCTGAATCAGCTGTTTTTGCAGCAATTCCTTCGGAAACCATATTTGCTACTGCTTCGATTGCTCCGGTAACCATGTATATGGATTCTATCCGAATCGAAATTTCAAACAATTGCCATCCTGATCTGCTTGCTAATCTGGTCGGCACTTTCAAGACCCATGTTTGAGTTTTCTACTGGTCAGACAGTATATATTGCATGTGGTGTTACCGATCTCAGAAAAAGCTTTTCCGGTCTTGCTGCCATTGTCAAACTTAAGTTTAAGTTGGATCCTTATTCTAAATGTATCTTTGCCTTCTGCAATCGTAACCGTTCTCTCATTAAACTCTTGCAATGGGACGGTTCGGGATTATGGCTTCATACGAAACGGCTTGACAAAGGGTACACTTTATTCTATGGATTTATATGCCGTTTTCTGCTATAATAATTAGTATGAAAACATATGATGATCACAGCATTTTCACGGAAGAACAATTGAAGAACATGAGTCGTGAACACCTGGTGGAACTGCTGAAAATCCAGCAGAATCAGGCAGTAAGTCTGGGGAATCAGGTTGACGTATATAAAGAGCGTGTACATGAACTGGAATTCATGAATGCCCTGCTTAGCGACCGCCTTACCCTTGCCCAGAAGAAACGTTTTGGCGCTTCCAGTGAAAAATATGCAGATGGCTATGAACAGATGAATCTGTTTAATGAAGCAGAATCACAGGCAGACCCGGATATGAAAGAGCTTGAATATGATGAGGTGCATCCTTCTTCCTATAAACGTAAAAAGCAGTCCGGCAAAAAGGAAAATGATCTCTCCAAGTTTCCGGTAGTGCGTATAGAGCACAAATTGACCAAGGCTGAACAAATCTGCAGGGAGTGTGGCGAAGCATTAAAGGTTGTCACAACAGAAACAAGTCGTTATCTTCGTTTTGTTCCTGCACATTTCGAAACGGTGGAGGAAGTTGTCTTTGTATATTCCTGTAACAAATGTGGGAGCATGGTGCGTGCGGAAAAGACACCCTCCCTGCTAAAGGGAAGTATTGCAACACCATCCTTGGTATCCGCTATCATGAATGCAAAATATGTGAACGGACTTCCCCTTTACAGACAGGAACAGGAATTCAAACGATATGACCTGTATCTGTCAACTCACACCATGGCAAACTGGATGATTCGCTGCAGTGAGGACTATTTGTTTTTGGTCTATGAGCGGATGCGGCAAGAGCTTCTAAAAGGCAGCTATATTCATTGCGATGAGACCAGATGCCAGGTTTTGGATGAACCGGAGCAAAAAGCCGAAACCAAGAATTGGATGTGGGTGTACATGACAGATTCCCTAAGCGGTCAGCCACAAATGGTGATTTATCAATATGAACGAACCCGTGGAGGTTACCATCCAAAAGAATTTCTTTCCGGTTACCAGGGGTATCTGACGACAGATGGATATCAGGCCTATCATGGACTTCCTGATGACATCATAGTCACCGGCTGCCTAGCGCATGCCAGGCGTCGTTTTGATGAATGCATCACCCTCTTGAAGAAAGACTTCACCAAGGAGGAGATAAAGAAAAGTGTCGCTCATCAGGCCATGATTCGGATTGGCATGCTATATAAAAT
>Ga0153922_1000255_pt1 | contig 22222 bp, 20 predicted proteins | sample TSNJ006MetaG_FD_104723 | JGI IMG/M metagenome (GOLD analysis project Ga0153922, IMG submission 104723) | Attine ant fungus gardens microbial communities from New Jersey, USA - TSNJ006 MetaG | ecosystem: Host-associated > Fungi > Mycelium > Unclassified | place: USA: New Jersey, Brendon T. Byrne... | reverse complement strand
GCAAGTTACTAACAGAAATAGAGCCCAAATCCCCGGACTATCCACATTCAATCCGTTTTCTGGTGAAAACGCATTTCAGGTGGATACAAAAACTCGCTTGGGAAGCAAGTTTTTGCCGGGGATCTGGACTCTATTTCTGTAAGTATCTTTAGCAGCTCATACTATGGTTTTGCAAACAGCACAGCACCTCTCCTCGTACACAGTGGCTGGGTTTGGGTAGTATATAAGTATGGTAGGAACGTTTTTTCGTAAATCGTTTGAAAAACCAGCGGACAAAGTGAAGTGTAACCAGTAATTTGCACGGATTATAAAAACCGGGTTGACAACAAATGGCAGCGTGCTATAATGTTTTTATGCCAAAATAGTTTGATAACGAAAATATTTTATGTCGAAATAATTATAAAAACCAAATAATATAGGTAAAAGAGAGAGAGAATATGAAAGCAAGGATTATAGGAACCGGCAGTTATGCGCCGATCCATACGATGAGGAACGATGATCTGGCGCAGTTGGTGGAGACCAATGATGAGTGGATTCAGGATCATACGGGAATTAAAGAACGCAGAATATCCGATCAGGGTACCGTTCAAATGGCTTCTGAGGCGGCAAGAAAAGCTTTGGAGGACAGTGATATTACGGTGGCAGGATTGGATATGATCCTGGTGGCCACAGTAACCCCGGACTATAGCTTTCCCAATACTGCATCCCTGGTTCAGGCGCAGCTTGGAGCAAAGGATATTCCTTGTATTGATTTAAGTGCTGCATGTTCCGGCTTTTTATTTGCCATGAACACAGCTAATGCGTATATTTGTTCGGGAATGTATAAAACTATCCTGGTAATCGGAGCAGAGACGTTGTCGAAGATTATTGATTGGACGGATCGCTCTACTTGCATATTATTCGGAGATGGCGCTGGGGCAGTCGTTATGCAGGCAGCGGAAACTGGAATTATGGCGATGGAGATGGGCTCTGATGGTTCTAAGGGAATGGTTCTTTACTGCGAAGGAAGACCGCTTAAGAACCCCATAACCGAGCAGGAAGTCCTTACAGGATACCAATATGGCCATGCGGCCGGGAAAGAGGAAACCGATGGTGAGAAGCTGCATATGGATGGCTCGGATGTATTTAAATTCGCTGTTCGCCGGATTCCGGATACGATTCATAAGACCTTGGAACTGGCGGGTATGACGGTGGATCAGGTAGACCATTTTGTACTGCACCAAGCCAACCGCCGTATTCTGGAGGCAGCCGCCAGACGGCTGGATCTGCCGATAGAAAAATTTCCGATGAATATCGACCGATATGGTAATATTGCTGCGGCAAGCATTCCGATTCTTTTAGATGAGCTGAACCATTCTGGTAAGCTTGAAAGAGGGCAATACGTGCTGACTTCTGGGTTCGGTGCCGGCCTAAGTTGGGGCAGTGCACTGATGCAGTGGTAATTGACGAAAGTCTGTCGTAGACATACGAGTGTACTGACACGCTGATGTTTAGTCAAACAGTACACGAGGGGTATTTTAAGATAAGGTAGTTCGCAGGTAGCCGCAAGGCAGTAGGTCTGCATAATTACATGATAAAATGAGAAAAGATAATAAAGAGAAGAAAAGGAGATTCACATTATGTTAGAAAAAATGCAGAAATTAATCGCAGAGCAATTAGGAGTTAACCCAGAGGAAGTAGCACCGGAAAAATCTTTGAAAGATGATCTGAACGCAGATTCCCTTGATTTATTTGAATTGGTAACTAACTTGGAAGACACATATTCTATTGAGATTCCTTCTGAAGATCTGGAGCAGATGATAACGGTACAGGATGTCATGGATTATTTAAGCAAAAAAGGTATTAAAGAGTAAGTGGCGAAGCAGATTATGAGTATCCGCTTGACTAAGAGGGAAAGGCAGGTAAGCCATGAAGACAAGAGTAACTGAAGTTTTGAATACGGAATATCCGATCATCCAGGGGGCCATGGCCTGGGTTGCAGAGCACACTTTAGCTTCTGCTGTATCGGCAGCCGGAGGTTTGGGGATTATCGCGTCGGCAACCGCACCAGTGGAAGTAGTTCGCGAAGAAATCTGTAAGCTGAGAGAGAAGACGGATAAGCCCTTTGGTGTTAACCTTATGTTGTTAAGCCCCTATACGGATGAAATAGCAAAGTTGGTTGTGGAAGAAAAAGTACCTGTTGTAACCACAGGTGCAGGTAATCCGGAAAAATATATGGACTCATGGAAAGCAGCAGGAATAAAGGTGATTCCTGTCGTGGCATCAGTAGCATTGGCAAGGCGTATGGAGCGTTATGGTGCGGATGCGATCGTGGCGGAAGGCTGTGAAGCCGGCGGTCATATCGGTGAACAGACGACGATGACATTGATACCGCAGGTAGTGGATGCGGTGAGCATTCCGGTAATTGGTGCCGGTGGTGTCGGCGATGGCAGAGGTATGGCGGCAATGTTCCTGCTGGGAGCAGAAGGTGTGCAGGTGGGGACCCGATTTGTTGTAGCGGATGAATCCATTGTACATGACAAATACAAAGAACGTATTGTAACCTGCAAAGATATCGACAGTGTAGTTACCGGCAGAACCACAGGTCATCCGGTACGTACGCTGCGTAATCAAAACACCAGGGAGTATCTGCAGAAAGAAAAAGATGGTGCTACCTTCGAAGAACTGGAGATGCTTACTTTAGGCGGTCTTAGAAGAGCAGTCGTCGAAGGTGATATGAAGACGGGAAGCGTTATGGCTGGTCAGATTGCCGGTCTTGTTAAGAAGCGCCAGTCTTGTGAAGCAATAATTAAAGAATTGGCTGCCGAAACCGAAAGCCTTTTAAAAGGAGCGGAAAAATGGGAAAAATAGCATTTATTTTCCCGGGTCAGGGAGCTCAGAAAGCCGGCATGGGCAAAGATTTCTATGAGAATTCAGCTATTGCCAGAGAAACATATGAGACAGCCAGTCAGTTACTTGGTTTTTCCATGGAAGAACTTTGTTTTGAGGAAAATGACCGGTTGGATATTACCGAATATACCCAGGCGGCAATGGTGACTACCAGTATTGCGATGCTGCGGGAGATGGAAAGTCAGGGATATACATGTGATGTTACAGCCGGTTTGAGCCTGGGTGAGTACTGCGCATTAGTAGCCTGTAAGGCAATGGCTTTTGAGGATGCAGTGAAGGTGGTGCGTGAGAGAGGGGTTCTGATGCAGGAAGCAGTTCCGCAGGGACTGGGCGGCATGGCAGCGATTCTGGGAATGACCGGAGAGGCGGTTACTGTTGTAACTGATACCATCCAAGGAGTGACCGTGGCTAATTACAACTGTCCGGGGCAGATTGTCATTTCCGGGGAGAAGGCAGCAGTGGAAGAAGCATGCGTAAAATTAAAAGATGCCGGAGCAAAACGTACGGTGGCTCTGAACGTCAGTGGACCTTTCCATTCGGCGATGCTAAAAGAAGCAGGTGAAAAGCTGGGTCAGGTACTGGATGCAGTGGCTGTTGAGGAGCATGAAACTCCATATGTAACTAATGTTACGGCGTCATACATAACGGGCGCTGGGGAGATCAAAGAACTTCTGCAAAAACAGGTGTACAGTTCTGTTATGTGGGAACAAAGCGTTCAGGCGATGATTGCAGACGGGGTTGACAGGTTTGTTGAAATCGGTCCAGGAAAAACACTGGCATCTTTTGTGAAGAAAATATCTCGTGAGGTTTTCGTTAATAATGTAGAAAAGTGGGAAGATTTAGAAGGATTAAAAGAATTCCTGTAAAGGGGAGGCCCTTACAGGACCCTAATATGGCCATGCGGCCAGGAAAGAGGTAGCATGTTAGAGAATCAAGTAGCGGTTGTAACCGGAGCAGCAAGAGGAATCGGTCGGGCAATTGCACTGGCACTGGCAGAATCAGGTGCGACAGTCATCGTCAATTTCAACGGTTCGGTGGAAAAAGCCCAGGAAGTGGTTAAAGAAATTGAAGAAAAGGGTGGCAAGGCGGAGGCTTATCGCTGTAATATTGCTGATGGAGAAGCGGTGGATGCCTTTTTCGCTGATATTTTGGCCCGGTATGGCCAGGTTGATATTCTGGTAAATAATGCGGGTATTACCCGTGATGGGCTTTTGATGCGCATGAGTGAAGACGACTTCAGCCAGGTAGTGGATACCAACTTAAAAGGCACCTTCTACTGTACCAAATGTGCAGCAAAAGCAATGATCAAGAAGAGAAAAGGACGGATCATTAACATTTCGTCCGTATCCGGAGTGGTTGGAAATGCAGGGCAGGCCAATTATAGTGCCTCCAAGGCCGGTATTATCGGATTAACCAAATCCACAGCAAGGGAAGTGGCATCCCGCGGAATTACAGTTAATGCTATTGCGCCGGGATTTATTGAAACAGATATGTCAAACGTGCTGCCGGAAAAAGTAAAAGAAGGTGCTGTGGCACAGATTCCACTGGCTCGTTTTGGACAGCCGGAAGATGTGGCAGATGCAGTTGTTTTTCTGGCTTCATCGAAGAGTAAATATATCACCGGACAGGTGCTTCATGTCGATGGTGGAATGGTAATGTAAAGGTTACTGTTCACGGAGTGAACAGTAACATGTAAAGGAGGAGGTCCATGAGAAGAGTAGTAGTAACCGGAATGGGTGCGATAACCCCAATCGGTAACAGTGTAGATGAGTTTTGGAAATCTGTAAAAGAAGAAAAGATTGGATTTGGGCCAATTACAAAATTTGATGCAGCAGAATATCGCGCGAGCCTTGCGGCAGAAGTGAAAGATTTTGATGCAAAGGACTATATGGATCCGAAAGCAGCAAAGAGAATGGAAGAATTCTGTCAGTTTGCAGTAGCAGCATCCAATCAGGCTTTGGAAGATGCCGGAATTGATATGGAAAAAGAAGATCCATTCCGTGTCGGTGTCAGTGTCGGTTCCGGTATCGGCAGCCTGCAATGTATTGAAAGAGAACATAATAAGCTGTTAAAAAGTGGTCCTAAGCGAGTAAGCCCGCTGATGGTACCGTTAATGATCAGCAATATGGCAACCGGTAACGTAAGTATTCAGTTTGGCTGCAAAGGAAAGTCTATCAACGTGGTTACTGCCTGTGCAACCGGAACCAATGCGATTGGTGAGGCGATGAGATCAATCCAGTATGGCGAGGCAGATGTTATGGTTGCCGGCGGAACCGAAAGTTCCATTACGCCCACCGGTGTAGCTGGGTTTGGTGCATTGACAGCATTGAGCAGTGCAAAAGATCCAACCCGGGCATCCATCCCATTTGACAAAGAAAGAAGTGGGTTTGTGATCGGCGAAGGTGCCGGCGTGGTTATTCTGGAAGAACTGGAGCATGCTTTAGCAAGAAATGCTAAAATTTATGCAGAAGTGGTAGGTTATGGATCGACCAATGATGCTTATCATATTACCTCTCCCGCAGAGGATGGCAGCGGTGCCGCAAAAGCGATGGAGTTTGCCATGAAAGATGCCGGAATCACACCGGAACAGGTGGATTATATCAATGCTCACGGAACCAGTACCCACCATAATGATTTGTTTGAAACAAAAGCGATCAAGACGGTCCTGGGTGATGCAGCTTACAAGGTTAAGATTAATTCAACAAAATCCATGATCGGACACCTTTTAGGTGCAGCCGGTGGGGTTGAGTTTATTACCTGTGTGATGTCTATTCAAGATGGGTATGTTCATCCAACCGTGGGATATAAAGTGCCGGATGAAGAATGTGACCTAGACTATGTAACAGAGGGCGGAATTAATATGGATGTGAATTACTGCCTGACCAATTCGTTGGGATTTGGCGGGCATAATGCAACCCTTTGTGTTAAAAAATTCGAAAAGTAGGAGAAAGCTATGGAAATAGAACAGATTATTCGTTTGATTGAAACGGTATCCAAATCAGGTCTGACTGAATTTGAATACAAAGAAGGCGATGTAAAACTGACATTAAAATCAGCTCCTCCGATATATGCACAGGTGCCGGCAGCAGCTCCTGTTATGGCAGCAGCTGAAGCAGCCAATGCAGCGGTGACCAATATTGCTGCTGAGCCCGAAAGTCCGTATAACGATGAAGATATTGTTAAATCTCCATTAGTAGGAACTTTCTACAGTGCGCCGTCAGAAGATGCCGAACCTTTTGTAACTGTGGGTGACACCGTGAAAAAAGGTCAGGTGATCGGAATTATTGAAACTATGAAATTAATGAATGAAGTAGAGAGTGACAGAGACGGTGCTGTTACAGCAGTACTGATTGAGAACGAACAGGTGGTAGAGTTCGGACAGCCGCTGTTTGCCATTCACTAGGAGGAAACGATGTCACTTGGAATAAAAGAAATTGAAGCTATCATACCTCACAGACACCCCTTTTTGCTTATTGACAGAATTGATGAACTGGAACCAGGCGTAAGAGCGGCAGGCGTAAAGGCTGTTACCTACCACGAAGAGTTTTTCAAAGGACATTTTCCGGGAGAACCAGTGATGCCGGGCGTTCTGACTCTGGAAGCGATGGCGCAGGTAGGTGCGGTGATGGTATTAAGCGTGGAAGAAAATAAAGGCAAGACCGTATTCTTTGGCGGTATGGATAAAGTAAAATTTCGCCGCAAAGTATTTCCGGGCGATGTACTTGTGATGGAAAGTGAAGTCACTAAGCAAAAAGGGCATATCGGGGTTGCTAAAGCAGTAGCAAAAGTTAATGGGGAGATAGCGGTCTCGGCAGAGATGACAGTAATTGTAGGCTAGAATTTTAGCATTATGCTGATAAAGTTGATAGTGTGAAAGAAGAGTTTTCAGTAACTTGTGAAGGTACTGAACAGTTACAGTTTTCATTACTATTCATGTCGCAAGCGTCAGCGGCGGAATGGAGAGTTTTATGATAAAGAAAGTATTGATCGCAAACCGCGGTGAAATAGCAGTAAGAATCATTCGCGCATGCCGTGAAATGGACATCCAGACAGTTGCCGTATACTCGGAGGCTGACAGCGATGCATTTCATACGATGCTGGCAGATGAAGCTATCTGTATTGGCCCGGCGGCGTCATCAGAAAGCTATTTAAACATGGAGCGAATACTAAGTGCAACCGTTACCATGGGGGCAGATGCTATTCATCCGGGTTTTGGCTTTCTGTCGGAGAACAGTAAGTTTGCCAGAATGTGCGAAAAGTGCATGATCAAATTCATCGGACCCGGCAGTGAAGTGATTGAGCGCATGGGTAATAAAGCAGCCGCCAGAAATACCATGATAGAGGCTGAAGTTCCAGTTGTGCCCGGCAGTAAGGATCCGCTCTTAGACCCCAAAAAGGGTAAGAAAGTGGCTGGGGAAATCGGTTATCCGGTGATGATCAAAGCAGCGTCTGGCGGCGGTGGCCGCGGTATGAGGGTGGCTGAAAAGCCCGAAGAATTTGAAACTCAGTTTATGACGGCGCAGCGCGAGGCGGAAAAAGGATTTTCCGATCCGACGATGTACATTGAGCGCTATATACAGGAGCCCCGCCATATCGAATTTCAGATTCTTGCCGATGCCCATGGCAATGTCGTACATCTGGGGGAACGTGACTGTTCTGTGCAGCGGCGTCACCAGAAAATGATTGAAGAGTCGCCAAGCCCGGCCATTTCCGGAAATTTACGAAAGGCTATGGGAGATGCAGCGGTAAACGCTGCGAAAGCGGCTAAATATGAGAATGCAGGAACGATTGAGTTCTTGCTGGATAAGAATAAAGATTTTTATTTTATCGAGATGAATACCAGGATTCAGGTGGAACATCCGGTAACTGAAGCAGTGACGGGAATTGACTTAATTAAAGAGCAGATTCGCGTAGCTTCCGGTGAGCCGCTTCGGTTTACCCAGGAAGGGATCATCCTTCGTGGCCATGCAATAGAATGCCGCATCAATGCGGAGAATCCGGAAAAGAACTTTATGCCTTGCCCGGGAACCATTACCGACAGCCATTTTCCGGGCGGTTTAGGGGTACGCATCGACAGCGCGATCTATAATGGTTATAAGATTCCCCCCAATTATGATTCAATGATCGCGAAATTAATCGTCCATGGGGAAGATCGAAAAGAAGCACTTCAGAAAATGGAGATGGCCCTTCGTGAACTCAGCATCGAAGGCATCGTAACCAATCAGGAATATCAGTTGCGAATTATTGATCATCCAGTTTTTCAGGAAGGAAAGCAGGATACTTCATTTATTGAACAGTATCTGTAAACGGGTAAGGTTATGTTAGAAAAATTATTACGGAAAACACCGTCGAATACAAATATAAAAAAGGGCAGAGAAAAAGAAGATACACCCGACGTACTAAAGAATCTCTGGAGTAAATGCAGCAAATGCGGCAGTTTGATATACCGGGAAGACGTCAGAAATAATCATTATGTTTGCCCAAAATGCGGCGGATATTTTCGTCTAAAAGCGGGAAGACGGCTGAAGATGGTGATTGACCGATACAGCTTCGAAACATGGGATCAGGATCTTGAGACGAGAAATCCGTTGGACTTTGAAGGCTATGAGGAAAAACTCCGTGCAACTCAGGACAAAACCGGTATGCTTGAAGCAGTTATTACCGGTCGTGCCCGCATTGATGGGGAGGAAACGGTCATTGGTGTGGTGGATGCCCGCTTTCTGATGGGCAGCATGGGTTATGTGGTAGGGGAAAAAATCACCCGGGCAGTAGAGCGTGCAACCAGGGAAAAACTGCCGGTTATCATGTTCTGCTGCTCCGGTGGAGCCAGAATGCAGGAAGGGATCGTCTCCTTAATGCAGATGGCCAAGACGTCAGCTGCTCTTAAGCGCCATAGTGATGCCGGTCTTTTATATGTCAGTGTCCTGACCGATCCGACCACCGGCGGGGTAACCGCCAGCTTTGCGATGCTGGGCGATATTATTCTGGCAGAACCAAAAGCCCTTATTGGATTTGCCGGTCCTCGTGTTATTGAACAGACCATTAAGCAAAAGCTGCCGGAAGGCTTCCAGCGTTCTGAGTTTTTGCTGGAGCATGGCTTCATCGACCGTATCGTCGAACGGAGTGAGATGAAGCAGATGTTGGCGGATTTAATTCGGATGCATAAGCAACCTGAGATATCTGTACTGGAGGAAATGTCTGATCGGGAGGCAATGGAAGAAAAAGCCGGGTATGGAGAAGCTGCGGCGCAAGTTTCGGCTAACCGACCCACGTTAGATGGAAGTGAGTCTGCATTGGACGGGATAAAAAGTGAGTCGGCAGCGATCGGATCTAAAGTTACAGAGCCAGGCATAAGCGGCTTGCAAGCCGAAGCCGGAATGAATGAGCCGGCAACAGCCTGGGAAGTTGTCGAACGTTCCAGAAGCAGTGAGCGCCTGACTGCACTTGAATATATTGAAGAGGTATTTTCCAGTTTCATTGAATTTCATGGCGATCGTTATTGTAAGGATGACAGTGCCATTATTGGTGGTATTGCGATGCTGGATAATCAGCCTGTCACGGTAATCGGACAGCAGAAAGGGCACAACCTGAAAGAGAACCTGGCCAGGAACTTTGGCATGCCATCACCAGATGGTTATCGCAAAGCCTTGCGCCTGATGAAACAGGCTGAAAAGTTCGGCCGCCCGATAATCTGTCTGGTAGATACACCCGGCGCCTTCTGTGGACTTGAAGCAGAGGAACGTGGGCAGGGAAGGGCGATTGCTGATAATCTGTTTGAGATGTCAGCCCTGAAGACGCCAATCTTGTCAATTGTAATTGGTGAAGGCGGCAGTGGTGGAGCATTGGCTATGGCTGCGTCAGATGAAGTATGGATTATGGAAAATGCTATTTATTCCATCCTTTCACCGGAAGGTTTTGCCTCGATTCTGTGGAAAGACAGTAAAAGAGCCAGTGAAGCAGCAGAAGTAATGAAAATTACTGCAAAAGATTTACGTAAGCTTGGAATTGTAGAAAAAATTATTCCGGAAGAGATTCCGGCATGTGAAGAGAATAAAGCGTTTTTAGGCAGCATGTTGCGTCAGGAAATCAGAGCATTTCTTAATAAGTATGGGGCAATGGGTACGGAAGAATTGACAGAGCACCGCTATAATCGATTCCGCAATATGTAGTTAAGGAGACTCGAATGAAGTATAAACCATTGAACATCGGAGAACTAACCGCCAGAATTCCGCTGGTACAAGGCGGTATGGGAGTTGGAATCAGCCTTAGCGGATTAGCAGCGGCAGTGGCAAACGTTGGTGGCGTAGGTCTGATCTCCACTGCCCAGATTGGATTTCGCGAACCCACATGGGACAGTAATCCACTGGAGAGCAACTTAAAAGCGCTGGCTGAAGAATTGAAAAAGGCGAGGGCATTATCACCTAAGGGCATCCTTGGCTTCAATATTATGGTGGCAACAAAGCGGTATGAAGAATATGTGCGGGCGGCAGTAAAGGCTGGAGCAGAGATTATCGTATCGGGAGCAGGACTGCCGGTAGATCTCCCAAAGTATGTGGAAGGCTTTAAAACAAAGATTGCGCCCATTGTTTCTTCAGTCAAGGCGGCAGCATTGATTTGTAAATTATGGGATCGCCGTTATCAACGGGTACCCGACATGGTGATTGTTGAGGGTCCCAAGGCTGGTGGACATCTGGGCTTTACAGCAGAAGATGCCGCTAATATGACTCAGGAAGACTTTGATAAGGAAATTGTCAATATTATCGAAGAAGTGAAGAATTGTGCCAGAAAGCATGGCTGTGAAATACCGGTTGTAGTAGCCGGCGGGGTTTATTCTCGGGAAGATGTACACCATGTGCTGGAGAATTTGGGTGCTGATGGTGTGCAGGTATCCACCAGATTCGTAACCACTGAGGAATGCGATGCACCCCAAGTATATAAAGAAGCGTACTTAAATGCCAAAGAAGCGGACATTGTCATTACCCAGAGTCCTGTCGGCATGCCTGGGCGGGCGATTTCCAATCGGTTCTTGCAAAACAAAGGAGCAGCTAAGATTGAAAAATGCCATCAATGCCTTGAGAAGTGCAATCCGGGGAAAATTCCGTACTGTATTACCGATGCCCTGGTGAATGCCGCCAGAGGAAAATTGGATGATGCGCTTTTATTTTGTGGCAGTAATGCATGGAAGTCAAAGAAAATTGAGACAGTTCATGAAGTTGTCGAAGATTTGTTTGGCTAAAGATGAACTGGACAGTACACTAGTGTAATAACCAATTGATACCTTACCGAAAAATAAAGGAGAAAGGAATTCCCGATGGAGAAGAGCTATGAAACTCTGAATGATATATTAGTGGTGCTGTTCAATGATATTATGGATATTGAGCAGAATGCGATTATTACGGGGGAATTCCGTGATATCTCTAATAATGATATGCATATTATTGAGGCAATTGGTATTAACGAGCCGAAGAATATGTCCTCCATTGCCAAGCGGCTTACGGTTACGATGGGAACACTGACTACTTCTATGAATAGCCTGGTGAAGAAAGAGTATGTGAACCGGGAGCGCAGTGAAGCGGACCGCCGAGTGGTCTATATCTCTTTGACCGAGAAGGGGAAGCGGGCATATGAGCAGCATGCCAGATTCCATCATGAGATGATTGAAGCAGTGGTGGAAGGAATGACCGATAATGAGAAGGAAATTCTGGTTCAGTCGCTGGAGCGGCTAAAAGGTTTTTTTGCAGAATATAGAAAATAAATATAAATGTCAGGAGTACAAATTAAGCTTTGTACATCCTGACATTTTAAATTATAAATCAAGTCTTGTAAATGAGATAAATGGGGGGTTATTTGGAGGGGAGTAGTATTTTGTCCGCTGGTTGTGCAGAAAAGCTTAAAAACAGCAGTGAATTTTATGTAAAATTTATGAAATTTAATAATCTTACTTGTGATTTATATATTTTTATGTTATGCTTCTGATAATATATATTACAAGCTATGGTACAATTGTACAATTTTCAGTTTTTTCCAAGGTAATGGTTCTGTTGTGGGACATAGGTTGTAGAAAAGGTAAATGTGTAGCTATGAAGGAGGTGTATTATGTTTAGTGTTTTAGCAGAATTTTTTTAAACTGAATAATTTTTTATCGAACTCCAATTGTTTATAAATGTTTTGGATGATATTGCATAAAAATCAGCAGATATATCCATGATGTAGTTAAACCTTTACAATGATTTTATTGTTGTATTTGAGGAGTTTTTTTTGTACCCAAAAATAAGGAGATAAATCCAAAAATTTCAAAATCAGGAGGAAATATCATGAATACTAAATTTTTAGTTTTTGTTATGTCACTTACATTAATATTGGCAGGTTGTTCACAAAAAGAAGCTGCACAAGAGACAGAATCAGGGGTTGAAAAAATTAAAGTTGGGTTTTGTATTAATGCTTTTGATGATACGTGGAATCAATATTTGATTGAAGCGATAAAGAAAGAATGTGCGGATAAAAATGTAGAATCAGCATTAGTAGATGCAAAAGAAGATTCATCGAAACAAATTGATCAAGTGGAAAGTTTTGTAACAAAGGGTATGGATGTTATTGTTGTAATACCCGTTGATACAAGTGCTGTTGCAGAAATAACACAAAAAGTCAGTGATACGTCAGGTAAGCTTATATATTTAAACCGCTATCCCAATCCATTGCCAGACGAAACCTATTATGTTGGTTCAAAAGAAAGTCAGGCAGGAGAAATTCAAGGTCAGTTTTTAAAGGACAAAATTAAACCGGGTGATAAAGTTGCTATCTTAATGGGAAGATTGGGTGAAGAGGCAACAAATAAGAGGACAGAAAGTGTTGAAAAGGCAATTACCGACTTAGGAGGAATCGTCGTTGACAAACAAACCGGTAACTGGATGCGTCCGGAAGGCTTGCGCATAACAGAAGACTGGATACAAAAATATGGCACCGATTTGAAAGCAATATGTTCCAACAATGACGATATGGCGCTCGGCGCACTCGAGGCACTTTCAGCTTCAAACATGCTTGAAAATTGTTCTGTTTATGGTATTGACGCAACACCGGATGCACTTGAATACATAAAAACCGGAAAACTTAGCGGTACGGTATTTCAAGATGCGGTTGGGCAAGGTGTCAGTGTGGTTGATTTGGCAGTGGATCTTGTGCAAGGTAACAGCCGGGAAAAAGAATTATGGATTCCTTTTGAAGCGGTTGACAAAGAAAATGTTGAGGAATATATAGAGAAATATTGAGGCAACCTGTATAGATACATAAAACAAAAAGTGGGTGATAATTTATGGATGATTATATCATTAGCATTAAAGGAATAAAGAGGAGTTTCCCGGGTGTTAAAGCACTTGATGGCATTAATCTAAATCTTAGGAAGAATTCAGTTCATGCAATTGTTGGTGAAAATGGCGCAGGAAAATCGACGCTGATGAAATGTTTGCTTGGTTTATATACACCAGATGAAGGTGAGATTTATTTTGATTCAAAAATCGTTTCCTTCAAGGATGCGTCAGATGCACTGAATCTAGGAATATCAATGATACATCAGGAGTTAAGCCCCGTAGTAACAAGAAATGTCATGGAAAATATTTGGATGGGAAGGTATCCGCTTAATAAATTTGGATTTGTTGAGCATAAAAAAATGCAGCAACAGACCCAGGATTTGTTTGATGATTTAGGAATAGATATCAGCCCCATTGAGATTATGTCAAACTTATCCGTAGCAAAAATGCAGATGATAGAAATTGCCAAAGCGATTTCCTATAAATCAAAAGTAATTATTATGGATGAACCATCGTCTGCATTAAGTCAACGGGAGACAGAGCAACTCTTTTCGATGATTAAGAAGTTGAAAGAAAAAAATGTTTCAATTTTGTATATCTCCCATAGATTAGCAGAGATATTTACAATATGTGATGAAGCAACTGTCTTAAGAGATGGAAAATGGATTATAACTAAGCCTGTAAAAGAGTTCACTACGGCATCTTTAGTTACTTACATGGTTGGCAGAGATTTAACTGATATGTTTCCTAAGACCCATAAAGAAATTGGCAGTACGAAGCTTGTTGTTGAAAACCTGACATGTCAGAAGGTCTTTAAAGCTATTTCATTTGAATTAAGAAAAGGTGAGATCCTGGGCTTTGCGGGGTTGATCGGTGCTGGTAGAACAGAATTAATGGAGGCTTTGTTTGGACTTAGAAAGTTTGATTCTGGAACTGTAAAAATTGATGGAAAAGAAGTTTCAATTAAGAACCCGTATGACGCTATAAAAAATGGGTTCTGCCTGGTTACTGAAGATAGAAGGCATAATGGGATCATCCCGATGCTTAGTGTTAAGGAAAATATGGTTGTTGTAAACTTAAGCAAATATTTAACGAAAATAGGTCTGCTCAAAACAAAGCCTATCGATGATGATGTGAGATTATATATAGAAAAACTTCGCATTAAAAGCCCAACACTGTATACACTTATTCAAAATTTATCAGGTGGCAACCAGCAAAAAACCTTGATAGCACGATGGCTTTTGACAGAACCGGAAATTCTTATCCTCGATGAGCCTACCCGAGGCATAGATGTAGGAGCAAAAGCTGAAATATATTCTATCATTTCAGACCTTGCAAGCAATGGAAAATCAATCATTGTAGTATCAAGTGAAATGCCTGAAATCATAGGTTTATGTGATCGGACAATTGTAATGCATGAGGGAATGAAAACAGGCGAATTGGATAAAGAACAGCTTGAGCAGGAGAAAATTATGGATCTTGCAATGATGGATGTTGCTGCCCCTTGATAAAGCAGTGTGGAAGATTCTAAATCCGAATATTGCAATACTTTGAGCAAACAAAATGGAGGTATATAATGGCTAAAATAAATAAGCAAGTAATCGAAAAGTATCTTATTTATCTAGTTTTATTGGTGATTGTAGTAGTTTTTACTGTACTTGAACCAAAATTTATAAGTTTTGATAATATTATCAATCTTTTAAGGCAAGTATCTGTAATAGGTCTTTTGGCCATGGGTGTTGCACTTGTAATTATTTCCAAAGGTATTGATTTATCTTCTGGTTCTGTCGTTGCGGTAAGCGCAGTTGTTGGGGCATCTCTAGCGCAGAAACCAGACGCACCCAATAAATTCTTTGAAAATATCCCACAACTTAATTTACTATTAATTGTGGCGATCTGTATCCTTGTTGGTATATTTATTGGTTTAGTTAATGGATTGCTGATTGCCTATACCGGTATCCCGGCTTTTATCGCTACACTGGGAACAATGGTTGTGTTCAGGGCATTTGCAATGCTTTATACAGGAGGACAGCCAATTTCATTTCTCAGACCAGACTATGAATTTTTAGGCAAAGGTTATTTATTTACTATCCTACCGATTCCTGTTGTGATTTTTTTAGTTATCACTTTTATTACTTGGGTATTGGTCAATTATACAACGTTTGGTAAAGGTATATACGCAATTGGTGGCAATATACATGCCTCCACAGTTTCAGGAATAAAGGTTAATAAAATTCTTGCACTTGATTATATGTATGCAGGTGCTCTAGCTGCACTTGGAGGTGTTTTATTATCAGCCAGAGTAGGCGGCGGTCAACCAAGTTTTGGCACCGGGTATGAACTTGATGCGATAGCGGCAGCAACGATCGGCGGGGTTAGCCACAGCGGCGGAATCGGTACCGTGGGAGGTGTATTGGCTGGCGTTATTATACTGGGTGTGATTAATAATGGACTTAATCTTTTGGGCGTGCAGGCGGAATGGCAATCAGTTGCCAAAGGTGCAATTATTGTAATCTCAGTAATCATTGATACAAAGAAATATAATAAGAATCAATAAAGGCCCGGGGACAGGAGGACAGAATGGAAAATTTCTACAATGTAAGTGTTGCTATGAATCCATCAGGTTGGGCTGATGATGAAAATAATGATTTGGGAGAAAGCTATACGGCAGAATTTATTTTAGATGAAATTATGAATTTAGGCTTTTCCGCCATTGAGATGTGCCATAAATTCCCAAATAATAGTAAGGAATTAACACCACTATTAGCAGAGAGAGGGTTAGTACTTGCCTCGGGTTGGGCAGACGTATTATTTATTGATGCAGAATATGAAACAGAATATATGGAATCCTTAATCGAACAGGCTGAATTTTTGAAAACGATGGGCTGTCGTTATGTTATCTGTTGTGAAGTAGGCAATTCATCGAACATGGATCCCCGAAACAATCGAACAGAGAAAGATGTTGTGAAATTAAACGATGAACAATACAAAAGACTTGCCCAAAATCTAAGTGTGGCCGGCCGGAGAATAAAAGAGATGGGAATGGAACTTGTCTACCATGTTCATGCAGGCACGGTTATTGAAACCTTTGAAGAAACTAAAAAGCTTCTTTCACTATGTGAAGATGGAACCCTTTATATCTTAGCTGACACAGGACATCAACTTTATTGCAATGAAGATCCGCTGGAATATATAAAATCGTTGTTGCCTTATATTAAATACATCCATCTCAAAGATGTTCGTGCCGATATATTAAGCATATGTCGTGAATATAAAATGAGTTTTAAAAATGCTGCCAGAAATAATGTATTTACTGTACCTGGTGATGGCGATATTGATTTTATATCAATCATTAATTATTTAAAGGAAGTAAAATACCAAGGGTGGATTGTAGTTGAAGCTGAGCAAAATCCTAAATATGCGAATCCTCATGAATATGGTCAAAAAGCAGTTAACTATATGGAAGATGTACTTAAATTACCAGTTGTGAATCCACTTTTGAGCTTCAAGAAAAACATACAAAAGGAGGAGTACATATATGAAATATGGCAATATAGCAGGTATTGAAAAACCAATTTCTAAAATTGTATGCGGCACCGGTTTTGTTACTGAGGAAACAAGCCAAGAACAAATTGATATCATTTTAGATAGAGCAATTGAACTTGGAATTAATACGATTGATACCGGACGCGAATACGCAGATGGGCACTGTGAAAAGCTCCTGGGAAATTGGTTTTCAAAGAGAGGTAACAGGGAGAAAATCGTATACATTTCGAAGGGAGGGCATCATAATAATATCCGTAAAAGAGTTACGACATTTGATGTAACAGCAGATATATATGATTCTTTAGCTCTTGCTAAAACAGACTACATTGATTTATACATGCTTCACAGAGATGATGAATCCATTTCAATTGGTTCCTTAGTTGAAATGCTTCATAGTCATTATGAAAATGGATTAATAAAAGCATACGGGGCATCAAACATGAGTGTAAGCCGTTTGAAAGAGGCCAATGAATATGCAGCAAAAAACAAGTTAAAACCTTTTTCCTTAACAAGCCAGCATTTTTCTCTGGGAGAGCAGATCAAGGATCCATGGGGGGGTGGATGTATTTCGCTAACCGGAAAAACGCTTCAAAAGGGGAAGGCATGGTATCAAAAGGAAAAAATGCCGCTATTTGCTTATTCCTCGCTATGCTATGGACTCTTTGCAGGGCAATTTGACAAAGAAAATTATAAGCAATTAATACAAGAAGGTAAATTGCTTACATGTATTGCAGATGCATATTGCTGTGAAAACAATTTTAAGCGTCTCGCAAGAGCAAAAAATCTCGCTGGAAAAAAACAAGTGCCATTATCGGTCATGTCACTGGCATACGTTTTAAATTTTGGCGAAATAAACGGTTTTCCTACCTATGCTCTTGTTGGATTAAACAGAACGGAGGAGGCTGAAATAAATGCAAAAGCTGTAGATTTAACACTAACAGAAGCTGAAATGAAATGGCTTAATCTCGAAATTGATAACATCTAATTGTGATAAATGAACCGCTTCATATCCGCAGGAAACGGAAAGCCAATGATGACCTATATGAAAAAGCAGTCTGGATTTACCACTATCTGCACTTTCGTATAGGTCATTCTCCTTTTATATCAGACCGCTCAAGTCAACCGTTTTTTGGAATTTCCACACTTGCGCCTCCCGATGGCATTGATAATTTGCTTTCCTGGTCACGTTTGCCACCATTTTATTTTTAAACAGCTTACATTGCATCTGCAGCGGACCCTTGCCAGTCGTATCCATGGATTTTTTCCATTGCATTTTAATGCGTTCCATTTCAAGCATTGCTTTATGTAAAATCTATATTGTATTTTTGGGATATTAAATATCTCACAAACAGAGTTCTATATCCCGCCGCCTGCAGAGGCGGGGGATATAGAACTGGTGTAGTCAACGGATACAGTCATAGGTACTCTTATATACACGGGTAATGCTTCGCATATCATAGAGAATCTCATGACGGACACAAAGATCCACAAATAGCCCCCATAATTTTTTGCTTTTGGGCTCGTACATCGATAATTATTTCTATATCTAGCCATATACTTTTCCTTGATTCCAGGGAAATGTTCATCCAGCTTTTTATAATAATAATCCCGGCTGCCTTGTCTTAAGGTCATTCCAAAAGCCGGGTATATAAATCGCGCTCCGGCCTTTTTTGCCTGGCATACAATCTCAGTGATATTTTTTTCCGTATCATTAATGAATGGCAAAATGGGCATCATCAATACTCCGCAGAATATTCCCGCCTCTGACAATGATTTTAATGCCTCGAATCTTTTACTTGAAAGGGTTACATTGGGTTCAATTATCTTGCACAGATCGTCATCAGAGGTAGTAATTGTAATCTTTACTGCAACTGGTGAATGGGATTTTATATCATTCAGAATGTCAATGTCACGAGTAACGAGTGAACTTTTGGTATCAATCGCTACGCCAAAATCGAAGGCATTGATCAGTTCCAGTGAATTCCGTGTTAAATGCAGTTTTTGTTCCAAGGGATTGTATGGATCGCTCATAGCTCCTGTAGCAACCACACCACTTTTTACCTTGCGTCTCAAATCATCCCGGATAATCTGTAAGGCATTTTCCTTTACCTTTACGGTGTTAAAGCTAGTATCCCGATAGCAGTCACTTCTACTGTCACAATAAATACAATGATGGGCACATCCACGATAAATATTCATATTGTAGTCAGCGCCGAACCACGCGGCAGGCTTTTTAACTTTAGTAACTATAGTCTTAGCTGGTATGGTTTCCACAAAACACCTTTCCTTAAAAACTGCTGAATTTTCCAGGTTCCTGTAAGGGTTTCCGGAGCCCTTTAGTCGTAGTTAATGATTAGACAGAGCGTTGCCGCGTTTACGAAAGTTATCCCATGCCCTTAGGTCGCGTCCGATTTGTGCCACCTGAAGGCATTTTTCTTTTACTTGCGTCACCTGAGAACCTGTGCCGGAAGTGGTGGGAATACTGATCAGGGGCAGGCTGGCGGTGGAAAATGGTTGGTAATTTTCATAGGGTGAAGAGTAGTTGGAAAATAGGAAGTCCCAGTTAATCTGTTTATTTGACATATAAGAAACCCTACAATCGTGAGATTACAGGATTTTCCACAATGGAGACAACAGGACTCGAACCTGCGACCTTCTACACGTCAAGCAGACGCTCTTCCAGCTGAGCTATATCTCCATTTGTAGCAATTATAAGTGATATTTAAGCTTTTGGCAACACTAAATTTTGAATAAATTTCCTCCCTTGCAACAGAATTGCTATTTTTTAACACTATATTAATATAGCAAAAAGGGAGGAATTTTTATGGGAAAAAGAAAAGTAATGCAGTTTTTAGCAATAGTAATTGGTGCAGGTATGGTATTAGGATCCTGCGGCCTGAGCAGCAGCGCCAAAGATGCAATGTCAGATACCGAAACGGCAGCAGAGTACTCCTCAGCAAGTAATTCCACAACGGAATCGGAATGCTTTACCGCCCAAGACTCAGTAACCGCTGGTGGGTCACCTTACAAATCTGATACAAAGGAAATAGAGATTAATACAGAGGAGTATAATGCAGTGACCGAAAATGGTTTTTTGTCAGTGAAGACCAATCCCTTATCCACCTTTGCAGCAGATGTGGATACAGCTTCCTACGCTAATCTCCGAAGGATGATCCTGGCAGGTCAGACAGTGGACACCGGAGCCGTTCGGATTGAAGAGATGTTGAATTATTTTCACTATGATTATCCAGAACCTAAGGAAGGGGAGCCATTCTCAGTGACTACGGAAGTGACAGATTGCCCCTGGAATGAGAATTCCCAGCTTTTGTTAGTGGGGCTGCAGGCAGCTAAGATGGATCCGGATGAGATTCCGCCATCGAATCTGGTATTCTTGATTGATACTTCTGGGTCGATGAGTTCGGCGGATAAGTTACCTTTAGTACAGCAGGCATTTAGACTTTTGTGCGAGAGTTTGGGGGAAGATGACAGGATTTCTATTGTTACCTATGCGTCTACGGATGAGATAGTGCTGCAGGGCGCTTCAGGAGATGAGACGAGAAGGATTATGGAAGCAGTGGAGGAGCTGGAAGCTGGCGGGGCAACTGCCGGGGCCGCGGGGATTCAGACGGCTTATGAGATTGCGGAGAGAAATTTTATTGAAGGAGGTAATAATCGGGTTATTTTGGCTACTGATGGGGACTTGAATGTGGGGATTTCCAGTGAAAGCCAGTTGGCTGAGCTGATTAAAGCAAAAGCAAAAAGTGGAGTGGATTTGTCGGTGATGGGGTTTGGGACCGGGAATATTAAAGATAATAAGATGGAAGCATTGGCGGATAAAGGAAATGGTAACTATAGCTATATTGATTCGGTGGCGGAAGCACGGAAGGTGCTTTTTGAGGAAATGGATGCAACTTTATTTACGGTGGCCAGGGATGTGAAATTCCAGGTGGAATTTAATCCGGCAATTGTGTCGGAATATCGGTTGATCGGCTATGAAAATCGTAAGATGGATGACCGGGATTTTGCTGATGATACCAAAGATGGCGGCGAGATCGGAACTGGGCATCGGGTGACGGTTTTATATGAAATTGTGAAGACAGGCAGTGGTGACGGTAAAAATGAAACAGATCTGAAATATCAGGAGGCAAAGAATATTGAGAGTGATGAATGGCTGACTGTTAATGTGCGTTATAAAGAACCGGCGGGAAGTGAGAGTAGGCTGTTATCCTATCCGGTTGGACAGGAAATGTGTACTGATAAGATGTCGGATAATCTGAAATTTGCTGCTTGTGTTGCCGAGACTGGGATGCTGCTTAGGGATTCAGAGTATGTAGGGAGCAGCAGCTATCGAAATGTATTGGAACAGTTGAATGAGGTTGAAGATTTGAATCAGGATAATTATAAAGATGAATTTTATTATCTGGTTAAGAAGTTAGCTAAGAATAATTAGGGGGAAATTTTAGTATTATTTGGTAAAGAATGAACATAAACTATCAAGACCACAAGTGATAGAGGTAGTATTCTGTTATGAGACGTTTTTTCCTGAAGTATGGTATTTGGCTTGAGATGATCATGCTGTTTTTGGCAGGCGCGTATTTTCTGGGGAGTCATTTTCAGAGTAGCCAGGCAGTAGCTCTAAGTGAAGATGGAAGCGAGAAGGATTACATAAAGTGGGTTGAGTTTGATGTCCCATCCGATGCGTTAAAGAAAGCGTATGAATTGGATGTCTCAACGTATGAGCAGGATGTTCATCTGAATTGGATTGAACTGCTGGCATATCTGGCAACTTCTTATGGCGGAGATTTTTCAAAATATAAGGCGAAGGACATGGAAGAGCTGGCAGTCAAGCTGACGGATAAAAGCACTACCATAGAAGAACTGACGGCCGAAAATAAGTATTATACTTATTTTCTCGAAGCGTATACGGCTGTTTTGGGTGGTCTTGTGGGGGAGTATGAAATAGAGACGCTGGTGGAAGAAAATACAGAAAAAATCGGTGGCAGCACAGGGTCTGAGAATGAAGTTACGCAGGAATCAGGTAAAAGCCCCGGGGATAATGCCGGGGTTACGGGGACGCCGGAGAATGATGCGGCGATAGGTGATGCAATTACAGGAGAGTCTGAGGAAAAAACAGTTGAGAAGGTATGGGAGAAGAAATATGGATTGAAGGCATTTAATCCTATTGCCAGAGGTTATGAGTATGGTGACAGTGATGACTTTGGTAATTCCCGAACTTATGGCTATAAGCGGAAACATCTGGGACACGATATGTTCGGGCAGACTGGGACACCGATCATTGCGGTAGAGTCGGGATATGTGGAGGCGATTGGCTGGAATAAGTATGGGGGCTGGCGGCTTGGTATCCGCAGCTTTGATAAGAAGAGATATTATTATTATGCCCATCTGCGGCAGAACTTCCCTTATAATAAATCATTAAAAGAAGGAAGTGTAGTTACAGCGGGAGATGTAATTGGCTATATGGG
>Ga0153922_1000254_pt1 | contig 22249 bp, 22 predicted proteins | sample TSNJ006MetaG_FD_104723 | JGI IMG/M metagenome (GOLD analysis project Ga0153922, IMG submission 104723) | Attine ant fungus gardens microbial communities from New Jersey, USA - TSNJ006 MetaG | ecosystem: Host-associated > Fungi > Mycelium > Unclassified | place: USA: New Jersey, Brendon T. Byrne... | reverse complement strand
TCGGAGCACTATCGCAGGTCCTCGCGCAGCTGGTCGCCGAGGGCCGCTTGGCGAGAAATGTTGCCGGACTGGTCGATCGCGTACCGGGCAAGGCCAGAAAATTCGAGACATTCACCGCCGATCAGGTCCGCACAGTCCTCGGCGGCATCGCGAAGGACCGCAACCGGCATGCCTGGCACCTCGCTCTCGCGGGCTTGCGGCGCGGTGAAATCGCGGGCCTGCGTTGGGATGACGTCGATCTTGACCAGCGAACAGTGCGGATCGGCAAGACCCGTGTCGACGTTCGCGGTCGCGCACTCGACCAAGACGACCCGAAGACAGCGTCAGCTGGGCGAGTGCTCCCGCTACCTCATGCGCTGCTCGGCGAGCTCACCGCGGCGAAAGCGCGCCAAGCGGCGGAAAGGCTGTCTCTCGGCGAGGCCTACGCGGGCCTGGACTATGTGGTCTGTAACGAGTCCGGCGAGCCGTACCACCCCTCGACGCTATCCACCATGTGGCAAGCGGCCATCAAGGACCTCGAAGTGCCGCAGGTGCGGCTGCACGACGCCCGGCATACCTGCGCAACACTCATGCATTTGCAAGGCGTGCCCATCGCGTTGGTTGCGGCCTGGCTGGGCCACGCCGACGTCTCGTTCACACTCCGGACCTACGTGCACGCGCAGCCCGAGGCACTCGAACTGGGCGGCGCGCAGCTTTGCTCCGCCGACATCAAGCGCCAGCGAGTGACGCGTTCGCACACTCGTGCGGTGACATCTACCTGTGACTTGTGACAATGTGTGACAATTTCCGACGCCGTCGAACGTATGTGCAGTAGAGGAAATTAGAAAAGACCAGCTCAGACAGCATTTCTTTGGTCGGGCTGACAGGATTTGAACCTGCGACCACTTGACCCCCAGTCAAGTGCGCTACCAAACTGCGCCACAGCCCGTCGCCGCCGAAGTGTCCCGGCAGCAGGTCGAAAGCCTACCGCAGCCGACACGGGTCGCCACACACCAAGCCGAGTCATACGGAGAGCAGCCGGTACAGCCCGATCAGGCCTACGACGACGATCACCGCCCGCAACCCGTTCGGGGGCAGTCGGCGCCCATAGTGCGCACCGAGGAAACCGCCGACCAGCGAGCCGGCCGCGATGAGTCCTGCTGCCAGCCAACTTATCCTGTCGAACGCCACCGTGATGTAGGCCACCGCTGCGACGACGTTCACTATCAGTGCTAGCAGGTTCTTCGCCGCGTTCATGCGCTGCACGTCCTCCGGCAGCAGTGCGCCCATCACCCCCATCAGCAGGATGCCCTGCGCTGCGGTGAAGTAGCCGCCGTACACGCCGACGGCGAACGTGAGAGCAACGAGTGCCGCCATCCGGCCCGCTGGCACATGATCGGGCGGATGACCGGCTGCCTCGGCGCGGCGCCGCGCCCACTCCTGTATCCGCGGGCCGGCCACCACCAAGATCAGCGCGAGAACGAGCAAGACCGGAACTACCTCGGTGAACACCTTTTCCGGCAGATGCAGCAGCAGCCACGAGCCAAGCAAGGCGCCCGTCAGCGACGCAATTGCCTGCCAGCGGAGTCGATGCCACTGGCCGCGTAACTCGCGCCGGTATCCCCACGTCCCCGAAGTGCTGCCGGCCACTAGGCCGATGGCGTTGGACATGGTCGACGTCACGGGTGGGTAGCCGAGGGTGACCAAAGTAGGGAACGTGATCAAGGTGCCCGACCCGACGATCGCGTTGATCGCGCCAGCCCCTACGCCGGCCAGCGCGATCAACGCCATGTGTAAGACGGACACGGCTTACCGCGACCGCGCCTTGCGTTTCTCCCGAACCCGCACGTTGATCCGGATCGGGCTGCCCTCGAACCCGAACGTCTCACGCAGCCGCCGCTCCAGAAATCGCCTGTAGCCGGCTTCCAGGAAGCCCGTGGTGAACAGCACAAACGTCGGGGGCCGAGCCGTGGCCTGCGTAGCGAACAAAATCCGCGGCTGCCGCCCCCCGCGCACCGGCGGCGGAGCGGCGGCCACCACCTCCTTCAGCCACATGTTCAGCCGGCCAGTCGGCACCCGGGTGTCCCACGACTCCAGCGAGGCCTCCAGCGCCGGGACCAACTTCTGCACCGCCCGTCCCGTCTTGGCCGAAATGTTGACCCGCGGAGCCCACTGCACCTGCACGAGTTCCCGCTCGATCTCCCGGTCCAGCTGGTACCGGCGATCCTCGTCGACCAAATCCCACTTGTTGAACGCCAGCACCAACGCCCGCCCGGCCTCGATGACCATCGTCACGACCCGCTGATCCTGCTCAGTCAGGGGCTGCGACGCGTCGACCAACACGATCACCACCTCGGCGGCATCGATCGCGCCGTGTGTGCGCACCGACGCGTAGAACTCGTGACCACTGGCCTGCCCGACCTTACGTCGCAGCCCCGCCGTGTCGACGAAGCGAAACACCTTGCCGCCCAGCTCAATCAGCGAGTCCACTGGATCCACAGTGGTGCCGGCGACGTCGTGCACCACCGCCCGCTCATCGTCGGCCAGCTTATTCAGCAGCGAACTCTTGCCTACGTTCGGCTTACCCACCAGCGCCACCCTGCGCGGCCCCCGGTCCGTCGAACCGCTCTCCGACACCTCTGGCAAAGCTGCCACCACATCGTCAAGCAGGTCCCCAACGCCACGGCCGTGCATAGCACTGATGGCGTACGGCTGGCCCATACCGAGTGACCATAATGCGGTCGCGTCGGCTTCCCCGCGTTCATTGTCAACCTTGTTGGCGGCCAGAAACACCGGCTTTCCCGATCGGCGAAGTGCTCGCGCCGCCGCCTCGTCCGACGTCGTGGCCCCGACGATCGCGTCGACAACCAGGATGATCGCATCGGCTGCGCGCATCGCCACTTCCGCCTGCTCAGTGACCAACTGCTGCAATCCTTTTGCGTCCGGCTCCCATCCCCCGGTGTCCTGCACCAAAAACCGATGCCCGGTCCACAGGGCCTCGTAGGACACCCGGTCCCGGGTCACCCCCGGCACATCCTGCACGACGGCCTCACGGCGACCCAGGATCCGATTGACAAGGGTGGACTTCCCGACGTTCGGCCGGCCCACTACCGCGACCACCGGCGGCGGGCCCGGCTCGTCAACGGCAGTCTCGCTCTCCAGGGCATCGCCTGTGTCCCAATCGCTTTCATCGGTCCAGGTGCCGTCGCTCATCGCAGCGCCCGCGCCCGCTCCTCGACAACCTCTACCAGATGCCGGACAACTTCGGATTCGGTCATGTCACTGGTGTCGACAATGATTGCGTCGTCGGCGGCCCGCAGCGGCGACACCGCACGGGTCGAATCGAGGTGATCGCGGCGCTGCACGTCGGCCAGCACGGCGTCGTAGGCATCCCCAAGGCCGGCGGCGATGTTCTGATCGTTGCGCCGACGAGCCCGTGTCTGCGCTGAGGCCGTCAGGAAGAACTTCACATCCGCGTCCGGCAGCACCACAGTGCCGATGTCGCGGCCCTCCACGACCACACTGACCTCCCCCGCGGCCAGCTGGCGCTGTAACTGCACCAAGCGCTCCCGAACCGCCGGGACCGCGGAAACAGCCGACACGGCACGGGTCACCTCGTCATTTCGGATCAGCGACGAAACATCTTCTTCACCAAGGTAACAACGATCTTCATCGGGGTCATAGCCCACGGACAGTGGAACCTCGGCCGCGGCTGACGCGATGGCGTCCGGATCGGACAGGTCGACCCCGGCGCGCAGCACGTGAAGTGTCACGATGCGATACATCGCACCGGTGTCGAGATATCGGGCACCCACCGCCCGCGCCAAACCCTTTGACACCGACGACTTTCCGGTACCGGCTGGGCCGTCGATCGCGATCGTCAACACCGCGGTCACAGCCCCACCGCCCGGTACAACTCGCCGATCTCGTCGCGGCGCAGTGGCCGGATGCTGCCCGGACGCTGATTTCCCAGCGACACCGCACCGATTTCGGTGCGGACCAGCGACTCCACCGGATAGCCGACCTCGGCCAGCAGACGGCGCACGATTCGTTTCCGTCCCTCGTGTAACGTCACACGCACCATAGTCTTCCCCGGCACGGTATCCACCACCGCAAAATCATCGACGGAAACTGGGCCGTCCTCCAATTCGACTCCACCGCGCAGTGTCCTGCCGAGTCCACGCGGCACCGTTCCGTTGACCGTCGCCACATACGTCTTCGGTACCTCATACGACGGGTGCATGAGCCGGTGCGCGAGTTCGCCGTCATTGGTCAGCAGCATCAGCCCCTCGGTGTCCGCGTCGAGGCGCCCGACATGAAACAGCTTCTTATTACCGCGGACCCGCTGCTCGATGAGGTCACCGATGCACGGACGCCCGCGGTCGTCGGACATCGTCGAATGCATCCCACGTGGCTTGTTCAGCACGAGGTGCACGAGTGTGTCGTCGAGCATCACGCGAGCACCGTCGACGCGCACCACCGACACGTTTGGGTCCACTCTCGTGCCCAATTCGGTGACGATGTGACCATCGACCTCGACGCGGCCGTCCGCAATCATTTGCTCGGCGGCCCGGCGGGACGCAATTCCGGCCTGGGACAACACCTTTTGCAGCCTGACCGGCTCACTCACGACTCGTCCAAATCGAACTGCTCGGGATCTTGTACCGCTGCGCCACCGTTGAGTTTTGCGAATCGCGGCTCGGTCTGCAGCGACTCGCTGATGTCGTCGATCATGTCGATGTCGGGCAGCAGCGGCGCGATGTCGGGCAGGTCGGCCAGTGACGAGAGACCCAGCCGCTCGAGAAACAGCTCCGTTGTCGCGAACGTCACCGCACCGGTGTCGGGATCGGTACCCGCCTCTGTGATCAGCCCGCGGGCGAGCAACGTGCGTATCACTGCGTCGACGTTCACGCCGCGCACCGCGCTCACCCGCGCGCGGGTCACCGGCTGCCGATAAGCGACCACCGCCAGCGTTTCCAGTGCGGCGCGGGTCAGCTTTGACCGCGACCCGTCGAGTAACAGTCTCTCGACATACGGGGCGAATCTGGCCCGCGTGTACATGCGCCACCCACCGCCGGCTTCCCGCAGGTCGATGCCGCTGGCGCGGTCGTCGAGTTCACCGGCCATGCGCTGCAGGGCCGCCGCCACGCGGTCGGTGGTCTGCTGGGTCACCGTCGCCAGGGTCGCGACCTGCACCGGGGTGTCGACGATCAGCAGGAGCGCCTCCAGGACTGAGGTCAATTCGGGGTCGTCGAGCTGGGTCTGAGGCTCCAAGTCGAGTCGCAGATCCAGGTCGGGAATTTCCTCACTCATCCGTGGCCTTCACCAAGTCTTCGTCTGTCGGCCGGTCTCCGGTCCACGAAACCTGGAGCGCACCAAGTGGTTCTGACTGGTCGAATGCTACCGCCCGCAGCCGATACAGCTCGAGCAGCGCCAGGAACCGCCCAACGATCTGGATGACCTCCCGACAGTCAGCGACCAATTCGGAGAACGTGGCCCATTGCCCCACGCCGCGGTGTTCGAGCACGTCAAGAAGGTGTGCGGCCTGCTCGGTGATCGAGATCACGGTCTCGTGCAGATGCTCGGTGGCCACCGTCGGGATCTGTCGAGGGGTCAGCGCGATAGCGGCGATCTGCGCGAAGCTCTGCGCGTCAACGCCCAGCATCACCTCGGGCAACAGATCGGCGTACCGGTCCTCCAGCGACACCGCCCGTGGGTAGCTACGCAGCGCTGCGGCCTCCAACTCGGCGAACATCTCCGCGACGTGCTTGAAGGCGCGGTACTGCAGTAACCGGGCAAACAGCAGGTCACGCACCTCCAGTAGGGCCAGATCCTCGGCGTCCTCCACCTCCCCGGCGGGCAGCAGTCGCGCCGCCTTCAGATCGAGGAGCGTGGCGGCCACCACCAGAAATGCCGTCGTCTCGTCCAATTCCAGTCGTGCGCCAAGAGCCTTCGTGTATGCGATGAACTCATCGGTGACCTGGTGCAGCGCCACCTCGGTCACATCCAGGCGATGCGCGAAGATCAACTGCAAAAGCAGGTCGAATGGACCCTCGAAATTGCTGAGCCGGACATGAAAGCCCGATTCCGGCGTTGACTCCGTCGACGTCACGCGCCGCCGAACCGGTCGATCACCTCACGGGCCAACGACCGATAAGCCTGCGCGCCACCGGACTTCGGCGCCCACGTGATGATCGGCTCGCCGGCCACGCTGGTCTCGGGGAACCGGACGGTCCTGGTGATGACGGTGTCGAACACGAGGTCGCCGAACCGCTCCACCACCCGGGCCATCACCTCACGGGCGTTGACCGTGCGAGTGTCGAACCGGGTGATGAGGATGCCGGTGACGCTGAGTCGCGGGTTCAGCCGGTCGTGGACCTTGTCGACCGTGTCGGTCAGCAGCGCCAACCCGCGCAGCGAAAAGTATTCGCACTCGGTGGGGATCACCACACCGTCCGAACACGCGAGCCCGTTGACCGTCAGCAGGCCCAACGACGGCTGGCAGTCGATGAGCACGTAGTCGTAGCGATCGAGAATCGGATCGAGCGCACGCGCCAGGGTCTGCTCACGGCCCACCTCGTTGACGAGCTGGATCTCGGCGGCGGACAGGTCGATGTTGCTCGGCACCAGATCCATGTGCTTGACCCTCGTGTGCACCAGCACGTCGTCGATCGCCACCCGGGACTCGATGAGGACGTTGTGGATAGTCGCATCCAACTCGTAGTGGGGCACCCCGAGGCCCGCCGACAGGGCGCCTTGCGGGTCAAGGTCGACGAGCAGGACGCGCCGACCGTACTCGGCCAGACCCGCGCCCAGGTTAATGGTTGACGTGGTTTTGCCGACGCCACCCTTCTGGTTGCACATCGCGATGACCTTGGCTGGACCGTGCGCGGTCTTGGGCTTGGGTTCGGGGATCGTCCGCGGCGCCCGGCCGGTAAGGCCGACACCGGGGTGGTCGGGATCTGCCGCCGTCAGTTCGCCCGCCCGAAGGACGTCGTCGGTCACGCCGGACCTTCCTGCGCAGTGGTGGCGGACATCCGGGCAAGTTTAACTGGGTGAACGGCTAGTTACAGGCCGACCCGCAGGACAAACCACGCGCAGTCTGCGCTGGTCCCCTCCGAGGTCACACAAATCCATTGCGCCCATCGCGCCCGTTTGCGCCGGCGCCGACGAGAAGGGCGCAGCGATGGCGCGGGCGCGTTGCTTGACGGCCCTTCTGATTGTTCCTATTTTCTTATTTTAGTTATTTATCGATCGACCGCCTCGGCAAGGGGGTCTGATGTCGCTTGTTATCGATGCCGACGGGCACGTCGAGGAGACCCTTCCCGCCCTGGTTGAGGCAATCCCTTCGGCGATGCGGGACAGCGCGATGCAGTTTGTGGCCGAAGCCGGTGGGTACGTGACCTACCGCATCGAAGGCAGCCTGTGGCGTTCGAAGTATCCGTTTCCCGGAGGGCTGCAGAACCATGTGTCCGCCGGCGGTGAGCGACGCGAGGGTGGCCGCGATCCGCAGGTTCGTCTGCAGGTCCTCAACGACGAGGGCATCCAGGCCGCGGTGCTGTATCCCAGCGTCGGCCTGATGTTCGGACTCTTGGAGCATCCCGACATCGCGGCTGCGCTCTGCGGCGCGTACAACGATTGGCTCGCCCGCTACTGCGCCACCAACCCCAAACGTCTGATCGGGGTGGCGCTGCTGCCCCAGCAGAACCCTGGTCTGGCGGCGGCCGAACTCGAGCGGGCCGTCACCGCTCACGGGTTCGTCGGCGGCGTGATGCGACCCAACCGGATTGGCGGGCGCACCGCCGACCATCCCGACTTCGACGTTTTGTGGGACAAGGCTCAGCAACTCGATGTCCCGGTGTCACTGCACGAGGCCTATCTGTCGGGCATGGACACCATTGGGATTGACCGCATGTCCAGCTACGCGGGCTGCCACATCGTCAGCCACGTCTTCGAGCAGATGGCCGCGATGGTCAACGTCACGTTGGCCGGTGTCTTCCAACGCTTCCCCCGCTTGCGGGTCGGCTTCCTGGAGGCGGGTTGCGGGTGGGCGCCGACCTGGGTGGACCGCATCGAGGAACACTACGAGCTCGCTCCCGGCGAATACCGCGGGGGCGACCCCAGGGGCACCATCAACACACGGTCGTGGCTGACGTTTGAGATCGAAGAACCGGGCGTGATCCCGGCGCTCGAGCAAGGCTGGGCAGACAACGTGATGTTCGCGTCTGACTACCCGCATCACGACGCCGTCTTCCCCGGCGCGGTGAAAAGCGTCGAGGATCGCGGGTTCGGCGACGCGCTGGAACGAAAGGTCCTTGCCGACAACGCCTTAACGTTTTACGGTGAACGGCTACGACGGATCCTTGCCGGGTGAGGAAAGCGACATGACAAGCACCCACACCAATCGTCTAACCGCAATGCGACCCATGGTCGTGACGAAACCCGTCGCTCCCCCGTTGCCAGAGCTCACCGCCGCCCAAGAGCTCGCGCTGCTGTGTCGGTGCCTGTTCGTCGAGGGGTACAACGACCACCTCGCCGGTCACATCACCTACAAACAACCCGACGGCACCTTCCTGGTGAACCCGTTCGGGCTGACGTGGGACGAGGTCACGGCCAGCGACATCATGACGATGGACGCCGATGGCCACGAGATCGCGGGCCGCTGGACCATCACGCCGGCCATCACCCTTCACGTCGAACTGCACCGCATGCGCCACGACATCGCGGTCGCGATCCACAACCACTCGCAATGGGGAACGGTGTGGGCGGACATCGGTCGCGCTCCAGATATCTATGACCAGACCGGCGCGCTGTATCACGGCGGCGTCGCGGTGTATGACGAGTACTGGGGGTCGGTCGACGATGCCGGCAACGCTCGCGCGGTTGCCGCGGCCCTCGGCGACAACAACATCGGCCTGCTTGCCAACCATGGTGTGGTCGTGCTCGGTGGCGACATCGAGCAGGCGTACCTACGCGCCATGTCCTTCGAATGGCGCTGCCGCCAGGCCTGGCGCATCGCGGCCGCGGGGGGCGGCGTCCCGATGAACCGCGACGCGGCCCGCAATTACGGCGACTTCTTCAACACCCATCCGTTCACCGGGCTATTCGAGGCGATGGCGCGTCGCGAACTGCGTCGGGACCCCGGGGTTTTGAACTGACCCGTGACGCGGTCAGCTGGCGCGACCTCCGGGCACCGGTGCTTCAGCACCCGGCCTCTTGATGAACACACTGACGAGGCAGATCAGGCCGTCGCCGTCGGTCTCGAACAGAATGCACTCGGGATACTCGGTGAGGACGCCGTCGATCTCGAACGTCTCGCTCAGCTCGACGAACGAAACCCGGTCCGACACATGGGACACCCGCTGCACTTTTAATTGGTAACCCTTCAGCGAGGGGACGAGGCCGCGCAGGAAGTCGACATAGCGCTGCTTGCCCTTGACGCGATCACAGAAAGGGCCCTCGCGCGTGAGGCCCTCGTCGGCAAGGGTGGCGGCAAGGCCATCCCAATCATGGGCTGCCAAGCATGCCAGGTAGCCCTCAACCGCGTTCGTGGCGATTCCGCTGACGTCGACTTCCGTACTGCTCACGCGAACCCTCCTCTCGTCCACGTTATGCGACCGATTGTGCAGGCTACGAGTAGGCCTGTGTCAACGAAGTGAGGCTTCCGGGGTCTCGTGGGCAACGCCCGTTTCACGGAACAATAAATCGACGCGATTATCAGGACCGTCCAACTCCGGTGAGCGGTGTCGCCGCCTCCGCCAGGCCACCGCAAGCGCAGCAAGCGCCACCAGCGCCAGCAGCGCCATCCACGGATATGCCCCATGTCGGTTCACCCAGACAACGACGCTGCTCTGCACCCTCACGGCACCCGTGATCACCGGATCTTCGGGATTTGCGTTTTCGTTGAACAGGCGCAACTCGTAGATGCCGAAGTAGCCGACATACAGCCCAACGATCCCGACCAAGACACCGCCAATCCTGTTGATGTGCGGCAAGATTCGGCGGATCAGTCCGATCCGGATCGGGTTCGCGAACGCCGCCGCGATGGCCAGCACGCCGACAATGAGTGACATCCCTGCCGCGTAAGCAAGATAGGTCAGCAGACTTTCCAAGATCAACCCGACACGGAAGCTCGCCGCGGTAACGGCCAGGAACGGTCCGATGGTGCACGACAGCGACGCCAAGGCGTAGCCCACCCCGTAGCCGAACATCGAGCCGATCCGCACGGTCGGGGCCCATCTCTCGCTTCGCGCCAACGGGTTCAATCCTGCGAGTCTTCGGCCGGACAGCAACCAAACACCGAGGGCAACAAGCACGAATCCAATCAGCACCGTGAGATACGGCAGATATCGCTGCACCGTGTTGAGCACTGACACGGTGAACAAACCGAATGTGCCGAACACCGCCATGAAGCCCAGCAGCATCGTCGCGGTGGCCACGACCGCGCGGGCCAGGGCGGTGAGTTGGCCCGCGTCATCGGCGCGCACGACCAAAGTCAGGTACGTGGGCAGCAACGCGAACCCACACGGGTTCAGCGCTGCCACCAATCCGGCCGCAAAGGCCAAATTGACCAGTTGTTGATCCAAATCCGCAACGCTCCAGGTCAGGAGGGCGGCATGGACACCAACGAGCCGCTCATCCCTATGATACGAACCTCGCGGCGGTTTGGTTCAAGTTGGCGGTCGCGCTGGCGCAACGGCCCCGGCTATCAATGTGCCCGAGGATGGGCGCCCGCCCAGACTTCGCGCAGCGCGTGGACCGTCACCAGCGTGTAGATCTGGGTCGTGGTCACCGACGCGTGACCCAGGAGTTCCTGCACCACCCGGACATCGGCACCGCCGTCGAGCAGATGCGTAGCAAACGAATGGCGGAGCGTGTGCGGCGACACCGCGGAGGTGATGCCCGCCCGCTCCGCGGCATCTTGCAGTACTTGCCATGCGCTCTGCCGCGACAGCCTGCCGCCGCGGGCGTTGAGAAAGATCGCAGGAGTCCCGCGGCCGCGGCGCGCCAATTCGGGCCTGCCCCGCACGAAATAGGTGTCCAGTGCGTCGATCGCCGGCCTACCGACCGGCACCAGCCGGTGCTTGCCACCCTTTCCGCGCAGCAGCACCGACCGCGCGCGGGTGTCAACGTCGTCGACGTCGAGGCCGACGGCCTCGGAGATCCGCGCGCCGCAGGAGTACAGAATTTCCAGCAGTGCACGATTGCGCAACGTGAGCGGGCCGTCCGACGGGCTGTCGCCGCCCGCGCCGGTCAACAGTGCCAACACCTGGTCAACCGTCAGACTTTTGGGCAACCGTCGGCTCGGTGTTGGCGGCTTGACCGCCTTGGCGACATCGACGGCGGTCACGCCCTCCGCCGCGGCGAACCGGTGCAACCCGCGCACCGCGATCAAGGCCCGCGCCGCCGAGACCGCCGAAAGCTCGGCGACACCCGCGTCGGGATCGCCGCGGCGCAGCGAGACGAGGAATTCGCTCACGTCCGTCTCCGTCACCTCGCCCAAGTCACAAATGCCGCGCAGTGTCAGGTGCTCTTGATAGCGCCGAAGATCCCGCCGGTAGGAGCTCAACGTGTTGGCCGCTACGCCCCGTTCAATGGTCAGGTGGTCGAGGTAGCCCTGCAGTTGCCCGTCGAGGGCCGACGCGACCGCGGTCATCATCCCACCCGCCGCTCGGCGAACGCGGTGGGGCGGTCTGGCCACGGCGCACCGACCGGCCTGGTCGGCTTGCCGCCGATCACCGCGGCATGGGCGGCCAGAATGCCTGCCGCCGCCGAAGCGTTGACGATGTCGCCGGCCAACACCATGTTGGCCGCGGCCTCAAGAGAGAACCAGTGCACGCTCAGATCGGCTTCTTCGTCCTCCGGATCGGGCCGACCGACGTGGGTTAGGTCCCTGGCCAGGTAGGTACGCACAGATTCGTCGGAGAAGCCCGGCGAGGACGCCGTTTCGAGCAACACTCGCCAGTCGGTGGCGGCGAGCCCAGCTTCTTCTCGTAGTTCACGTTTGGCGGTGGCCAGCGGGTCTTCGTGTGCCACATCCAAAAGACCGGCCGGCAGTTCCCACAACCGCCGCGCGAGCGGATGCCGATACTGATACACCATCGCCACGCGCCTGTCGGCGTCGACGGCCGCGACCGCTACCGCGCCGTAATGCTCGACCACTTCCCGCTTGGCAATCCCGCCGCCGGGCATCCTCACCCGATCGAGGCGCAGCGCCAAAATGCTTCCCTCGTAGACCGTCTCGGATGAGACGGTCTCAAAGACATGCTCAGCCACGGGTAACTGGCTGGTGCAGAAGACCGTCGACCCCCACAGGGTGCTCGTTGCCGTTCGGCCATTGTTCCGGGATCTCCACCGGGAGCCGTTCTGCCGCTTTGTAGTCCAGCGCTGCGCCGATGAATGCCGCGAAGAGTGGATGTGGGCGGGTGGGACGGCTCTTGAGCTCGGGATGCGCCTGGGTGCCCACGATGAACGGATGCATCTCACGCGGATACTCGACGAACTCGACGAGGTGACCATCCGGCGAAGTGCCGCAAAATCGCAGCCCGCTGGCCGCGATCCGTTCGCGGTACTCGTTGTTCACCTCATAGCGATGTCGGTGCCGCTCGGACACCTCGGTGGTCTGATACGCCTCCGCCACGATCGAACCGGGCTCGAGCACCGCCGGATAGGCACCGAGACGCATCGTGCCGCCCATGTCGGCATCCCCGGCCACGATGTCCTTCTGGTCGGCCATCGTGGAAATCACCGGATCGGGAGTGTCCGGATCGAACTCGGCGGAATTGGCCTGCGTCAGGCCGACCGAACGCGCCGCCTCGATCACGATGCACTGCAGCCCCAAACACAGACCCAGCACCGGCAACCCGCGCGTGCGCGCATGGCCGATCGCACCAATCTTGCCCTCGATGCCCCGGATACCGAACCCGCCCGGGATCAGCACACCATGCACATCGGAAAGCGCGGCCGCGGCGCCGCTTGCCGTTTGGCAATCGTCGGAGGCGACCCAGCGCATCTCCACCTTTGCGCGGTGCTTGAAGCCACCGGCACGCAACGCCTCTGCCACCGACAGGTAGGCGTCGGACAAGTCAACGTACTTGCCCACCAACGCTATTCGCACTGTCTCTTGTGGATCGTGAACCCGTCGCAGTAGATCGTCCCACTCGGTCCAATCCACATCGCGAAATGGCAGATTCAGCCGGCGTACCACGAACGCGTCGAGCTCTTCGCGGTGCAGCACCTTGGGAATTTCGTAGATCGAGGGTGCGTCGGGGGTGGAGATCACGCCGTCGATGTCGACGTCACACATCAGCGCAATCTTGTTTTTCAGGGGCTCGGGCACGTCGCGGTCGCACCGAAGGATCAACGCATCCGGCTGAATACCGATGCTGCGCAGCGCCGCAACGGAATGTTGGGTCGGTTTGGTCTTGAGTTCACCCGATGGCGCGAGATAGGGCACCAGCGATACGTGCAGAAAGAAGACGTTCTCGCGTCCAACGTCGTGGCGGACCTGGCGGGCCGCCTCCAAAAACGGCTGGGACTCGATATCACCCACGGTTCCACCGATCTCGGTGATGACCACGTCGGGGCGATTCCCGTCGGTGTCGGGTTGCGCCATCGCCCGGATCCGGCTCTTGATCTCGTCGGTGATATGCGGGATCACCTGCACGGTGTCACCCAGGTATTCGCCGCGCCGCTCCTTGGCGATCACCGACGAATACACTTGGCCCGTGGTGACATTCGCCCGGGCAGACAGGTTGCGGTCGAGGAAGCGTTCGTAGTGGCCCACATCGAGGTCGGTTTCGGCACCATCCTCGGTGACGAACACCTCTCCGTGCTGGAACGGATTCATGGTGCCGGGGTCCACGTTGAGGTAGGGGTCGAGCTTCTGCATCGTCACCTGAAGTCCGCGCGCGGTGAGGAGCTGGCCCAGACTGGACGCCGTCAACCCCTTACCGAGCGACGACGCCACGCCGCCGCTGACGAACAGATGCTTGGTGGCGGTTTGTGGGTGCTTGCGTAGCGCTGGCAAGAGCGACTCCCGTGACGACGGCGCAGGGCAATGCTTTCAATAGCTGGGGCCTGCCCACCCACGGAATTTCACCTTAACACCGAGGCCGACCGGCCGTCGCTAACACGCCCGAGCGGTGAACGGCTACTGCGGGACGCTCAGCGCCTGAGCGCCCTCACCCGTGCCGTACCGCCCGGCGTGTCCGCCGGCGAGCAGGTCATGCAACGCCAGAATCGCGGTGATGCGACCTGACTCCATGTCAACGTCATCGACCGTGGTCACCGCGCCGGACATGCCCGAATCGGCACGTGCCACCGCTACAGCCGCGCTGCCCGACGCCGAGCCGTCCGCCCCGGCCAGCACGGTGCCTGCCCCATGTGGCGCCAGTGCTGTGGCGAACCGCGCAACAGTCGGACCAGCGTTGCCCGCGTCGTCTGAAAGCCGGCCACCAGTCACGACGACGGCGGTGTTCGCCGCGGCCAGCTTGTCGGAGTAGGTGATGAACCCCGTTTGGCGCAAGGCCGCCAGGGCGGTTTCGCGCTGCATATCGTCGACCGGTCGTGCAGCGGGATTCTTGTTGATCTGCAGCACCACGCCCAGCAGATCACCCGCCTGCGAGCCCTGATCCACCGAGGTCGTGCTCAGCTGCGCGCCGGCAGGCACGATCGAAGAGTTGACGACCGACAGCAGCTTGTCGGCGGAGTTGGCGTCAACGAACTGTTGCGTCAATGTCACGGTTCCGGTCACGCTCGCGCCGGCTTCGCCGATCAATCGCGTCAGCGAGGCAACCGTGTCGTCGGAGGCATCCGGAGTACGGAAGATGACCACAGACTTCTCGGTCAGTGCCGCGTTCACCATCCGCCCGGCCATCGCCGCGTCGAATTCCCCGGCAGCATGGAGTTTTTCGGTCAGCGCGTTGTTGTGTTGGTCGAGCTGGTTGATCCGGTCCTGCAGCTGCCGTTTGTCGTCACGCAGGCCAGAGAGCAAAGTGTCGGACAGCAAACCAGACCCCAACACGACACCGACCGCCAATGCGAGAAACACGGCGGCCAGTGAAATCGCATGGTGGCGCAGCGAAATCACCGGCGGTGTCCTAGACGACCAGCGTCTGGACCCGCAGCGAGATTCGGTTCCAGTAGGACGAGACCCAATCCAGCACAGCGTGATCAGCGCGGGACACCCACAGCGCGACGATAATCGCGACCAGCATGGCCAGCACGAGAAAGGCGATCGCACCGGCGGAGATCCTGCTGCGGTACAAAGTGGCGACGGCCTTCGCGTCGACCAGCTTGTGTCCCACCTTCAGGCGGGTGAGGAACGTCGAGGGGTTGCTGCGGGCGCGGGTGCGGTCGAAGAATTCCTCGATCGTCGCCGTATGCCCCGCAGTGACGATCAGTGCTGCGCCGTGATGATCGGCCAACAACAACGCGAGGTCCGTGGCCGACCCGGCCGCCGGGAACGTCATCGCGCCGATGCCCAGATCCTGTATGCGGTCCAAACCGGGCGCATGGCCGTCCGCGTCAGCGGGCAGCACTACTTGTGCGCCACACCGCAGTACGTCGGCGGTCATCATGTCGGGGTCGCCCACGATCAGCTGCGGGCGGTAGCCGGCGTTACGCAGAACATCCGCGCCGGTGCCGACGCCGACCAGCACCGGCTGGTACTCCTTGATAAACGGCTTCAAGCTCTTCAACTCGTCGACCGCGGTGTCTTCTTCGCCGACGATCACGACGTGGCGGCGATTCAGGTCGACGTCGATGTCCGGGATGCCGATTCCGTCGATGAGCAACGGGCTTTCGCTGCGGATGAACTCGATCGTATTGCCGGCGAACGCCTCAAGGTGCGCGACGAGTCCACTCTTGGCCTCGTGCATCAGTTCCGAGATCTCGTGGTCGCCGCGCTCGGTTCCGAGGATCAGCCGCCGATCCCCCGAATACACCGCGCCCTCGTTGACCCGCACCCGCGCACCGTCTCTGACCTTTTTGAAGACTTCCTGGCCGGTGTCATCGATCAGAATCACGCCGTTGGCGACCAGGACTTCGGGACCCAGGTTCGGGTACCGGCCAGATATCGACGGCGACGCGTTGATGACCGCCGAAACGCCCGCGTCGACGAGGGCATCGGCGGTGACGCGGTCAAGATCGCGGGCGTCGAGGACGGCGATGTCCCCAGGTCCGACGCGGCGCAGCAGCCGATCGACGTCCCGATCCACCTGGGCGATTCCGATGAGACCGGGTCGCGAGGCCGAATTTCGGGACAGGAGAGCTGACATCTTCATAGCGGCGATTCTGTCCACGGATCGGGCCCACAGCGGGGAGGCGCGCCGTAACACCAGCCCCAGAAGTTTACTTTTGTAACAGCCGACTAGCGGCCGCGGCGTTCCGCCTCGGCAGTCGCCAGCAGCTCACGGGCGTGTGCGCGGGCGGTGTCGGACTCGCCGAGGCCGGCCAACATGCGCGCCAGCTCGCCAACGCGTCCGTCGTCGTCGAGGCGACGGACCAGGCTCGTCCCCGCGTGCCCTCCGGCTTCGACCACCAGGTGCACATCGGCGTAGGCCGCGACCTGCGGTAAATGGGTCACCACAATGACCTGATGCGTACCGGCCAGCCGCGCCAGCCGCCGACCGATCTGCACGGCTGCCCGGCCGCCGACGCCAGCGTCAACCTCGTCGAACACCATCGTCGTGCCCTCCACGGATGCGGCGAGCACCACCTCGAGGGCCAGCATCAAACGGGACAACTCGCCGCCGGACGCGCTCTTGCCCACCGGGAGCACAGCGGCGCCCTTGTGCGCAGCGAAGCCGAACTCCACGATGTCGGTTCCTGACGATCCGGCATGCACAAGTACCCCCGAGGGCACGACAAGCGGTGCCGAGTCGTCGGGGCGCGCCTCGATCGGCTGAACAGCGATCGTGAACCGCGCGTCGCCCATCGCAAGTCCGGCCAGTTCGCCGGTGACCGCCTTCGACAGAGCCTTCGCCGCCCTGGCGCGCGTTTCGGTCAGGTCGGCGGCGGCGGCGGCAACCTTCCCGGCCAATTCGTCGACTGTGCGTGCAAGCGCGGTCAACGCCTCCTCGGAGACGTCGAGCTGGGTCAGCCGGTCGCGGGCCTGCGCCGCCCACGCCAGCACACCGTCGATGTCGGCCGCATACTTTCGGGTCAATGTGCGCAGTTGAGCCTGGCGTGCCAGCCTGGATTCCAAAGCGCTTGCGTCGTTTGGCAATTCATCGAGATAAGACGCCAATTCGCTTGCGACGTCGGCGATCAGGGTCAGCGCTTCTGTTAGTTGGTCGGCCAGCGCCACCAGCGTGCTGTCGCCACCACCTTCCAGGGCAGACTTCGCTTGGGCGACGCGATCGATGGCCGCTCCATCCGAGTCTCCCGCTTCCCCGGGCATGCCCGACAGCGCGGCGCGCGCCGTCTGCGCGGCGTCACGCAGCGCGTCCAGCTCCGACAACCGGCGGATGTCGGCGACGATCGCGTCGTCCTCCCCTGCGAGCGGGTCGACGGACGCGATTTCGGCGATCGCAAACTTGAGCTGATCGGCTTCCTGCGCGAGCTCGCGCGCCCGGTCAGTGCGGTCGGAAAGATCGCGACGGGCCTGCAACCAGTCGTTGCGCAGCTTGCGAAATTTCTCAAGCTTCGGACCGGACCCGGCGTAGCGGTCGAGCGCGGCGCGCTGCTCGTCGGGCCGCATCAATCGGAGCTGATCGTTCTGGCCGTGCAACGTCAACACCCCGGTGGTGAATGCGCTCAGTGACTTGGCCGGCACGCTGCGGCCACCGATGTAGGCGCGCGATCGACCGTCGCCGGCCACCGTTCGGCTGGCGATAACGCTGCCGTCGTCATCACGTTCCGCGCCGCAGGAGGCGAGAAGGTCGGTGACCTCCGACACCGCGGGGCCGTCAAGGTCGGCCGTGGTGAACCGACCCTCGACCACCGCACGGTCGGCACCCGAACGGACCCGCGTCGGATCGGCGCGAGCCCCCTCGAGCAGATGCAGGCCGGTAACCACCATCGTCTTGCCGGTACCGGTCTCGCCCGTCAGCACAGTCAGGCCGCGATCGAACTCCGCCACCGCGGAACCTATCGCGCCCAACGACTCGATTCGGATTTCGGAGAGCACTCAGCCATCCGCTGTCGTCGGTCCACGCCATCCGGTGACGGGCAGCCGGAATTTGCGCACAAGACGGTCGGCGAACGGCGCGCTGTCGAGCCGCACCCACAGCACGGGTGTCGAGCAGCGCGTCACCTCCAGCCGTGCACCCGCGGGTACAACCATCTGTCGTCGTCCGTCGCAGACCACCACCGCGTCGTTCCCGTCTGCTTCGAGTTCGATCGCGATGGCCGCCTTCGGACTTGTCACCATCGGCCGGGCGAACAGTGCGTGCGCGTTGTTGGGTAACACGAGCATCGCCTCAAGTTCGGGCCACAGGATGGGGCCGCCTGCAGAGAACGTGTACGCGGTCGATCCGGTAGGTGTGGCCACCAGCACACCGTCGCAACCGAACGCCGACACTGGTCGGCCGTCGATTTCGAGGACCACGCCGAGCACTCCCAGGTGGGTGCCTCTCTCCAGGCTGGCTTCATTGATCGCCCAGCCGTGATCGAGGATCTGGCCGTCGGCGCGCACCGTAACATCAAGGGTCATACGGTCTTCGACGGCATAGTCACGGGTGACGATGTGCTCGAGCACTCGGTCGATCGCTTCGGCCTCGGCCTCCGCCAAGAAGCCGATGCGGCCCAGGTTCACGCCCAACACCGGCACCGACGCGTTGCGCGCCAGCTCGGCGCCGCGCAGAAATGTGCCGTCTCCGCCCAGGACGAGCACCAGCTCGCAGCCGCGGGCCGCATTGTGATCGGGCTCCACGACGTCGATATCCACACCGAGAGCCCGCATCTCATCGGGCGCCAGGTGCAGCTGGCCGCGGTCGACAGCCTCGGCCGACAGCACGCGCAGAGCAATCCCATTGTCACCCAAGACTTTCTGAACCCGACGGGCGGTCTCGGTGGCTTCGTCGCGGCCGGTGTGCACGATGAGCAGGACTGCGCGTCGGTCGTTCATTGCGGCCCCTGTGCAATCGCATGCGCCACCGCGCGCTCCAATGCGTCATCCGTCAGCGCCCGGTCGGTCCCTGAGCGCAGATGCAGGAAATACTCGACATTGCCCGACGGCCCGGGAAGCGGGCTCGCCACAACGCCAGCCGGTGGCCAGCCCAGATCGGCCGCACACCTGGCCACGGCCAGCACCGCCTCGGCGCGCAGCTGTGGGTCGGTCACCACGCCACCCGCTCCCACGCGATCCTTCCCGACCTCGAACTGGGGCTTCACCATTGGAACAATATCCGCGTCGCCTGAAGCGCACGAAGTCAGCGCGGGAAGCACCGTCTTCAGGGAAATGAACGACAGGTCGGCAACCACGACCTCAACCGGACCGCCAATGGCCCCGACGGAGAGGTCACGAACGTTCGTGCGATCGAGCACAGTCACGCGCGGATCGGACCGCAGCGACCACGCCAACTGGCCGTAGCCGACGTCGGCCGCCACGACCTCGCTGGCGCATCGGTCGAGCAGGACTTCGGTGAATCCCCCTGTCGACGCTCCCGCGTCCAGGCAGCGCCGCCCGGCCACTGCGATACCGAACGCCTCGAGTGCGCCGAGCAGCTTGTGCGCACCGCGCGACACCCAATTCCGCGTCCCGTCTGTGTCCACGGTCAGGCGGGCGGTGACCGCGACGGCGGTGGCGGGCTTGGCGGCCGGCATCCCGTCGATGCTGACCCTGCCCGCATCGATCAGTTCCGCGGCCTGCTGCCGGGAGCGAGCCAGGCCGCGCCTCACCAATTCGACGTCAACGCGCGCACGCCGCGCCACGACTCGTCAGTCCCTTTCCACTGACTCCAAGGCGCGGACGAGCACGTCATGCGCCTCCTCCAAGCGCGCGGCGACGGCGTCGATGTCCGGCGCCGCCTGGTCGGTGACATCGGCTGTGACGTCCGGCAGGTCCGACAGCAACGCGGAGATCTCGGCGCGGATTTGCTCAGGGTCCGTAATCATGACGTGTTCACGCTATCGGATTCGAGGACTCCGGCGTCGACCGCGTGAAGCAGGGCTTGTTGCGCCGTGTCGTCACCGGCGATGAGCGGGAGTCGTCGAGGGTTGTCGGCCTTTTTCCAGACCGCGTCGGCGATCGCACGGATGACCGGCAGTCCGTCCACATGTGCGTTGTCGTTATGCGATGCGGTCACGACGATTTCGGCCGACCCAACGGCGACGTGCCATCCCGGTTGAGGAGCCACGCGCAGGACATCAGAAGAGTCCAGCAGGCCACGCACATCGTTCGCGATGTAGGTCGTCCGCTGCTTGATCGGCGCGAATATGGCGTCCGCTGCGGTGCTCACGCCGGTGAGCACCAATATGCTGGGCAGCTCGGCTGCATTGGCCCCGGCAATGTCGGTGTCCAGCCGGTCCCCGATCACCAGCGGGGCTTCGAAGTCCCCCCGGCTCAATGCATCCCGGAACAAGGCCGGCTGAGGCTTGCCGGCGACCCTGGGTTCTGCGCCAGTCGCGGCGCGAAGTGCCGCCACCATTGCCCCGTTGCCGGGCAGCAGGCCGCGTTCAGAGGGCAGCGTGACGTCGACGTTCGCCGCGACCCACAGCGCGCCGGCCCGAATCGCCAGTGCCGCCTCAGCGAGATCCGGCCAGCAGGTGTGCGGTGAATGGCCTTGGACGACCGCAACCGGATCATCTGCCCACTGCCGGACCGGTCGTAAACCGACGGTGGCGACTTCGGTTGCGAGTGCATCGGTGCCGAGGATGAGCACCGCCGACTCGGAGGCCAGTTCGGACGCGAGAAGTCGCGCCGCGGTCTGCGCGCTGGTGACGACGTCCGCGGCGTTCGCGGCGAATCCAAGTTCGCGCAGGTGATCGGCGACCTCGGCGGCACCCCGCGAGGCGTTGTTCGTGATGAAAAGGATGCGCGCGTTGACCGCCGCAAGGGTTCCGGTTGCTCCGACGGTCGGTTGAATCCCGCGAAAAAGCGTGCCGTCAAGATCGCACAGAAGGCAATCATGTTGGCTGGCAAGACTGTCCACGTCACGCAAGCTCCGCGACCCGGTCCTCGGCGTCGGTAACCCCGTCGACGTCGGCCGCGGCGGCGCGAAGAAACCACTGCACCGCCTCGTCTTCGCGGCCGAGCGCGAGCAATGTGTCAGCGTACGCGTAGCACAGCCGGGCGGCCGCCTGTCCGGTCCGCGCGGTATCGATCGGCGGCGTCGACAGCGTAGCCAGCGCCTGGTCCAGTTGCCCGAGGTCTGAACGCGCTCCGGCCGCCACAATGCGCATCTCGTCGGCGTCGTCGCCACTAAGCTGGGCGGCCTCGGCGCTGCGAGCGAGCTCGATCGCCCGTTCGGGGCGCCCGACGCCGCGTTCGCAGTCGGCGATCAGCGGCAGCAGCGTCGACTTGCTGCCCATGCGTCGTGCCGCCCGCAATTCAGCGAGCGCCTGGGACCAGTCGCCACAGCGGTAGGCGGCGATGCCGACGGCCTCGCGGACCGCGGCGATCCGGCCCGACCGCGCTCGGGCCGCGCGGGCGTGGGCCAATGCGGCTTCGGGATCGTCCTCGAGCAACTCACCCGCTGCGACCAAGTGCTTCGCGACCATGTCCGCGTTGACTCTGTCCAAAGTCATTAGTTCGCGGCGGATTTCGGGGGACAGAAGGCCGGCGTCGATATCGGCGGGCAGCGCCGGTTCGTCGCGGCGACGGGCCTGGCTGTCCGGCGCGTTTTGCGGCTGACGGGGACGAGCCCGCCCCGGCCCCGACCATGATTTTTGGGCTGATTTCTGCGCGCGTTTGGCGGGTGTCCTCGGCGGCTTGTCCCAGCTTCGCGCGTTGTCGTCGACCACTCATGCCTTCCTGCCGTGTTCCGGATTTGATGTCGGCTTCATCGTTGAGACGGCGCCGGGCCGGGACATCTGGTTCGAGCCTAGTGTCTGCCTCAGTGAAGTTCTTGAGTCCCCGACCACTCCCGTAGCGACTTGGCGATGAACCCCGCCGGGATGTCCGGAGACTTTCTGATGTGGGAGCTCAGCCCGCGGCTGGTCTCCGTTGTTGAGCGTAGTAGTCGGGCAGGCCGAATCGCCGTGCGATCAGTCTTTCGACGCGCGAGGCGGGCAGGAAGCGTGTGGCTAAGTTCAGGGCGGCGGCCTGCACGCCGATGCTCGTGTGTGGCGGTAGCGGCCCTGCATGTTCGCTTAGACGCAGCAG
>Ga0153922_1000253_pt1 | contig 22266 bp, 29 predicted proteins | sample TSNJ006MetaG_FD_104723 | JGI IMG/M metagenome (GOLD analysis project Ga0153922, IMG submission 104723) | Attine ant fungus gardens microbial communities from New Jersey, USA - TSNJ006 MetaG | ecosystem: Host-associated > Fungi > Mycelium > Unclassified | place: USA: New Jersey, Brendon T. Byrne... | reverse complement strand
TGTAGTATGCCAGCAGCCTACAAGAGGAGAATAACAGAAAAAAAGCGCGAAAGGAAGATGGCGTTTGAAATGTTTCATGACCCCATCGGTGCCTTTCGCAGAAAGGCGGATTATAATTATGAGTGAACGTAATAAGAAAATGGAATTGCTGGGGAGTGCGCCAATACCAAAAGCACTTTTAGCACTGGGACTCCCTACCATGATTGGTATGATGATTAATGCGTTATACAATCTGGTAGATGCTTACTTTGTTGGAGGACTGGGAACCAGTCAAATGGGTGCAATCTCTGTCGCATTTCCGCTTGGGCAGGTTGTCGTAGGGTTAGGTCTGTTATTCGGAAATGGTGCGGCATCCTATATTTCCAGATTATTAGGGAATGGGGAAAAAGAAACCGCAAACAAAGTTGCCAGTACTGCCCTATACAGTAGTATTATTGTTGGAGCGGTAGTTATTATCTGCATTATCATTTTTCTAAATCCAATTTTGAAGCTTTTAGGTGCAACCGAGAGCATACTGCCTTATGCGGTAACTTATGCAAGTATTTATGTAATTTCATCAATTTTTAACGTATTTAATGTCACAATGAATAATATCGTGACAAGCGAGGGTGCCGCCAAAACCACTATGTTTGCATTGATGGCAGGTGCTATACTGAACGTGATTTTAGACCCAATCTTTATTTATGCCCTGAATTTAGGTGTAGCTGGTGCTGCAATCGCAACGGCCATTTCACAGGTTATTTCTACATTGGTATATTTGTGCTATATACTCAGGAAAAAAAGTGTCTTTAGTTTTAGCATTAAAGAATACTGTTTATCAAAACAAATTATGTCCGAAATTTTGAAAATAGGTATTCCTACGCTGGTATTCCAGTTGTTGACCAGTCTTTCTATTACGCTTATCAATATGCAGGCAAAAGAGTATGGAGATTCTGTAATTGCCGGAATGGGTGCCGTAACAAGAATTTTTTCAATGGGAAGTCTGATGGTATTCGGATTTATTAAAGGCTTCCAGCCAATCGCAGGATATAGCTACGGGGCAAAAAAATATGACCGTTTACATGAGGCAATTAAGACTTCCGTAGTGTGGTCAACTATATTCTGTGTGATTTTCGGATTGGTAATGGCCTTATTCTCCACAGCAATTATTTCTCAATTTACAAAAGGCGATATTGAAATGATTAATGTCGGCCAAAAAGCATTGAGAGCAAACGGTTTTTCTTTCCTGCTTTTTGGTTTCTATACTGTATATTCATCACTTTTCCTTGCGATGGGAAAAGCGAAAGAAGGCTTTATCCTTGGCACTTGCAGACAGGGAATTTGCTTTGTGCCCGTCATTCTAATTCTCCCAATGATTTGGGGTATAAGTGGCATTCTTTATGCGCAACCGATTTCTGATGTTATCTCTGCCGTTATTACTGTATTTATGGCTGTGCATCTTCATAAGGAATTAACTGTAGCAAAGTCCCATGTCCTTTCCTCTGAACAGCAGATGGGCTAAAGAAAGCAAGCGAAACGGAAGCTCAATAACAAGGGCTTCCGTTTTTTTGCGCCATTTTCCGGGGTCCTGCATATACTTACAGCACAACAAGTTTCGCAAGGTGTTTTAAGAGTTTTGAATACTGTTCCCATAGTTCGGCATAGCTTTTTTGCAGTTCATTAATTTCAGTTTGATAAACATCACGCTCCTCTGCACGTTTGGCTATTTGTGTAAGATTATTAACACACCGGCGTTGCAAGGATATAAGTTCTCTTGCGGGAGCAATGTCAACATTTGTGGCATACCCATCAATCGCCATCTTGCGAAGAAATGCGCCACGGTTACAGCAATTCAATTCTTCCATACGCTCCTTTATAGCATCCAATTCCTCACGGTTTACCATGATATGTAACCGCAAATTACGTTCTCTTTTTGACATAATATTTGACCTCCAATTCTATAAATCTGCTGTACGATGTTGTTTTATTTCAATAGTAAAATGGCCCTCTACTTATTAGGACAGAAATAACAAAAAACAAGCGTATCGCCCATTATGAACGATACGCTTGTTTTTAGACATCTTACTTGGCAGTGCCCATAAACAGTTTAGTTTTTATACTGTCTTATGCAGGACTGCCTTAAGGCGGCTTTTTTATAGCCATCCGGCAGTTATCACATCCCTTATTTAATAATCGAAAATGCTAACATTGTTACGCAACGACGCCATAGGAAACTATGGCGTACCAACAGTATGCTTATTATTTCGCTTATAAATTTAAACCCTGTTTAATCTGTTTTGCAAAGAATCGGCTAACTTTCCAATATGTATTCCATCTACAAAGGAATGGTGTACTTGAACAGAAAAAGGAAGAATCCATTTCCCATCCCTATCAAAAAATTTCCCCCAATCGAATAGAGGTGTAGCGTTATCTTTCTTTCCGGAGTTTGTATGTGAAATATGAGTATATGACACCCATGGGAATGGCGAAAACTGAAATACATCGTTACCAAGTGGACCTGTAAAATACTCTTTTTGATTTTCAGCTTTCTCAGTAGCTATGGCAACGTATTTTTCTAATGTATCCTGCATCTCTACATTGACAACCTTAAAAAGCTCAGTGTCTTGGTTCATATATGTAAAGGCGGTATTGATTTTATCATAAAGCACTATCTGACCATCCACAAAGCGATATCTAAATTCCTCGATTCCATTGGCGCATTCAGAAACAAGAAAGATTAGCGCCATTGTGAACGAACACTTCATCTCCTTAACTCTCTTTAGAAAATTGCTTATATCCAATTCAAACGTCACACAATATGACGGCTCAATGCTGTTTCTAAATATTTGGCAGTGCAAAGTACGCTTCCAGTTGTTTTCATCAATTACTTTATAATTACTAGCCATATTGAATCATCTTCTCCTTTATCTTGATTTCAGTTTTTAAACATTAAACACTTGTTTATCTATGTGTGTTATATAAATTATCTTCCCCTTATCGCGCGAAGGTGTTAAGGTTTCTTTCATTGTTAGAAGATGCCAAGCTATTAACAAGTTCCCAACCTTCCGTCCCTAAATGATTTAGTTGTTCTTCAAAATCGTGATGATTAACCTTTCCTCCGAATAGGCCATCCGACTGTAAAGTTATAGTTTTATACTCATGTTTCATGATTAATCTCTCGTGTATAAATTTTCTGCGCTCACTTTGTCGCGCAAAACCAATTTATTACCCGATATTCCATACAGCGCTGGCTTTATCAAGGAGACTGTCAATATTGCTTCTGTGCTGCTCGATAATCACATCGCAAGAATCATCCAAAGCATTCCCATTTTCGTCAACATAGATTTGATAAGAATTATCTTCATCATGGAGCAAAATGCCATACTCATATCCACCAGTTACCAGTGGCCAAATAATGAGTGCATCGGTAAACATATTCTCATCCGATGCAGGTATTCCCACGCAGAGGTTTCCTGTCGAAGTCAGGTAGTCAGGGTATTTTATAGAATAGTCATACCCATCCTCGTCGGTCATTTTATAGCGGGGAACCATAAACGATAAATTATTGTATTCCATGCCTTCTCCATATGGCGCATATTTAACACTGCGCCACGCAAACCAACTGATATTAAGCAAAACGAACAAGGCGAATAATATACCGCTAAGTCGTGTTAGTTTTTTCTTCATTTCTCCCTCCTGTTGGTAGCGCTTCCTTGTATCCCGCTCATCGGCTGTGGGCGCGAAATATTGCCGGAAATCCTCGCAAGGCAAACCACATTGGCAAGTGCCAGAACGCTGCAATAAACCAGTGACCACAGCAGCTGGTTACTGGTTAAGTAAACAATACCCAACGGCAGCAGCACAAAAAGAAAGCCTGGAATACTGGAAACATATAGGCCGTTTGCAAGGTCATCCTGCGTAATCCCTTCACTATATATTTTACTGAAAGATAAGAAATCAAACAATGGAATGGATTTGTAGTTGATTTTAGTTGAAAAAATCAACCGCAAGAAACATTGTACCGTAGTTTGCGCCCATTGGAAAAGCCAGTATGCGGTGGGAACAGAAATGCCCTCATTTTTTAGAATTCGGGCAATTTGCGTAGGGCCGTAGCCCTCCAAGCAGAGAGCGTAAATCCGCCGCACAACTTGCGCCGCTTCTTCGTATACAAGCCACCGCTTGGAATTAAAAGCCTTATAAATATAGATAGCGTTTCCTATAGCGAAGTATCAAAGCCATCGAGATAAACAGCGTCAGCAGTTCAGCTAAAGGTACAGCCAACCAAATCCCCGTTACATCTAGGAAAACAGGTAAGGTAAGCAACCCCGCTGTAATAAAACCGAATGTTCTCAAGAAAGATATTAAAGAATTTTTTCTATACGGCATATTACTTATGGGTTCATGGCATAAAAAAACCGGGAGCGTGGAAAGGGGCTCCCGCTCCCGCACAGGCTTGTCCGCCATGGAGCTTGTGCGTACCTGTGGTAAATTTTCGTATGCCTAAAATTATGATTCACAATTTGCCGGTCATTTTTATATGCCGTCCAGCATGACATACACTTCTATATTCCTTTCCTATAACTGTTTTTTTCTAAATATCAAAACAGACGAAACAATCAAAGCGAATGAAAGTACCGCCGCAGTCCATATAGCCGAAAAGAGAGCGGATGTTTCTATTGTATTTATCAATAAATCCATGTTTCTTATTGCTAGAGAAAGAGGATTATACCTCTGAACAGACGGTATCACATTGAGTAGCATACAAACGACTATTCCGACCCCGGTTATGAGTAAGCACCCGTAATTGTTTTTAGCAAGCGCAGCCGCGAACAAGAGTAATGCTAACAAGAACATTCCGAACAGCCATAGACAGAATACCGAATATATGAGATTTCCTATTTCACCGCCCGGAAACAAGTATACCGTATATCCCCAAGTAACAATAAACGAAACTGCGATACTCATTGTCCAGATGAGCGCCATACAGGTATATTTGGAAAGGATTACGGCTCTGCGCGATAATCCTTTTGTCAGCATATTGATCAGTGTACCCTTGGACAGCTCTGTTCCCAGCACGCCGCTGAAAACAATAACCATCACAATGAAACCCATCTGTGAAATGTTCTTGAAAAACTGCGTCCAGGAGTCGAGCGCGGACGGTTCGGCAAGTGCAATGGATACCCCCTGTGGCATAAGGAGTTTAAGAAGGTCGGGAATCATTTTAGCCGCAAGCGGGTTCATTATACCGAAAACGAAGAATACCAACAGCATAATAAGCAGTTTATATGTCCGTATGCTTTCAATAAACTCTTTTTTAAGAAAGGCAATATAATGATTCACTGTACCACCTCCGTGAACAAACTTTCCAGTGTCGGCTCCATCATCTCAAACTTTACAGGTGTAATTTGCTTTTTTGACAGCACATCAATAAGGAAATGGCCTCCGGCCTTTGTATTGGCAACAGTGACGGTCAGTGTGTTCTCATTTCTCGATTGATTGATCGAGGGGCGCTTTAATTCTTCGCAATCGGCAAAAAGTGACAGTTCCTCCTGATTCAAAAATTCTATTGTAAAGCTGTTATGCCGATGGTGCTCCTTTATTTCCGAAAGTGCACCGCATAATGCCAGTTTGCCTTTGTGTAAAACGGCAACGCGGTCACATATCCTTTCCACATCAGACAGAATATGGGTAGAGAATACAACCGTTGTTTTTCCTTTAATCGCAAGCAGAATATCAAGGATTTCCTTTCTGCCGATGGGGTCAAGCGCCGATGTAGGTTCATCACAAATCAAGAGTTCGGGTTCGCCCAACAATGCCTGGGCTATTCCCAGCCGCTGTTTCATACCACGGGAAAAACCGCCTATTTTTCGCTTTTCATCCGCAAGGCCGACAAGTGAAAGAAGTTCTTCGCTTTTAGTCTTAATCTGTATTTTAGACAGTCCGGTAATCTCCCCGCACAGCTTTAGATACTCCATAGGCTTCATATATCCGTAAAATTCGGGAACATCAGGGAGATACCCAATATGGCGGTTTGTTTTTGTTTCCCCATAAGACACCTTTTCGCCGCATACGGTTATATCGCCGCTATTTGATTTAAGTAACCCAAGCACGATTTTCATTGTCGTTGTTTTGCCCGCGCCATTCTGTCCGACAAAGCCGAATATGGAATGTTCGGGAACGTCCATATCCAACCCACAAAGCACCTCACGGCTTCCAAAACTTTTGTAAAGCTGTTTAATTTCCAAAATACCCATCATTCCTCACCCCTGCCAAAAATGAAATATACGGCGGGGCCAATAAACTGAACAACGCACACAATGATGATCCACATTACTTTGCTGCCAAAGCGATAATGAGGATGCTTGAGTACATGAACAAGCGCAATAACCGCAAGGGCAATTTCCGCAATAGCAAGCGGAATGAGAAAGGGTAAATATTCCCTCAAAAAATCCAAACCTGTCATGTAAAACGCCTCCTAATCATTATTCTTCAGCTTTTCCACAATGCGCCTGAAACGCCGTTCATTGGCAAGTGGGGAAAAGGCGGGATTTTCTATGACCATATCGGCCATGCTTTGCCTTATTGTTTCTTCGCCGCGCGGCGGCGCGGCTCCTAAGTCCAATTCGGCCAACCAATCATCAAGCAAATTGAAAAAGTTATCCCCCTTTAGCTGCAAAGGGTAAATATCGCCTGTGACAAGCTCTGCATATTTTTCCAACATATCAAGTGATTTATCCATATTTCCATTTGTCATATACCCCTGCGCGGCAGATAGATATAGATTTATCAGAATAGCCGGGTGAAGCGTTTTCATGTTGAAGGTTTCCGCTATTACAAGTATGCGCCCATAGGTTTCTTCCAACCTCTCCATATCGTCAGCGCATAGCGCAATATAAGAGGGCGCAAGGCCAAACAAGGCGATGATATGTTGATACATTCCTGCTTGTAATACCGTTTTTGCTTCTTGCATTTTCCCGGTCAGTTGGTAAGCCGAAGCGAGTAAAACATCATTGGGAGATATTGGAGCAACGGTTCCCTCAAGCAATTCCACCGCTTCATTTGGATTACCAAGCGCGATCTCACAATTTGCTTCCAGGTATAATGCTTGTTTCATCAGTTCCGCATCGTTGCTTTCCTGTCTTATTCTAATAAAAAGTTCCTTTGCTTCTCCGATTACGGCAACGGTTTTGTCTGTATCGTCAGAAAGCGCACTATGGTTAAATAGCAACCTTCCCATTTGTAACAGCAGAGGAAAACAAGAAAAGTATTTCTTGATGATTTCGCGGCACTGGCTTATGACTTCATCAAAAGGCTTGCTGGTAAAATCAATCGAAAATTCGTGATATAGCTTGCTTATATCCTCTTTGGTCATTTGAGGCTCATAACCCATCAATTCATCAATGCTGATGTTGAAATACGCCGCAATCTGCGGAAGAAAGGTTATATCGGGATAGCTCTGCCCCGTTTCCCATTTTGATACGGACGCTTTGGAAACTCCGATATAATTTGCAAGGTCATCCTGCGTAATCCCTTTTTCTTTTCTCTTGTTAACGATAGCTCTCGCAATATTGATTTCTTTCATTAAGAACACCTCCACTTATATTTTACTGAAAGAAAAGAAAACAAACAATGGATTTGCAGTTGATTTTAGTTGAAAAAATCAACCTGCAAGAAACATTGCGCAGTGAGTTATCAAAGCGGGAAGATAAAAAGCGGGAACGTAGAAAGAGGTTCACGCTCCCGCACAGGCTTGTCCAGTATGGAGCTTGCACATACCTGTTCCAAACTCCTATACAGCTAAAATTATAATTCCTTTATCATACTCTCTTTTTTCAATAACATTCGAATCTCTTTGTAGTGTTTACCGCCAGCGTCATACTCAAATACATCCTGACGAATAAACCCCGTTTTTTCATAAAGAGTAATGGCGGTTGAATTATCCACCTCTACAGATGTATATAGTTCTGAGGCATCGTATAGTTGAAAAAAATACCTTATAAAATCGCTCAATGCTTCTTTCCCTAATCCCTGCCTCTGATATTTTTTATCAATCATAAATCGGCTCATAGACCAGCCGGCGAGTTCCTCGTCAAAATCATAAAGGATAAAGCCAACCATCTTACCGTCATGATATATGGCAAGAGGGTACATTTCCGGCTCATAAGCGGCTTGGGCCAAAGAAAAAACATTTAACGCCACATAATCCTTTTGAGTTTCATCAATACTGAGAGCAATGCACTCTAAATAATTTGTTCTATCAACAGAAATAAACTGTATCTCCATAGAGAAACCCTCCCTAATAGTTAATCAATTATATTGCGACATTTGAGCAATATATCAAACAAGCAGTTCATAAAGCCTGAAACGGTCAAGGCCGTATTCAGCGAGTCCTAAATCCACCGTGTCGATATAGGTATAGCCGCAGGCTTCATACAGCCTGATAGCAGGGGTGTTGTTTTCGTACACATCAAGCCTGATAGAACGCATATCTGATTTTTTCGCATAGCGCAAAGCAAAATCCATAAGACCTTTGCCAACCCCTTGTGACAGGCAGTTGGGATGCACAACCAATGTGTGAATCACGATAACATGCGAGTAATCGCAGTCTATCAGCCAATTGGCTTTACTATAAGCAGGTTCAGGATGATGGTTTAGAATCACCGAACCAACTATAGCTTTGTTATGCTTTGCAACGAACAGGTTATTTTCAAAAAACCCATTCTCAGCGTCTTTATATGTGGGATAGACACCTTTTATCCACCCCGGATAATTTCGACCGGCTGCAAGAAAGTCATTTAGATCGTCGTACAGCTTTGCAAGCTCAGCTATGTCTTTTTCAATGGCGGGTGCAATTTGAATGTTCATATAAATCCTTATATCTCCGTATGAGAGTTCCAATATTTTAACTGGTTCATTTATCGTTGTTATGTATGTCCTTCATCGTTTTGATTCGGTCTTGGAAGCATAGGTGAACGAAGATAATGCTTTATACTGCGAATCGTTCTTAGTAAAGGTCTTCAAACGCGATTCCTTCTCGAATCCCGTCGATTAACTCAAATAAACCTTCATGACCATGCTCTATAAGCCACTCGTTGACTTTGTGGCGGCTGATAATATAGTTGTTTGTCCTTATTTCAGAATCTTCATTAAAAAACTGTGATAATGATTCTATATCTGATAAGTTTACTTGACTATTTATGGTTTGACTTAATGCTACCCAAGCATCTTCATTATATTTTTCTCTATAATCAACTTGCATGGCAAGACCTTCATCGAACCACACGGGTACAAGCTGTGACGTGGAGTATCTACCTTCATATATACGCGCATGCAGTTCAGCGTGGGACATTTCATGAGACAAAACATCTGTATCGACCCTATCAATATTAACGGCTATGTAACTTTTTGCTCCATTAAAAACAAATGTGCTGGTCAAAATAGAGTTTGCATTCAAGCCTAATTTACTCAAGTTTTCAGGATTATCACTAAGAACAATGATTGCGCTATTCTCAATATTTCCCCAAAACTTTTCTAATCTATCGTGGGATTGTTTTATAACCTTCAACAATTCTTTGCTTTGATCCAGATCGCACTGCTAAAAAAGATATGATTATTTTTCTTTTTGTCATTAGACACCCCTTAAAAATCTTAATATCGTTTGCCTTAGCGCCCAACTGTCTACCCTAGCGGCCTGTTGCCCGGATGCCGATTATAACCATAACGTCCATTATATAAAAACTTCATGTTACTGTCGAACATGGCAACCGCTACAGCTAACGATTATACACCAATGCTACAGCTTAGATAATCTCGTTAATCAAGGCGCAATGCCGTTTTGAGTCGCACGCGCCGGTTTGCTTATTTTCTGCACCATCGGAAGCTACATTTATTGAGATTTTTGATATGCTTGCCGGTATTTTGGGACGATAGATTTAATAATGATGAATGCATTGATGGCTGCAATTATACCACATACCGCTCTTACAGCCAACTCGGGCATAATTAGAATAATACCGTTCATGTCTCCGCCTCCAACAAACAACGAAAGCACAGAAAGATATAAAGGGTCAATTACCAAAAACGCTATAGTAACGTAATATGTAATCGCCCGCAAATAAACAGACTTAATCAATATGAATTTCTGTGTTAAGGCTAAGAGAATATATCCGATTATGATAGTAGTAACAGGACCGACAAGACAGAAAATGCCAAGCTGTACATCACTCATCAGCTCCCTGTAAATATCAACCTGAATGCCGAAACCGATAAAACTGATTTGTTTGAATGCGCCGATAAACATGGCATAAATCCAATGTGCGCCCTCATGAATCAGGAAATAGAAAATGACAGCAATAATCAGAGTTGTCCATTTTCTTAAATTACGTTTATAGTCTATTCTCATATTGCAACTCGCTCCTCTTTTCGTCGATGTATATGCCAATTTCTACGTTCACCATATCGCCCGAAGGCTAACATTGGCAATATTTTATTTGACAGGCAATATCATCATTGTAAGCAATTCACTTTCGGGACGCTCGGTGTCATTTAGGTATTGATAATATATTTCGCCTTTCATCTCATAGCCATTGCTTTGTATCCATGCGAATAATTCTTGAAGCGTGGGGTCTTGCTTTTCATACGGGCCTAAATCAATAGCGGATACGACCTTTTGCATGGGAATTGTATTCGCGTCAATATCATCTTTCCCGCTCACAGGGCTTGCGACCGGAAAGCCAATCTCCACATCAAGGTTTTTCAAATCCATATTATGAAAACAGACAATCGGTGCTCCGCTTGACAATTCATTTAAGCTATTCAAATATTTCGTGATTTTATCAAACGAATAACCCGCAAAGTCAGAAAACTCTTCCATGAAATTGATTACTTTTCGGATTGTCAAAGAGTGAAAGCCCGATTGTTGTTTCAGTGTAATCTGTGATATTCTTGCCATTTTATAACCTCCTTGTGAAATTCTACTTATCACCCGAGAGTGTATATAAAAACTTCATGTTACCGTCTAACATGGCAACCGCTGCAGATAACGATTATACACCAATGCTACAGCTTAGATAATCTCGTTAATCAAGGCGCAATGCCATTTTGAGCCGCATATGGCGGTTTGTTTATTAGCGGATGTTTTTCCATTCTGAAGCCAATATGCCGTACTCATATGTATCCGCCCAAATTGGGTTGTCTTTATCATCTTTCTTAAAATAAATGTTTTTAATTAAATGCCCTTCCCTGCGTAGGCCTAAACGTTCGAGTAATTTCCACGACGGAGCGTTTAATGGATTGCACATAGCTATAACTCTGCGAGCATTTCTTTCTTTGAACGCATTGTCTGTTAAGGTTTTTGCCGCTTCGGTAGCATAGCCTTTGCCCTGAAATTTCGCATTAAAAACATAGCCTAATTCCCATGTATCAAAATCTAGCCTAGATAAATAAACATTCCCTATCAACTTGCCTATATCTTTTAGGCATACAGCCCAAAAAGCATCATCACTGGAACGACGAACGGCTTCCTGTTTGCAAGCTTCTTCTGTTAAAATGCCATAAGGTTCGTATTTAACCACTTCTTTGTCAGACAAATATTCATATAAGTCCGACCAATCATCTGTGTCGAATTTCCTCAATAACAATCTTTGAGTTTCCATAAAATAAATTAAACTCCTTATTTGAAAATATAAATGACCTGCGTTAACGCCGAACACTACCACCGCCACGGCTAACATTTTTACTGCGCTCATGTGCTGTCGCTAATATCAATACTTATGAATAAACGGCATTTTCGAATATTCATGGCATTGTGCTTATAACGGCGTTGCAATTATCCGATAAACAAACACCAGTGGACGCCGTATTTATCAATGATGTCCGTCATATATGGGCTGAAAAAACTTGGCCCCAATGGGGTTAGAACCTGCCCGTCCGCTTTCATAGCTTCATAAGCCCGTTCAATAACCGGTTCTTCCCCAGCTTCAAATTGCAAGCAAAATTGCATCGTGTTTCCCACCACAGTTTTCTCCGGTTCTATATAGAGCGCGCCAACCGCGATACTCTGACCGCAAATATTAAGCTCGGCATGAATCACGGTGCCGTCTGCCGCCTTTTCACAGTATCCAAGTGTGGCGTTGAAAGCGTCCTTGTAGAAGTCAAAGGCTTCCGTTTGGTTCTTTGCGTAAATTTGCAATAATAATCGTTTCATAAATTACCTCTCGCTTCCTTCCAATCAACAAGCAGATTGTAACGCTCTGTCGTAAAGCGCAACACGCAGTAGCCCGGATCGTCCGGCCCGCTGAAATTCTCTTCAAGACCTTTATACCACATCTCTTTTTTCATTATGGGGTCAGTCAGCACCTCAATTGTACCCATGAGAGTAATGTTGTAGTCAATCGCGTCAAAGCACACACTGGCACGGTTGCATTTCTCGATTCTATTTATTTTGGCGCTGCTAAGCCCGGTGCAAAATGTAATCCATTTGATTCCATCTGCCTTTGACGCGGAAATTGTCGATGCCGTCGGATATCCGTCTGTATCTAACAGCGCCAACACACAATATCCCTCGTTTCTGCCACCCGTCTTTTTTGCGATGATTTCACCAGCTCTGATGATAATTTCCTCATGCATATTTTTACCTCCTGTGTAAAGTTTGTAATATGGGAATAACAGATCCAACACGACAACAGTATGTCGTGTTGTAAAATATAAATTCGCTGTGTAGAACACGAACACAACCACCACAGCTAACGATTCTTAGGTGACTTTACGCTGTCGATAATCCTGTCACCCATGAAGTCGCGAGAGTTTGAGCCGCACACATATTGTGCTTATTAGTGGACCTTTACAATTTTATAGTGAGATGTCGTCTTTAGGTGCGGTATTTGTTTCAAAAGCCCAAACATTAGCTAATCCGTTTTTCATTCTAAAAACTATAAAGTTATTGTAGAAATCCTCAAGTGTACTGCTTTCTTTCCATGTCTGAAGAAATCCACGTGTAGGATGATTTGATATTTCTTCCTTCAATACATTATCATCAACTACCTCAAGAGTTCCTCTAACCCTAACTTGAATGTTTTTTACAGAGTCTACAAAACAAAGCTGTACATGAGGATTGTTAAGTATTTGCCTGTAAACATCCTTGAAAGTTCCCGTATGAAAAACAATGCCTGTTTTATCAGCCTTGTAAAGCATCATTCCCCTTACTCTTGGTTCGCCATCTTCTACAGTGGCGAGATAAAAAACAAGATTGTTGTTCATTAATTCAAAAATTTGCTCCTTGTTCATACTGTAATACCTCCATAATATAAAAACTTCATGTTACCGTCTAACATGGCAACCGCTACAGCTAACGATTATACACCAATGATACAGCATATATGCTCGTCCGCAAGGTTATCTGTTGTTAAATTTACAAAATCAATATTCATGTTCACCCTCTCTTCTAAATTACTCTACCTATTTTTAGCAACAACAATCAACCGCCGACTGGTTTCGTCATATGGGCTTAAATTGTAATCGCCATAAATCTGAATATCGTCGAACCCTGCTTTTGAAAGCAACTGTCGGTAATCATTGTCAAGCAATATCCGGTACACGATGTCATATTGATTATTCTCCAGCCTCTCTGCACTGTGGAACAAATCCAAAACATGAATTGTCTGAAACTCGTTGTCATGCTCCTTAACAAATATCCGCGAAAAATCTTCCTGGTTGATAACTACTTCGATAGGCGGCAATGTCAATGTATGATGGGTGGTCCCCTGTGTCAGTACCAGCAAACCGCCTTTGTTCAGTCGATTTTTCATAGAGCGCAGTGCCAACAGCAAATCCTCGTCTGTATGCAGGTGAGGCAGAGAGGTGGTCAGGCAGACGATAGCATCAAAAGAGGTATCAAATTGCTGTTCCAGGTATCGAAAATCACATTGGCACAAAGATGTCTTTTGGCTATGCTTTGCCAAGTTGTTTTCGGCCACCTTTAGCATCGCTTCCGAATAATCAGAACCCCACACTTGATAACCCAACTGCTCCAGCATATACAGATGTTGGCCTGTACCGCAAGCACAATCCAAAACGGTTTTGACATTGTTTTTTACGAATAGATTATCCAAGAAGTTTTTTTCATCGCCTAAATATTCCTCAATCGGGCCAAACTCGTCATAGTCAAATGCAAAGTTATTATATATGTCTTTCAACTTTTATACCCTCCTTCAGCAGTCCGTCTATTATCTCGAAGGCTGTCAAGCAACTGGTTCATCTTATCGCCCAAGAGCGCAAAGATTGGATTTGCTTATTATCTATTGGATCGAGCGCTTAAATATCGAAATAATGTAGGCGGTTTTACCGTAGGTAACAGCAGACGCCAAGCTATTAACAAGTTCCCAGCCTTCTGCTCCTAATTGATTTAGTTGTTCTTCAAAATCGTGATTATCTACCTTTCCTCCGAATAGCCCATCGGCCTGTAAAGTTAAAGTTTTGTACTCATATTTCATAATTAATCACTCCTTTTTAATTTATATTCTAACTTCACTTTTCTAACAGAACACCTACCGCAAGTAGAATATGATAGAGTTGCCATCAGAATGGTGAAATTTTATTTTAATTCTAACATTAAAAAATAGTTTTTAGAATTCTTCAATATTTCCCGAAGCGAAGAAAGAAACATCACCGGCAATAAAGGTTTCTGTATGAGTATCCTTTATGATTGTCCATCCTCTGATAATGCTTGGACGCCCGGCAAACTTCCCTTGATGAACCGTTATGATTTCGCCGGTTTTTGCTCTGTTATTTTTTACAAGATAGGCACATAGCGGACCAGCGGCGCTTCCGGTTGCAACATCCTCAACTTTGCCGGTATTATCCCAGGTTCGGCACTCTAAGGTATCTGTGTCAAACACGTAAACAAATCGGGCACCAAATTCTGATAAAAACGACTCAAAATCATTACGTGATATTCTACACTTTTCCAAAGCGCTCCGTACCGGCACTAATAAGTATGGCAAACCGGTGGAAACCACTTCAATCGGATACTCCGAAGCAATATCCTCATTATGCAGATTCAGAGCCTTTGCTATACGGTCATATTTGTCTTTCTGTATGTGTCCAAAAAAATCGGCGGCGCCTTGATTCATAGTGACTTTATAATGCTGTTTGTCGTTTTCGGAGTGAACGGAAATACTCCGTTTTTCTAATGAGAATATGATGTCCACGTTTTTTTCATCTATATGGTACAGTTTGTGGATAACTGCTCCGGCTCCCAAAACCGGGTGACCGGCAAAAAACAACTCCTCATCGACAGTAAATATCCTTGCCTGGATTACGCCGTCACTCTTTGGATATAAGAAAATCGTTTCAAATTGATTGAACTCTCTGGCTATATCCAGGCATTTTTGATCCGATAACGGGTTATCTGGAAATACAACGGTAAGGCCATTGCCGCGGAGCGGTCTTTTAGAAAACACATCCACATGAAAATATTTCATGAGCGATCACATCCTCTCCATTATTTCATCTTCCGGTTTACAAACTTAGTACAAATATTACTGCATTTTTATAATCGCTTTCGCAGTTGCTCCCTGAATGTATTATAATTATGATTTTTCCAAAAACGTTTGCCGTTAATACGTTTAATTCTACAAATTTCATGCCTTGATCCTTAAAATATTTACTCAACATTTCTTCCAATTTTCCCATGATATTATTATTTCTGCAAGATTCCACTACATACGCTGCTTCAATATATCCAACTTTATGCCGGATATTGGAAGGAAGCAATTCATAATTGTTCCAGTGATAAAACCTATAGTAGCAGTATCTTCTTTGGCTGCATAAACTTTGATACTATTCTGCTGAACTGCATTTTTCATTACTTCAAGAACTGTTTCGTCAGATAAGGACTCAAAATCAAAGTAGCAATCTCCTGTAGTTTCTTTTAATTCAAATGCCAGCATGTTGTATAATTTTGCTATTTGAGGTAATTCGTTTACTTCAACTTCCTTATAAATAATCAATTTTTCACCTGCTTCATGGTTGATTTTTTGATAATACTTAATAATGTTTCTTTGCACTTAGAAAGAGAATGTATGCATTCTCACAACTTTCCTTAGTTTTTTGATGGTTTTAACGGCTGTGAAGATAACTCATATGCTTCCGGCATCGTTCAACTCAAATAAGTTGCCTTCCGAATCTCTAAAATGGGTGCAGCGCATTTCCCAGCCTTCAATAAACTGCGGTTCTCCCAAAGACTGCACATTATGCTCTTAGAAATTATCTGAGGTTCGGCTGTAAGAATGGCAGGTATCCGTAAATACCCGCCGAATCTTAGATAATTTTCAGAACGAGAGTGCGTACCTTCTGCCACGTATTTTATCTTTTTCCCTTATGGGAAATCAACTAGCCTCATTCTATAATAAATCAATCCGTATCGCAACTTTTTTGTAAAATCACCATGATCGCTAATACGTTGTCCTTGATTTCTTCCTACTTTTGAACATAACCCCCCCCTCCCCAATTAAGAGGCCTTTTTTAAATATATTCGATTTTAAATATCGGGTGCTGCCCGAATCAGTGCTGCACCGCAAACAGGACATATATGTATATCAACACCGGTAAGCTTTTTTATCAGTTCAGTTGTATCCAGTTTCTCTCTGATTAGTTCGCTCGTCATTCCTAACCATTTCCGGCAGCGGGCAAGCTCACGCCCTTTCACCGCCGAAGCCAGAATACCATAATGCCTGATCTTGGTAAACTGAGGGGGCAGCACATGCAGCAGAAACCGGCGCATGAATTCATCTGCTGAAAGCGTCATCACTTTTTCCCGGCTGTTGTCTTTATAATCCCGATATTTAAATGTTACTTTACCCTCCGCACTGCTTATGATACGATGATTAGAGATGGCAATTCTGTGGGTATATCTGCCCAGATATTCGAGAACGGAATTCGTTGTCTTGAAAGGACGCTTGCAGTAAACATACCATTCTTTCTGGTAAAGGATTCCCAGTAATTCTTCGAAATGGCAGGATTCACTCATCTGTGCTATGCTGCCGTTAAACTGAAGTTCATTAAACATCTTTTTCAGATAAAAAAGAAACTTTCCCCGGAAAAGCCGTGACATGACCTTGACCGGGATCAAGAACTTTTTTCTACTGGGTTCCCAACGGTTGTCCTTTGTCAAGCCGCCACCGGGAACGATCATGTGAACGTGGGGATGGAATGTGAGGTTCTGTCCCCATGTATGAAGGATTGATGTGAGGCCAATCCTTGCGCCAAGATATTTTTTATCCGAAGCCAGTTCACGTATCGTTTCCTGCGAGGCTTTGAACAGCAGATTATACATAAGCACCTGATTCTGCATTACGATTTCGTCAAGTTCTGACGGCAGTGTATATACCACATGGAAATATGGAACCGGAAGTAGTTCTTCCTGCCTGGCTATAAGCCAGCGTTCCTTTGCCAGTGCCTGGCATTTCGGGCAGTGGCGGTTACGGCATGAATTGTAGGATATTTTAGTATAATCGCATTCATTACAGGAATCCTTATGTCCGCCGAGTACACTGGTGCGACAGTTATTTATAGCCCGGATCGCTTTCTGTATATGTGGCGGCGGACCATGGACGGCTAAATATTCACTCCCATATTCACGGAAAACATCTTGCACTTCAATACGTCCAGCCATCATATATCTTCCTTCATCGTATCAAGGGGACTGGTGAGTTTAAGTGTTTCACTGTCCGATAACTGAAGATACCAGGTAGTTGTATCAATACGGACATGTCCCAAGAGCCGCTTGATCTCAAAGATATTTTTTCCCTCATTCAGGCAGTGTGTTGCAAAGCAGTGCCTGAGGGTATGGATGGTTATATGTTTCGGGATTCCACTCTTAGCGACCACCTTCTTAAAAGCATCCTGGACTGCCCGGTACGTGAGATGCGTTCCTTTTTCTGTAACAAAAAGCCAGTCCGTAGGATGATACTGCCGATAGTATTCCCGAAGAATATCCAAAGTTTTTAGAGGCAGCAATGCATACCGGTCTCGGTTACCTTTTCCGCTTCGAATGAAGATGCGTCTCTGCTTTCCATCAATGTCACTGACCTTAAGGTTAACTGCTTCCGATAATCTTAATCCGGAACCATAAATCGTCATGAAGATTGCCTTATATTTCAGATTTTTAGTAAGGTAGAAGAGATAACCTAATTCTTCTTTTGTGGGGATATCTGGAAGTTTCCGGTTGCTCTTGATTCGTGGAATCTTTTTGAGATTCAAGACTACGTCCAATGTTTCACCATAAAGAAAGCGAAGAGCTGAATTGTACGTATTCACAGTGGCAGGTGAATTATTTCTTTCAGTAAGTTGGTAATGAAGAAATTCCTGGATTTCTTCCACGCCCATTTGGTCAGCAGGCTTATCGAAGTGGTCCTGATACATCCTTACATGCATGGCATAATCATGGATTGTGTCTGCGGAACGGTTACGAAGTTCAAGGTCGAACTTCAATTTTTCGAGTATCTCTTGTTTTGTCATAAAAAAAACTCCTTTACAATGTTTGGTTTATAGTTACCTAATCATTGTAAAGGAATTTTATGTTTTTTGCTTTTATCTTTTGATTTTTCCAGTGCGCAGCACTTTCGTTCTGCTTATTAATGGACATTCACTTCATCGTATCTAATCAGAACCGCAAAATAAAATAGGTTCGCTTTAAATTGCATTTCGATAACATTAACATCATTTTCCGCCAGAAATTTATTAACCTTTTTCTCTAAAGTCTCATTCGACCACTCTGAAAATATTTTAACTTTCATTACATCCTCCAGTTATATTTGTATAATTACTATTTCTATATCTTCTTTCTCATTTGCTCTCTGAACGTTGTATAGCCAGATTTATTCCAGTAATTCTTGCCTGTAATATTCGCAGACAGAACATTTAGTTCAACAAACTGCACGCCTTCATTTTTAAAATATTCAACGAATTGTTCCTCTAATTGTTTCATAATATTTCTATTGCGAAAGTCTTTGATAACATAGGCCGCTTCAATATATCCTACTTTATTCACACTGGAAATGGGAAGAAAACAACTGGTGATTGTTCCGGAAATAAAGCCTATCACATCAACGCCTTGCTTGGCAACGTATATTTTTACGCGATTCTCCTGTATTGCATTTTTTAAAGTGTCCGGCATGATCTCATCTGACAGGGTTTCAAAATCAAAATAGGAATCGTTGGTTGTTTCCTTTAGTTCAAAAGCCAATTCATTATATAGTTTTGCTACTTGCGGCAGCTCATTTATTTCAAGTTCTTTAAAATGAAACAATAAATTCACCTCTCTTTTGGCAGCGCATCCTTGGCCGCACATGCAGAGGTGTGGAGAGCAGAGACTCTGCTGTTTTGTAGATCTTTTCGCTGCCGATAGAGTATGCTACCAGGTTTGTCGGCGTGCGCGGCATCATTATGGCGGTGAGCAAAACGGTATAATTCAGGTCTATCTCTCCGAAGCGGAGATGGCTGGTAATACACATCAAGCTCGTTGATGGCTTTGACTGTGCCAAAAGTTTTTACAACGTTTTGAAATATGATATGGTCCATAATCTATAATCCTCCTGCAACAGATTTTCTTTCTTTACACATCATTTATCTCTAAAGACAAACCAGCAATGCCCGACCACCCCTGACTTAGCAAGATTGCTGAGTATTGCTGTGTAACTCTCGAATACACCAACCGTCTAACGATGAACAGCATTGTGCTTATTTTGAATAGTACAAATCGTTAAACTCTTTTCCCAAATTAACATCACTAATCAGCACAAGCAATTCTTCAACGCTATGTTGCTCAATCCATTGCTTAACCTCATATTTGCTAATAATATAATTATACTTTCGAATATCAGCATCTTGATTAAAGAACTGCGATGCTGTTTCAAGATTAGCAAAATCCGTCATATTTTCTCCATGATCAGTTACTTCAATCCAGGCATTATCATCGTATCTTTCTCGATAATCAACTTGGAGCGCAAATCCTTCATCAAACCAAAACGGAACAAGAGTCGATTGGAGTATTTTCCCATTATACAGCCTTTTGTGCAATTCTGCATGCGTAAGTTCGTGAGCAACTACATCAATATTTAATCCGTTTGGCGTTATTACAACATAACTGTGTGCGCCACCGAAAACATAAGTGGTTGTTAGAGCAGAATTTCCTGTCCAACCCATTCTTTTTAGTTTCTTTTCATTATCGCTGATAATAATAGTTGGCTGACTTTGGATGTCTCTCACAAATGCTGTCAATCTATTATTCGCATCATTAATAATAGAAATCAACGTGGCACCGTCACCTTGATAATCATCATCTATATAAATATTTTCTTGAATCCGCGAGAAGCCTCTATATTGAATGGTTGTCACATATCCCAATCTGGTAAATCCAAGAAAATAAATAACTGCTAATATCAGTAAAGGAATTATTATTCCCAGAGCAATCTGCTTTCTTCTAAGATTCATTATATACCCCTATAATATAAAATATTTCCAGAAGCAAAGAAAGAGACATCGCCTGAAATAAAGGTTTCCGCATTTATAGTTGTCCAGCCCCTGATGATACTTGAACGCCCGGCAAATTCCCCTTGATGAATGGTTATGGTTTCACCGGTTTTCGCTCTGTTATTTTTTACAAGATAAGCACATAGCGGTCCGGCAGCGCTGCCTGTTGCAACATCCTCAACTTTGCCGCTATTGTCCCAGGTGCGGCATTGTAAGGTATTGGTATCAAACACATAGACAAATTTTGCGCCGTATGCGGATAAAAAAGCCTCAAAATCCGTATGCATTATTCTGCAATGTTCCAAATTCTGTGTTACCGGCACTAAAAGGTAGGGCAAGCCCGTTGAGACAACTTCCATCTGATAATCCGCATCTATATCATCAGTATGCAGATTAAGGGCCTTTGCGATGCGGTAATGCTCTGATTTCTCAACATTGCCAAGAATCGTAGCCTCACCCTGATTCATAGTAACTTGGTAATATTCTTCCTTTTTCAACGAATGAATCCTTATATACCGTTCACCTAACAGGAACGATATATTGGCTTCGCCGCCCCCGCGGTTGATTTCATGGATAACAGCACCAGCACCTAAAATTGGATGACCGGCAAACATCAATTCCTCGTCAACGGTAAAGATTCTCACCCGGAACACACCATCATCCATCGGATACAGGAAGATGCTCTCAAATTGGTTAAACTCTCTGGCTATATCCAGACATTCCTGACTCGATAACGGTTCATCCGGAAATACAACGGTAAGACCGTTGCCACCTGGTGCCCTTTTAGAAAATACATCTACATGGTAATATTTCATGATTATCACATCCTCCTAACAAGAAGACGGGCTTTCCTGATTTCTGATATCGGTGAACAATCCTTCCAGTTCATCAATGATTGCTTTGTTCCAGGTATACGCAGGCTGACGAACCAGCATATCAATAGTTATATTTCTCAGATAACACTCAATAATCTCCTGTAAAAAACTATATGCATCGTGCAAGACCGCACCGCAAGGGGAACGGATGGTGGATGTCATTATCAAGCCGGTATACAATCATTTATCAATCAAGGTGCAAAACACGGTTCGTGAAAACCCGCTGGTTGCAAACCCGGGATTAAAAACCACCAAAAAATCAACCCGCTTTCATGGGATTGGGATCAAAAGCATCAAACAAGCCATCGCCAAACACGACGGAGAGATAAGCTTCTCCTTCGACGATGGATTATTCTGTTGTGTTATAACGCTGTGTTCTATCGTTTCGGATTCACCGCGTTGAATCTATTTCCGGTGCGCCAACGTCATCTTAAAATATACTCCCGCTTTTTGTTCTCATTTTGAAGGATATGTCTAATCCTTAAACATTGGTTCAGTATGCTATCATTTTTCTTATTATAATATCTTTAGTGATAATATGCGGAAATTGCTCGTAAGGACTTTTGCCCATTACTGTATCCCCCTGTATGAAATGCTTAAATTCCTCGTTAACGCGACTTCGGAAACAAGGGCAAATGTAGATAATGTTTATAACGTACCCCTCGCTTCTTTCCAATCTACCAAAAGGTTGTAACGCTCTGTTTTGAATTTCAGTACGCAATAATTCGGGTCTTCCGGCCCACTAAAATGTTGTGTGAGACCGCCATACCACATCTCTTTTTTTACATCCGGGTCAGTTAGTATTTCGATTGTGCCTACCAGCGTGATATTGTACTCCGGTGAATTAAAACAGATGCTTGCGCGATTACACTTTTTTATTCGG